>Ga0307376_10003267_pt1 | contig 15206 bp, 12 predicted proteins | sample TR2MG_FD_202536 | JGI IMG/M metagenome (GOLD analysis project Ga0307376, IMG submission 202536) | Soil microbial communities from Risofladan, Vaasa, Finland - TR-2 | ecosystem: Environmental > Terrestrial > Soil > Coastal area > Acid sulfate soil | place: Finland: Risofladan, Vaasa | collected...
CTATGCAGCTGTGCAAAAGGCAGGCTTTCTCTTTCTGACGGCAGGCATCCTGCCCCACGGCATCATTGAGCTGCCCGTGGTTTTGGTCAGCATTGCCATCGGCTTTAGGCTGGGCTATCTACTGGCCCTGACCCTTGCCAAAGAGAAGGTCGACCTTTCCGGCGAGACCAGGATAGCAATTCATTTCCTATTGCGCTGGGTCGCGCCACTACTATTCCTGGCCGCAGCCATTGAAACTTTTATCACCCCTATTGCTATATCGGTGGTTACATGACCGATTCCAAGATAATATCCAACTCTAAACCCAAGACCGGCTCATTGGCCGGGGGCAAGACCGATTCGGTGGCAAAGTCAAAGACAAAGGATAGCAAGCAAGCCAAGCTTCCTGCCAAGGAGAGCTTTAGCGAGTGGTACCACGAGCTGCTCATGACAGCGGAGATCATTGATAATCGCTATCCTGTCAAGGGCATGTGCGTCTGGTTTCCCTTCGGCTTTGCCATCAAAAAGAATGTCTACGCAGTTATCCGGGAACTTCTAGATCCTGATCATCTGGAGACCCAGTTTCCCCTCATGATCCCGGAGAATGAGTTCATGAAGGAGGCGCAGCATATCAAGGGCTTCGAGGAAGAGGTCTACTGGGTGACCCACGGCGGGACATCGCCACTGGAAGTCAAGCTCGCGCTTCGCCCTACCAGCGAGACGGCCATCTATCCCATGTTCAAGCTGTGGATTAGATCGCATGCCGATCTGCCCCTGCGCATTTACCAGATCGTCAATACCTTCCGCTATGAGACCAAGCACACCCGGCCGCTCATACGCCTGCGAGAGATCACATCCTTCAAGGAGGCGCACACCGTTCATGCAACATGGGAAGAGGCTGCAGAGCAGGTGGAAGTGGCCATTTCCAGGTACTCGGAGTTCTACCGTCGCCTGGCCTTGCCCTTCCTGGTAAGCCGTCGCCCCAGTTGGGACAAGTTCCCTGGCGCGGACTACACCACAGCCATAGATGTGATTATGCCCGACGGCAAGACGCTGCAGGTGGGCACGGCGCACCACCTTGGCTCTACCTTCGCCAAGACCTACGAGATCACCTACGAAGCGGAGAATGGCGAGCAGAAGCTGGTCTCTCAGACCTGCTACGGCATATCCGAGCGCTGCATCGCCGCTCTCATCTCCGTGCATGGTGACGAAAAGGGCCTGATGCTGCCCTGGGGAGTAGCTCCTATACAGGTAGTGATTGTGCCCATCCTCCTGGGCGACAAGGAGAAAGTGCTGGCAGTTTGCCGGGAGCTGCAAAGCAAGCTTTCTGCGGCTTGCATACGCGTGCAGCTTGATACTAGCGATGAGAGGCCGGGAGCCAAATTCTACAAGTGGGAGATGAAGGGCGTGCCCATTCGTCTGGAGGTTGGGCCCAGGGACATTGAGAAAGGTGTCGTCACCTTGGCTCGCCGCGATGGCGCAAAGAAGGCGGTGCCCATGGACGGCCTGGTCGATGCCGTCCGCAAAGAGGCGGAAGAGCTTCAGACTGCGCTCTACACCAAGGCCAAGGATCTTCATGAGGCCAAGGTAAAAGAGGTCGCCAGCATCGAGGAGGCCAAGGCGCAGACGCAGGTGGGCGTGGCACTGGTGCCCTGGTGTGGAGAAGTGGACTGCGGTCATCAGCTGGAGGACCAGGTAGAAGCTAACATGCTGGGCGAGCCGCAATATGTCTCGCTTCCCGAGGCGGCCTGTGCTGTCTGCGGCAAGATTAGCCCGGGCAGGACCTACATGGCCAAGCAGTACTAAAATTAAAAATTAAACTTGTGGTATTGGATCCAATCCTTATTTTTCTATTTTTATATCACTCTGAGGCATTAGAGTTGCGAGTTATTTTGCAAAAAGTAATACATTACGGGAAAAATATTGGAGGGGGGAGACCACAGTTTCATGCTAGGGCCCAATTATGCAAATAGGATTTTTAGAATCTGGCCAAAATATCATGGCCAAATTAGACTCATTTGCTGCTGAAACCACAATTGACCTTTTCTACTGCGGCCAATTATTACTATATCTTTATCGTATTTACCTTTTTTGCCTAAATAACCAAAAATTGTCCGCAAATAAACGGAAAATATAAAAAATATTTCTGACAGAATCTGGATATATGTTCTGATTTGTAACAATTGCTTATCATTTTGAATTTTATTATTATAAATGTTTTTGGCCAATATAGGTGGCAGGCATACTCCCATTTTTTTTCCGACAGAAAAATCTGCCAAGATCACGTATTCTAGTGCTATCTGAAAAGACTTATCTAGATCAGCATTACCAGGATGTAAGATTGTCCATGGATCAAATCCCCTTAATGCAGCTAGCAGGTATTATTATCATAGGGATAGCTGCCCAGTGGTTTGCCTGGCGTCTAAAGCTCCCATCTATCCTTTTGCTTATGGTCTTTGGATTAATAGCAGGCCCTGTAACAGGATTTTTGCATCCCGATCAGTTATTGGGGCCGCTTCTTTCGCCTTTCATAAGCATATCTCTGGCATTGATTCTGTTTGAGGGTGGGATGAGCCTGAAGATCGCAGACCTGACTGGAACAAGGACTGTTGTGCGAAACCTCCTTACCATTGGAGTCCTCACGACATGGTTTATAGCCTCAAGCTCTGCATATATTATTTTAGGGCTAAATCCGCTCTTATCAGTGCTTCTAGGGTCGATACTAGTTGTGACAGGCCCCACGGTTGTAACGCCTCTGCTTCTATACGTACGCCCCTCGAGAAGAGTCGGCAACATCGTCAAATGGGAGGGAATAATGAATGACCCGATTGGGGCGATTCTAGCAATAATCGTCTTGGAAGGCATCCTCGCATCCGGCCCGCATGAAGCTGCTTTAACGGCTGCATTGGGATTCATGATGACGATAATTGCAGGATGCTCTTTAGGATTTCTCGGGGCCTTCATAATAATAAAAGTGATGAAAAATTATTGGGCTCCGGATAGATTGCTGGAAGTCATATCTCTCATGCTTGTGGTATTGATCTTCACAGCCTCGGAATTCATTCACGAAGAGTCCGGGCTTTTAGCAGCTACTATGATGGGCGTGGTACTGGCCAATCAGAATAAGGTCAATATCACGCCCATAATCAAGTTCAAAGAGGATCTGCGTACATTATTAATTTCACTTCTATTTATTATCCTGGTTGCAAAGCTGCCGTTGGCCTATTTTAATTATATTAACTTAAATTCCGTATTATACCTTGGATGTCTGATGTTCATAGCGCGCCCGGCCGCAGTTCTCCTTTCAACGCACGGGTCGGGCCTGAGCTGGCAAGAGAAGGTCTTCATGGCCTGGATGGCTCCCCGAGGAATAGTAGCGGCTGCAGTAGCCTCCGTCTTCGGCCTTTTTTTATCCGAGCAGGGCCTGACCCAAGCAGAAATGCTGGCGCCCATTACTTTTTTCGTAGTTGCCGGAACAGTGGCAATCTACAGTCTGACTGCAGGACCACTTGCCAGATATTTACAGCTTGCTTCCAAGAGCCAAAAGGGATTTTTAATTGCAGGTGCGCATCCCTGGGCGAGAAAGATAGCATCAATTATTAGGGATCAAGGTCTTCCAGTTCTTTTGGTCGATACAAATTCCACCGAAATTGCCAAAGCTTACGAGGAGGGGCTGCCCACATACCACGGCAGCATAATTTCCGAATCGATATTAGATGAAATAGATATTTCAGACCTAGGACACTTCATCGCTCTTACTTCCGACGACATGGTCAATTCCCTTGCAGCCATACGATTTAGGGATGTATTTGGAAGAAAAGAGGTCTATCAAATTCGCTTAGATACCACCGGTTTCAGAGGAATGGAGGCAATTGCGCCGGTGCATTTGCGCGGACGCTATCTTTTTTCCTCCCAGTTAACATATTCCTACCTGGATGAAAGGTTCAAATCCGGCGCGTCTCTAGTGATAAACGAATTTACAGAAAATTTCAAGTACGTTCCATCAATGTCATTTCATGATGCAAATTCCGTTCCCTTAATGCTGATAAGCTGCAACGGATCTGTGAATTTTTTTACAGAAGATTGTAAGCCGATTCCCTGCGCTGGACAAAAGCTGGTCAGCATGTATTACCCAATAAAAGCCCCTAATATATCTAATCTTAAAGTATAGTTTTCACATCAAGATATTGTTATGCAAGTCCGAAAAGACCATCTTTATAGATAATGACGTGCAAACTTAGAACACAAAATGCCGAGGTGCTCTTAGGATGAACCTACAAAAGCATGTTAGCTTGAATATCAATGTTCGAGGCTTAGGCGAATCACCCACGCTGGCCATAAACGAGAGAGTAAAGCTATTACAAAGCCAGGGAAAAAAGGTTTACAACTTCGGACTGGGCCAATCTCCATTCCCCGTGCCGGCACCTGTTGTTGAAGCTTTGCGGCTGCATGCTCATGAAAAGGAGTACCTGCCAGTCAAAGGCCTATTGGCTCTAAAGAATGCGGTGGCAGGATTTCATCGGCAGAAAGACCTGGTGGAAGCGAATGCGAATTGCGTTATCGTAGGTCCCGGCTCAAAAGAACTTATGTTCCTGCTGCAACTGGTCTTTTACGGAGAGATCATTGTACCCACGCCCTGCTGGGTCTCCTATGTGCCTCAGGCTCAGATCCTGGGAAAAAGGGTGAGCTTGCTTCACACATCCTTCGAAGATAAATGGCATATCAGCGCCGATCGCCTCGCTGAGCTCCTGGAGGGAGAGCAGGATCTGTATCGTCCACGCTTGCTGGTTCTCAATTATCCTGGAAACCCCGACGGCCTCACTTACACAGTAAATGAACTCAAGGAGATTGCAAAAGTTGCCAGGGAATATGAGATCATCCTTCTATCGGATGAGATCTATGGCCAGCTCCATCACAAAGGCAGCCATGTTTCTGTGGCCCGCTTCTACCCGGAAGGGACCATAATTAGCTCCGGTCTTTCCAAGTGGTGCGGAGCTGGTGGATGGAGACTTGGGACATTCACCTTTCCCCGGAGCCTGGACTGGCTGATGGAGTCCATGGCTGCTGTTGCCAGTGAGACATACACTTCAGTTAGTGCGCCCATTCAGTATGCCGCGGTGGAAGCATTTAGGGGGTCGATGGCCATCGAGCGCTACCTTTGGCATACCCGGCGCATCTTGTCAACTTTAGGACAGAAATGTTACCAGATACTAGCGGATGCCGGCGTGCGGATACATCCACCAGAGGGTGCTTTTTACATGTTTCCCGATTTTTCGCCCTTTGCCGAGAAGCTGGCCAGGAAGAATATAAAAAACAGCTCGATGCTCTGCGAACGATTGCTGCAGGAGACCGGAGTTGCCATGCTTCCTGGAAGGGTATTCGAGAGACCCTGCGAAGAGCTTACTGCCAGGATCTCGTACATAAATTTTGCAGGAGCAAGGTCACTGGCAGCTAGCGAGACGATTGCCATGCATAATGAGCTGCCCAAGGAGTTCATCCAAACTCACTGCGAGGAGACCTTAGAGGCCACGAAAACCCTTGCTGAATGGCTGACAGACTAGTTGGGCCTGGGCCTTGACATTCCCGTGTCGATCAATTGCGGTTGGAACGAAAAATGGTACCAGGAGTTTTTCGGCGACTTAGTGTCGCCGATAATATTGGCCCCTAATGGAAGTTTGTAGCACTAATCAGTTACGCTAATAGTAGTACCATATGCTTTTATAGTCCTCCGGATCCTCCCCTCTATCTTTTAGCCTTTGCAGATATCTCTGGATGGAAACGTCCGTGTAGAGGTAGGGCTTTACCTGAGCTATGTTCTTCTCCCAGGGAAGGAAAGAATAAGTCCTCCTGCCCTCAGGAGTAATGGCGATTAGCTCGTGGTTTTGCCAGGCACGCAGATGGTCTTTGCCAAGGCCGGGAACATTGAAGACCGGCTCGTCGGTGCGAAATATCCCCGGGAGCAGTCGTGCCTCTTCCTTTCGCTCCTGCAGGATGCGGGCGATGGGCACAGCATAGTCCTCCATCTCCGTTTTGCCCTTCATATTGAACGTATAGTAGGGGTCCACACCAATCTGCTTGAGAACGACTCTAAGGGCGGATGTCTCGAACTTGCGGCTGTTGGCAAAGGTGAAGACCTGCTGGTTGTAGACCTCAATGCCGATCATCTTCACCTTCTTTATGGCCTCTACAGTTTCCGGCGTCACCTCATAGGGATGCATGAAGTGCGTCACCATGCAAAGGTTCCTCTTTCCAAACTCATGGTATTGGGCTAGTATCTCACAAAGCTCACTGGTAATCCTTTGGGGCACAGTTGCTGGAGTTCTGGTGGCAACCCTGATGCTCCTCAGATGGGGCATCTCTGAAAGCTTGCCCAGGATCCTATCAATCAGAGAGTCATCCATCACCAGTGGGTCGCCACCTGTGAGCAGAACGTCCATCATCTCTTTGTGATCCGAGAACCACTGCAAAGCAGCCTCGATCTTCTCCATGGGGGCCAGAGCCGAGGCCATGAGGGGCGAGGATATCTCCCAATTGCGCTGGCAGTAGACGCAGATCTGTGGGCATGATTCATAGGGCTTAATTATCGCTACCCTGGGATAGCGACGAGTGACCAGATCTATTGGCGACGTATCCCCTTCCTTCATGAAATCGAAAGCCCACTTTTTGTCCTTCCTGTGGGTGATCATATTCTGCACATAGCTTAGCGGAGGGAAGACCTGTCTGCGAACGGCATAGTCCTGATCGCAGGGCTCCTGGTCCATAAGATGAAGATAATAAGGGGTTACTCCAAATGGCACATGGTTTTCCAGGGCCAGCCTTATAGATTCTTCATGGTGCGGCTCTAATTTTATTAATTTTTTAATTGTATCCAGGCCCTGAATATCTTTGAATACATGCCGGAATTGCCAGTGCCAATCCTTCCAATCATCCTCTGCGGAATCCAGCGTCTCTAAGATTCTTTTTCTATTATCATTTCGTTTGGCTATTATCTGAGGATCAAGGCCTGACTGATATCTTGTCAAATATCTGTCCATGCGTTTTGCCATCTGATCCAGATAGTCCGAGCGCATCTGGCCGGCTATTCTCCCCTCATATTCGTCGAATTTTGGGATTTCTATTCCTTCCATTAGTCGAGAAGGATAGACATCTGCCTTCAATTTAAGGGCCTTAAAGAAATGGACAAACTCAGTTACAAAGTCGTCACTGACATCTGCATCGCCATTTACAGCAGCGCTCCACAGATTCTCCAGGGCGGATGTGCCTGCAATTCGCTCATTTCTTGGAGAGATGATATTTTTAAATGTGCGGATGACTTCTTTAAAGAGGACATAGTCCCAGTTTTCAATCTTACCCACATCACAGGAATAAGTCCATTCTCTGGCTTCTATGTAGCGTGCCACCTTGTTGCGGGCGCTCTCTAATGTCTTGCTCTCCTTCAGCAGCATATGCAGTTCGGGTGCTGCATCCCAGCATTCTTTCCATCTCGTTGTCATATCATAATTGTCATTGACGGCCATTTACTTCTATTTTTCCCCAAAAAGAGTCCGCCATTAGGAAAAGTTCATACATGGCGGATGGTACGCATTTTGAGAACCGATTAACAAACAGATTTGCAATCACAAATGGGTGTAAATGATGCTAAATATCATCTTTTTTCAAACCGATCTCAGGGAAACCAACTATATCTATGGTCTGGGAAGCTACCTTTATTCCTTCAGACTTCTCGATCTCTTCCAGAATCCTGTGGCTCACTTTATTTCGTATCATCCTTCTCTGTCTCACTGGAGTTACATATCTAGCAGTCAGCTCGATCCAATTGTCAGTAAGTTTAAGGAAGACCTCCGGGTCTGTTGAACCCTTAGTGATGTAGTATTTCCGTTCCATATGAGATATTTCTTCTTCGGCGTTATCTTTCATCAGGTGGGTTTCTTGTACAACTACATCCATGATCAAAGATTTGGCCGCTCTCCAATCGCTTTCATAGCTTATGGGGACGGTTATCTCATCCCACAGAAAATGGAAATCTTTAGTGTAGTTGTTTACCGCATTGGATAAAACCAGGGCGTTGGGCAAAGAAGAGATCCTGCCTGTATGCTGATCTGCAGAGACCCACTCGCTCATTTCCATAACTGTAGTATAAAGTAGATCTATATCTATCACATCGCCTTTCTTTGCACCAACCTCTATTCGGTCTCCAACACGATAGATGTTATTGAAATAAATAGCAAGGCCGCCGACAAAGTTCTTTGCAACATCTTGCAGCGATATCGTAACAGCGGCGGCTACCAGGCCGAAGCCCAATAACAAAGTCTGTAAATCTTCCACCCAGATAATCCATATGGTGATAAAATTAATTATTAAATAAATAAAATAGAATGTCTTAGAAAGATAGTATCTCCTCTCCGAAGACGAGACTCTACTGATGAATCTATCTTCTAAGATCAACTTAAAAATTATATATATTATTAATACTACTATTATTGTAATAATTATGCGTGTGAGATGAATACTTTGGTATAAAAATGTAACCAGCCATAATGCTAATGCAAAAAGAGCCAGCGATACGGGGATAATCCAACTTCGGGCCATATGTATCCACTCACTTTCGTTTGTTTCGCGAAGAAATATCAGCACAAGCTAATTCCTGCTCTTTGGAACTAGAATGAATATTGCTCTTTGCTTTATTAAGTTTATTGCATTATCAAGATTTTCTCGGTGTATAGCACAACAAGGCAGTGTGCCATTCTTCTGCAAATCCATTCCGCCTTACTCTAATCTATTTTTTCCAGGTTTCCGGCAAGAACATCAATATCACAGGAAGGATTTCTAGACGACCAATATACATGCAGAGAAATCCCAAAGCACGCCCTGCCTGAGAGATACCGGTGAAGTCCAGTGCTACAATACCAAAGCCCGGACCAACGACGCCGAGGCAGCTCGCAGCAGCGGAGATGGCTGATAGGGCGTTGAACTGAGGATTTGCAGACTCCGTTATAGCAAAAGCCAGCGTTGCGCATATGAAGATCAAAAGGTATAGCTGTACAAACAGCAGCACGGATTTAACGGTATTCTCTTTGATTATCTTATCGCCTATCTTTAAAGCCATCACAGCCTTAGGGTGAAGGCTTCGGATCAACTCATTGTAAGTGTATTTCAGGACTATCAGCACCCTCCCCACTTTTATTCCGCCACCTGTAGATCCGGTGCAGCCTCCGATCAGCATCAATAGTATCAATGTAATTTTTGCTGCCAAAGACCAGGCGTCATAATCGAAGTTATTCACAAAGCCCGTTGTGGTCATGGTAGAGATAACCTGAAAGATAGAGGAACGAAGCTGTGTATGAAACTCTCCGGGTATTTTTCCCCAGAGCATCAACATAAATATTGATACGCTCATTATCAGGATGTAGAATCTGAACTCTGAATCTCGGAAAAGTTTTTTTAAGTCTTTTTTGAGTATTATCTGGTGATAGATAATAAAATTCGTGCCGCCCAGCAAGAGGAAGATGCAGACAATGGCTTCCACTAATGCACTATTATACTTAGCAATGCTGTAAGCTACGGGAGAGAAACCGCCTGTAGCAATGCTGGTAAATGCAGTGCAAAGAGAGTCGTAGACGGGCAAGCCTGCTACTACTAACAGCAGGGCTTCAAGGCCTGCCAGTCCCAGGTATATCCCCCAGAAGGTTTTTGCAGTGTTTTTGACCCTTGGTGTAATAGCTTCCTTCGTGAGTCCCAGGCCCTCCACTGAATAGAGCTCTCTGCCTGCAATTCCGAGATTAGGAAGTATCGCGATAAATAGCAGTACTATCCCCAAACCACCCAAGAGCTGAGTGAAGGACCTCCAAAAGAGAAGGCCATAATAGGTTCCCTTGATGGAAAGCATATCCTTAAGATCTAAGGTTATGCCGGAGCAAAGATTAATTGTGTCGGAAGATGAGCAATAAAGCAGATAACTTGCGACTCGATCCGTCAGTGCGTAGGCGAGGCTGCCCTGTACCAGTTCATGGTTTAAGATCCAATAGCCTTGCGAATTATATTCACTTAGGATGGTCGCACCGGCAGTTGTGAATCCCGACATGGATTCAAAGAACGCATCCAATGGGGTTAATCCCAGGAATATGTAGGGGAGAGCGCCCAGCGTGGCAGCCAAAAGCCAGCTCAAAGAGACGGTTATAAAAGCCTCTCTGTGGCCCAGATTAGATTTTTCGCTGGAATGGTTCATGGCAAGGCCCGATATGACTGCAATAAGGGAGGTAGCGCCAAATGCAACTACGCCCAAAGGCTCTTTGTAGATAGCCGAAACCAGCCCTGGTATAACCATGAGTATTCCGAGCAAGACTGCCAGCAAACCAAGGGTTTTAAGGACGATCCTTATATTCATCTTCGATGACCGATTGAGCTTGGCGTTAATAAGAATTTGCTCTGATAAAATGCAGTTGTTTCGAAATGCACAAAGAATTTAATGCAAAACAAGAGCCGTGCAGATACTCTTGCCGGCTGTCTTGCAGTCTTCCCAACTTTCTTACGCGATATCCTTATTTGAGATATCTTATTTGCGGTATCCAATGCTGACTCGCCCGGATGCGCTGTCCTTCTCCAAAACGCTGCCCTTCCGGGAATTGCCTATTGTTACGCCGGCCGGAGAGGAAGGCCCGACAGCAGCCTCCTGCACAGGCAATGGCTGTTCTTCCAGCATGGCTTTTAGCAGGTCCCTCTTTTCTCCTGGGGGGAAAGCGGGAGGCTGCTGCCACCAGACAGACGGGTCGAATTCATTATTCATGTTGTCAATTACCTTGGCATGGCCGTCGTCCACAAGCATTCTGTTAACGGGCGGCCAGACCGGCCGAAATTCGGCATCCATAAGATAAACAACACAGATCAGCTGGCTCCATTCGTTTCGTGTGCCTGTGGCGTTGTCATTGATGTCCAGATATACCATCTTATTCTTCAGCAAGGAAAAGGCGTATTTTTGGGCGGCTTTGCCTTCCGAGGTCACGGTTGAGGGTGCTTCGATATCGGCGAGCTTGATGCTATCGATGTTGTTTGTCCTCGCATCGGCAATCAGCATCTCTATGCCTAGAGAGTCGCCGCTGATGACGCTTACCACACGCCCGACTGCCTCGTCAGGCAGCCCGAAAGCTACGGGCACGAAAAATAGAGTCAATAATAAAACCAATAATAAAGCCAGCCGCCATAAGGCCAATCGCCGCATCATTCCAATCCTTTCTCCATCAATATTTCCCGCCCTTCGGGCAACCTGCTGCGAACTTATTGTCCTGAGACTTCAAAATTTATAATAATTCCCCTCGATGTGGCTATCATTGATTTAGGATATAAATTAGAAAATATTTATTAATGTTCTCAAATGTTATATTACCCTCATAATTACACCAGACTGCTCTTGCAGCTTCCATTAAATGAACAGTGGCGGCACTTTTGTTTATTGTTATGCGCTCTCCTGGGACAATCATGCCCTAAGGTCCTCTTCATCTCGCCTATCGTTGTCAGCAAATCGGATCGCAGGGCTTTATCGAAATTGATCCTATGCTGTTTTCCGTCAGAATACACAATTATCCCATAGGGCACCGACCTATGGTAGTTCTCTTCCACCAGGTAGCAGTATGCGGCCAATTGCAGGACGTGGCCTTTGTAGGGCTCCTGGGCGCGCCCGCTTTTGATCTCTACGGGAATCAAGCTGCGACCTCTGCCTTTTACTATGTAGTCCGGCTTGCCGCTGATGCCGAGTTTCTTGGAATAGAGGGCCTTTCCTGGGCGATCCAAATCAGAGTAGATCACCTTTCCTGCAGGAATTCCATAAACCATGCGCATGGAATTTGCGGATGACGATTCTCTCTTTGACAGCATCTGAAAAGCAACGGCTAAAATCAAGAGAATTATAATTAAGTAAAGTAAAATTAAAAATAAGTCCATAAAATCAATCCTGCAAGCAAAATAGCAACGACCGCAGAGAAATAGCCCAGAAATCGGAATGTTCCGGCAGCCTTCTCGCGTCTCTCCAGAAGGGTCAGCCTGCTTCCTGCTCTTTTATGCTCGTCGATGCCTCTCTTTAGGCCGCCTGAATGCGGCTGCACTCCAGATCTTTTCATGTGCCAGGAGACCGGGCAGTAGACATATTGTGATATCTCGGATGCTGATATTGCCTTGCTGCCATTTTTGCGTTTTAGCATAATGATCTTGCGCAGGATCCGATTAGAGATAAAGCTATTTCGGTCATCTGCTATTTTGCCATCTGCTTTTCTTTCATCCACAATTCAGCCATCTGCTATTCTGCGACCGGGAATAAAAGCAAACTGCTGGATAGACGCATGCACAGACCTCCGAGACGGATATAGATTACCTGTGCAGACAAATTATATAAAAGAAGCTCATCCACTGGACAGACATATTAATAGAAGCCGCCCATCAGTCACTCCAGATGCCGGAAAAATCCTTGGGTTTGAAGGTTAGCCGAACGAATGGAGAGAAAATCCGCAAGGTTCTAGTGGATGCAGGCGCGTTCGATCGCAGCCGCAAGATTTGCTCGGATGAATCCCATGTCTATCTGCCGGTTTTAGAGATGGACGAAAAGACTGCTAGCAGGCTTAGCCAAATTGCGCAGTTTGAACTGGTGCAGATTAATTTCCAGCCGGAAGAGCGCATACTAAGCCCAGAGGATCTCTTGGGCTTTCGGCCCAGCTTCGAGGTAGTGGGCGACATTGCCATGATTGAGGACAGCGATGCAGAGCGCGTGGCCGCCGCCCTCATGTCCACCAGCAAGAGCATAAAAACTGTCATTGCTCCTATCTCCGATGTGGAAGGGGAATTTCGCACCCGCCGCTTCAGGCATGTGGCTGGAGAGGTTCGCACCGTTACTCTTCACAAGGAGCATGGGCTGCGCTACCGGGTGGACCTGCAGGGGGCATATTTCACTCCCCGCCTGGGCACGGAAAGGCTTCGCATCGCCGGCCTGGTTTCACCCGGTGACGTCGTACTGGATATGTTCGCAGGCGTGGGGCCGTTTGCCCTGCTCCTGGCCAAAAAGGGAGCCATCGTCATCGCCATGGACAAAAATCCCGTGGCCGTGAAATACCTGCGAGAGAATGCGCTTTTGAATAAAATGAAGTGCATCGAGATCCTGGAAGGCGACGGCGCAGAGCTGGCCCTGCGCTATGAGAACCGAGCCGATCACGTGATCATGAACCTTCCCCACAGTGCATCTGAATTCCTTATTCCTGCCATGAGGGCGACAAAGGAGGGGGGAGTTGTCCATTACTACTGCATAGCTCCTGATGATGATCTTTACAGGGATGAGGTACTAATTGGAAGAGCGGCCAGGGAATTGGGCGTACAGGTTGAGGTGCTCTACAGGGAGATAGTGAGAAGCTATGCACCGCACAGAAGCAATGTGGTCATTGACTTTCAGGTTCACAAGTCTGCGTGAGAATGGTTCGGCTCCCAATTGACAAGAATGTTCACGGCCGAGGATCTTCTAACCATCTGGAAAATTTTGGACTATTTCCGCTTAAGTAACCAAGCTCGGATTAGCAGTTAATACGACAGGAATTCGACTATCCTTGAAATCGCTATCATTTGTCACTAAAATAAGGTCGTTTGCAATACAAATATCTTCTATAACTAGGTCATTATAATCCAATTTGCATTCCTGGAATCCCTTTAAATAAACGTTGGCTTTTGGTTTATTAAATGAAGAATCACAACACTCGGCAAAACTTAAGATATCTTCCATATATACGCCGACCTTCTTAGCAATGGGCTTAAAATCCGGAAGTCTCTGAAAAGTTTTTTTTACTTCAAAGGGTATGCCTTTCAGATACAATTCATCACTAATGCACCTATTGATAAATTCAGAGATTATTGTTTGACATATGAATATTTCACATCTATTTTTAGATATCTTGGCCAATGCTTTTGAATATTCGCCCGCCCAATTTTGCCGGGTATAGGAAATCGGTCCGTAGGTATATAACCAGACGTTCGTATCAAATAATATACGCTCTCCCTTACTAAAGGGATGTGTGGTAATATTCCTAATCAATTTCTCCCTCAGTTGCAATGCTATCCATCGCGATTTTGAGACGCCTCGGATCGCTAAAGAACCCCTTTGCATCATTGATTGTACATTCTACAAGAAACATTTTTTCGGATGAGATCTCAATCAAAGATATCCTATTGCTTATCTCTTCGAAGGAGAATTCGCCATTGCAGAGCTGCCCTAAAGCCGCATCTAAGAACGCTGCACTTAGGTTTGTGATATTTCTAAAGGAAATGCAGGCTTTCTTTCCTTGGAGCAATGCTGCTCTTATGGAATTATACAACCTGTATCCATCGTCAGAAGCGACACAAAAACCACTCCCTACGACATCGAACACACTGATCATATCATCGCTTCCTATGTTTCCAATACCCACAACATAACCAAGGACTTCTTCGATATTTCTAAATTGTGGTTGTTCTCCCCTTAACAAATTTAGCAGCTCATCCAAAAGTATCAGGGTACTGTACTTTTCCGTCACCCCCACCGCAGTGTCCACGATGACTTGTGACTCTGGTACCTCAGCAAATAACTCTTTGGCCTGCTTTGGTGCGCGATAATCCAGTCTAAATCCGATGTCAAAGGCCGAGCTGGCATTTGATGGATATGTCGGTGCTGTATAAGATATTGCCTCACTCAAGATTTGCTTCCCCCACCGGCCGACCGAATTTGCCTGTTAATACCCACGCCACCCATAAAACGCATCTGCAAGTATATTCTACCATATCGTATAGCTTGCCTTCAGTAAGCTGATCATAGGATATTTGTTTATTGAATTGGATCGCGCTCGGAATACTTGCACCCGTTGGGATAAATTTGAAAGAAGGTATTACAAAGAATAGATCTCTCTGCAAGCCCCCAAAGAATTTACCGAGATCTTCGGATTTCAGAGATTTTATTGCTGCCAAATGAAATGGATGGAAATCTATCTGTGCCACTACAACGACAGCACGTTTCAGCGTCAAAGGCTGAATAATTGAAAATGTGACACCGGTTTCAAATTTCCCATCCAGTTGAAAAGCAAGACCTTCTGGCTTAAGCTCATCAGCAGAATAGCCCCGATCATTCATCCATATCTTGATGAAACTCTCAGCATCGTCGGTAGATACTATGGACATAGGTACAACCTTGTAACACAACTCAACAAGATAAACTTTCCTATACGGCGGGA
>Ga0307376_10003271_pt1 | contig 15196 bp, 21 predicted proteins | sample TR2MG_FD_202536 | JGI IMG/M metagenome (GOLD analysis project Ga0307376, IMG submission 202536) | Soil microbial communities from Risofladan, Vaasa, Finland - TR-2 | ecosystem: Environmental > Terrestrial > Soil > Coastal area > Acid sulfate soil | place: Finland: Risofladan, Vaasa | collected...
TTGCTTGGTATTCACCACCACCAACACGTAGAGCGATTGCTCGGGCCACTGGCGTACCTTACCCGCAGACACTGAGCCTGCCTTGATCGCTTCCCACTCCTCCGGATCGACGTCGCCTTGTGCGTGCGCCAGCCCGGTAAGCAGTAGCATGATGAGTATCAGTTTCATTGCTGCCTCCCTTTTTTCTTGAACAGGTCTAGCCTGTTGCGTACATGTCGCCGCATCGATTGATACGGAATGCCTTCGGTCTTCGCGATACGCTTCCAGCTTTCGCCAGTGAGCTTACGCATCACGAGTGAGCCGATTTCAACGTCAGTCAGTTCCACTTTGCCTCTCCTTGTTGCGTTCCAATTCCATGCCGTCACGTGCGCCAAGGTAATAGGCTCGACGTGCGACATCCTTGATACGATCTTGAATCGATGGCAACAAACCATTGCAGGCATCGTTGACCATGGTCCTCAAGTGATCGTGCTTTCGGTTTTCCTCTTCGATTTTCATGCTCGTGCTCCTAGTAAATTACGGTGCCGTGACCCATGGCGTCCCAAGTAAATCCCAGGTCGTCAGGTCTGAAACTGTCGTTAGCAGTGCAGCAGTAGGCCCATGCGACTGCGACATCACACCAACTGAACTCACCACTGATGGCGCACGTGTCTTGTCCGTGCATGCCTCGACCTGAGTAACTGTCGCGAAATTTAACGTCGCAGCCAGCCTCATCGTTGAGGGCTTCGGCCAATGCCATTGCAACTATTCTGTTCATATCTTTCGTGCTCCTTTCTTGACGTCGTGCCAGTCTTCGACAAACACATTGCCGTCGATCAGAATGTGCACGCGTGCCAGTATCGTTTTGACGACGATGCCGTGAAGCCAGCCCGCACCACGTTCGATGCGGACCTTGTCGCCTTTCCTGTAGGGATTGTTGCTGGTGCTCACGCTAGCTCCTCACCATCCGCAGACGTCACGTTGTAGATGTGCTGCAGCGTATACTCCAGTGGGTCACCATGCTCGGCCTCGAAACCAAACGGATCATTGGCGAGTGTCGCCTTCACCTTGACGCCATCCACTTCAATCACCTTGGTCCAGATGCGTTCGCCACCACCGTTGAGGATGCACACCTTGGCAAACACTCCGGGCTCGACGACCTGTTTTAGTTTCTCGATGCCAGTGACCTCGAATGTGTCGGGGTGCATCTGTGCCATACCTTGGGCACTCTCGAATCGAAAGTTCATGCGCATTGCTCCTTGTAGTTTTTCAGATTCAGTTCCATCTGCTTGAGGTTGAGACCGTTGATCTCGATCACCTCTTCGCAGTGGATCATTCCAGATGCCAGACGTGGGATCACGTACTGGTCGAGTGACCAACCATGGTCATCAACTCCGACGATGACGGTGCCACTGTTATCCAGCGTGCGTCCGATCACTGCGAAGTTCTTCGGTAGGTACTGGGCGACGTCTTTCGACTTGCCTGTTTGTGCTATTGCGATTCTCATGTGAATGGCTCCTGTGCTGTATCACAAGGTCATTGTATCACATGAGCGCTGCTGTGTAAAGAGGGGGTTATTTCCCGGAAATCAACTACTTAGTACCGAGGTGAAGAGGGTAATAAACTCTTTGGTTGTATTTATCGGCTGAGCCAATAATGTCAGCCTCGTGCAGGTCATCTAGTATTTGATCGCGACGTCTCGTGTCGACACCTCGGGTGTTACGCACAAGTACTGAGTGAGGTGTGAAGCCGTGCTGTAGTGCAATGCGTTGGTTGCTACTGTTGCCTGCTTGATCAACATACTTATTCGGGTTGTTGATGATGCGTTCAAGCGTGAAGGAATCTTTCTCAGTGTAGTTGTCACTCGCTGCTGTCAGGCGCACCTTCTCCTCCCAGCAATTGTTACTCCACGTCACCAGCTTGATCGCCCACTTGCACAAATCCATGTTGATCACGGGCCTGTTAGGATCAACGCCTATCGCTGCCAGACCAGCGCAGATGAGTGCGTTCTGATTAGCACGACCCCAAGTACTTTGACCACCCATCGTGCGACGTCGTGATGACTCTTCAAACTCTTGGAAAGTAACAAACGTTTTTGTGTCAGCAAACTTAACCTGCGTGAAGTCACCATCTTGTGGCTCATGATCGCGTAATAGTTTTGCCTGCTTATTAATCGCTGAAGGAAATATGTGGCTACGTCGTGCGTTCACCGGAGTGTACTGCGTGCCTGTGTCGAACAAGATGAAGCGATTCACGAAGCCTGTCTCGGAAGCTACGCTGGTGAGTGCTTCCATCAGCATGTCAGGCTGAGCTGTTGCGAGTACCGTTAAAAACGGATGCTCCAGTGGTGGAATTGATTGCTTACGACCTGGGGATCCCGGCACCCATTTGTTCGCAGCACCGTACAATGAGATGACGTGACTGAGTATCGAGAAGTCTGGCGAGTTAACTTTCTTTGCGCCCGCCATGTATCGAGCAGCCTCATCCCAAAGCCACGACGCCATGCCCGTCTCACCCAGAGTATCGAGCATCGAGTAGTAGGATTGGAATTGCGCGAAGATGGTGTCATCGAGTTTCATCTTGTGCCCAAACTTACTGACGGCACGCAATGCTGATTCTTTTCCTCCGCCTGTCGGTGCAGTCACCATCAGGTAGGGCTGTAGTGGCGTGTCCCAAGTTTCAACCGTGTAGTTGTTGCAGCTCGCCATCGCGGTGCACATGATGCCGGATGCTAATCCAAAGATTGGTTGATCGATAAAGTTTTCTCGGTTAGCCCATCGGCAAATCTCACCGACTAAGCCGGGGACGTTGAGTAGGTCAAGGTCGAATGCAAGTTTCTCAGGAGTTGGTTTCAGTTTCGGTGGGTCGAGCACCAACCTGCCTTCCATCTTGCCTGCTGATGTCCACCTCCGCATGGCAGCGATGACCGGCATGCTCATCCATGCTTCGAGTGACGTGAATCCCTTTGTGCGATCACCCATCTCGTGTTTCTCGATGGTGTTGACCACGGTGTTCATTCGATCTTTGAGTTCGTCCTCTTCAACTTGGATGACGGTCAGCACAGCACCGATCACGCGCTTAATCTTTTCAGGGGGCCACTCTGCGTGACACAACGCGCCAGTCATTGCATGCACGTAGTCGTGACGCGAACCTTCTTTAGGATAGAAGTGCGTGAAGACAGCCGCGACTGCGATCTCATCACAGAAGCGTTCGATGTCCAGCTTGGTCAGCTGCGTGAAGTCGACGTCTTCGTTGGTGAAATACTTGCCGCCCTCGGGATGCCGGGACGGTGGGATAACGGATTGTGAGCCAGTGGATCTAATCTCGACGATGGTGCCCAGTTCCTGGGTCTGCCACTTCTTAGTTTCGGCTCCGATGATGCGATAGATGTAATGCGAGTATTCTTTCCCGACACGTCCGTAAATAAATGTCTCTGGGAGGATGTGTTCGGCGACCCAAACTGCCTCTTCCATGTCCAGATCGATGTCGGTTGCATGGTCTGAGGCGTCGCCCCATAGCGCACCGATGTTGTCTCCGGGCTGAAAGACCCCCCGCTTGAAATCTTCTTGGACGAGCCTGAGATGCGGCCAATCCCGCGCCTTTGGTCGTTTCGACCTACTCCGGAGGGGTACCGTGTATACGTTTTTCTCTAGCCAGTACTCTGCGGTTTGCGTTGGATCGAAACCTACTTTATTCTGTGCCATCTCGATCCTCTGTTGGGCGAGACCGGAGGGGGGTGTCAATTTCTGTCATGGGGTTGCACTCCTCTCCAAATCACTAATGAGTGTTTATTGTTATGTTGGGCCGACCATCCTAACAGTACAAACAGGACGCTGGAAATGATTTCTAAAAAAGCTGGCTCGTGTCGAGCCTAAACCCAAACTGCACTGCGTGTAAACTCCACGCGACCGCTACCACCGTATGTATGAGCGGGGACGGGCCGCGCTCGGGGACCAAGATTGTTGTTATTGGCGACGCCCCAAAAGCACTCGACGATAAACGTGGCAAGCCCTTCATGGACGAAGCGGGTAGGATTTTACGCAGTGAGTTGCACAAGAACAAGCTACTCGACAAGACCTACATCACCAGCCTCGTCAAATGTCGTCCACCGAAAGATCGCGCACCCAGTGCCGCAGAAATCAAAGCTTGCCGCCCTTACCTCGACCAAGAACTCGCCGAACTAAATCCCGCTTACGTCGTTACCGTTGGTGTGCCGCCCACGAAGACGCTCTTCCGTGGCAAGGCGAAGATCAACCAGTTCCACGGAGAAGTCATAGAGAATCCCAAAGTCAGTTACATCGGGATGCCCATCTTCCATCCGGCGTATACGCTCCGCGATCCGTCGAAGCTTCCCGGTCTTCAAGACGACATTAGTAGGCTTGCCCGCCTCATGCAGGGTGGCTTGCGAAATGACACAGTTGAATGGTCGGTCGTGAGAAAGGGAAACCTCAATACCTTTGTGCGTGAGTTTGAGGAGGCAACCGAATTCGCATACGACTGCGAGACATCGGGGCTCTTCCCATTCGATGAACAGGGGTACGTCACTGCAGTCTGCATCTCTCTTGAGCACAGGACTTGGGTTATTCCGGGCTTTATGCACCCGGAGTTCCAAAGATTTTCCCACAGTCCCTTCGCGCACGGTAACGCTCTTCGGAAATTGATGCAGCTTCTTTTTTTTCTTGCTCATCGCGATAATAAAAAAGCTTACGCGCAAAACGGGAAGTTCGATAACAAGTGGATGCGCTGTAAGTTTGGTGGCTCCTTCCGCATTGCCTTCGATACAATGTTGGCACATCACGTGCTGGATGAAAACCTAGCCCACGATCTAACCAGCCTGTGCCGTACCTATCTGGACGAGCCTGAGTACGACATCCCGCTCGAAGAAAAGCAAGGCAAGTCCACGAAACCCATGAGGAATTATAAGTACTGCGCGCAGGACGGCGCGTACACCTTCCGACTGGTCAAACTCTTCAAGGCTCTGTTGCGCGCCGAACCAGACCTGCACCGACTCTTCTGGAAGCTCGTAATGCCAGGGGCTCGTGCGATGGAAGACGCTGAGATGGAAGGCATGAACATGGACGTGGCTGCACGCAAAGAGATCGGCATGCACTTACTGTCGAAGAAGATCACGCTGCAGTACGACCTCAACGAACTGGCAGGCTATGAACTCAACTGGGATTCACCAGCGCAGATCGGCAAGCTCCTGTACGACGAACTGAAATTACGTTGCACTGTCAAGACCAAGAAAGGTGCGAACTCCACATCCGAAGCTGCACTGCTCGACCTGAAAGGCAAGCACAAAGTTGTGAGCATGCTGCTCGAGTATCGTGGCGCAGGGAAAATGTTCAACACCTATATCAAGGGCTGGGAGAAGTACCGGGTCGGTGACAAGTACTACTTCGATTACAAATTGCATGGCACCAAGACGGGACGCTACTCATCACCACTGCACCCGATCCCACGCGATGGAATGATCCGTAACCTGATGATCGCGCCCGAGGGTTGGACGTTCGTCGCCATGGACATCAACACGGCAGAGATGCGAGTCGCAGCACACCTTGCCCGCGATCCGGAGATGATGCGGTGTTTCAACAAGGGCATTGATGTACACTGGCGCACCTTGATGGAGGTCCTCGCAACGAGTCCGCAAAGTGAGATAACTGACCTCGTCTGGGTAACAGCAGAAAAACTTCAAGGTGTCCGTCATACGGTCAGTAGCTACTCTGAATGCCTCGATACCATGATGAAGGCAGGACCGAAAGCTTGCATCGCAATCGAACCTTTTTGGTACGAAGGCCGAACGAGAGCGAAAGCAATCAACTTCGGATTCATCTACGGAATGCATGAAAACAAGTTCATGGAAATGGCAAAGCAGGACTATGGTTGGGACGCATCAAAAGAAGAGGCCAAGAGAGCGCGTGCTGCGTATTTTCGGCTATACAATCGTCTCGACAGCTGGCACAACAAAACCAAAAGACTCGCTCGATCAAACGGGCACGTGCGTTGCCTCACCGGTAGGTTACGCAGACTGCCCGGTATTCACGCCAAGGATCGCTTCGTGAAAGGTGAAGCAGAGCGGCAGGCACTCAACTCAGGTGTGCAAGCCCTGATCGGAGATTACAAAGCCATGCTCGTGATCGAAATCCACCAAACATTTCCGCGTAGCAAAGTGCGTCTCATTGGTGAGCACCACGATGCTGTGCTGACAATCGTAAAGAACGAACATATCGACGAGTGCGTTCCCAAAATGCTGAAGATGGCAGAACGTCCGAAGCTGATGGACACATTCAAAATTAATCTCAGCGTGCCGATGGAAGGCGAAGCAGAGCTGGGTCCGTGGGGTAAAGGAGAAAAGTATGCTGTCGCTGGATGACATGGTCGTTAGACAAAAAGAATTGATCAACAAGGGGTATCAGATCGACAACATCACGTGCGCTGCACTGATGCTGGTCGCTGAACGATTAGGTGAGGTTTCCGAACAGTTAAAAGTCTTGACCACGCCGACAATAACGCACGAACCGATGCCGAAGATCGGCCCACTCCCGACGTCAGAGGAACAGCTTGAGAGAGACACGGGTGACGGTCCTCCACTAAAGTTTGCCGACAAAATAGGCATCCCTCCGGAACGTCAAGAAAAAATCAGCAAAGAAGCAGAATCACTGGCACAGGAGATAGCTGATGGAGACGATTAGCTACAGCGAAGTCAGCGCATACAGACGCTGCCCGAAATCTTGGGAATACCGATACAAACAACGCATCAAACGTAAGTTCAAAGGTATACGTCTCCTGATCGGATCCATCTTGCACGAAATGCTCAACGCATACATCGAACGCAAGATCGACAAAAACTATGACGGTAACGACCCGTGGGACGTGCTCGAAGAATACAACGAAAAGTACTCCGCGTATTTTGAAGAAGAGCGCGACAAGTACGGTGACATCATCGGTAACTGCGGCCAAATCTTCGAGGGCTACCTTCGCAAGTACCGCAAAGATGAGCTGACCTACGAGGCAAGTGAAATCAAAATCGAACTCGACCTCAGCCAGCTTGGCAGCAATGCAATCCCTGTCATCTTCATCGGCTTCGTCGATAAGATTGCAGTCGACATGCAGAAGCGACGTTGGATCATGGACCACAAGTTCATGAAGTCCATTCCGAATGCTGATGAGCGCTTCTCCGAACTGCAGCTACTGCTCTACGTGTGGACCTACGGCATGCAAGCACCCAAAGACAAGATAGACGGCGTCTGCTGGGACTACGCTCGTTCAAAGCCACCCACAGTGCCTGAGGTGCTGAAGAACGGTCAGCTGAGCAAGCGCAAGAATCTCGACTGCGATCCATACACGTACCTGAAGACGGTGCGTGCGAACGGACTGAAGGATGCCGACTACGTTGACATGCTGGAGCACCTCGAAGGGAAGGAAGACACCTTCTTCGAACGCGTGTTCCTTCCGTTGCCCGGTACCGAGATGATTGTAGAAGTGGTGAGTGATTTCCTGCAAACGACCGCAGAGATCCAGGCCAAACGTGAAAACGGTCGATGTGCACGCAGCATGTCTCCATTCAACTGCGCAACGTGTGACTTCCGTCCACTATGCGAAGCCGAGGTACGTGGCCTCGACGCTGACTTCATTCGCAAGAGCGAATACGAAGAACGAGGTAGCTACGATGGCGATTAAAAAGAAACCCATGCGCAAGAAGCTGGGTAAAAAACTAGGTGTTAAGTCTAAGCCGCCTGCCCCTACGACCTCGATCCTTGACAAGATCCAGCCAGTCACCGAGCTGAAAACGAACACGGTGATGATGGTGTACGGTCGCTCCGGCACAGGCAAGACGCACTTTGGTTCGACGTTCCCCAAGCCGATCCTGTTCATCGACACTAACGAACGTGGCACCGAGACAATTGCCCAAGAGGAAGACGTCGATGTTGTGCGTGTCACTGAGTGGCAGGAGATCGACGAGCTGTACTGGGCGCTGCTCAACAAAGAGACAGAGGTCGCGTACAGGTCCATTGTAATCGATCAGGTGAGCAACCTGCAGGACATCGGCATGGCTGAGGTGCTACGCAAAGGCCGCAAGGGTCGAGACGAAACATTCACGCAGCGTAACTGGGGACAGTTGTCTGGAATGCTGAAGCAATTCATCAGCGACTTCCGTGACCTGTCGGACCACTACAACCTGCTCCTGATTGCACACGAACGTATCAACGAAGCTGGTGGTGAAGACGAGGAAGAGTCTATCGAGCCTAGCATCGGTGCACGCGTGATGCCGTCAGTCAGTTCCTTCCTTGATGGTGCCGTTGATGCTATCGGGTCGACGTTCATCAAAGAGCGCTGGGAAACGGAAGACAAAGAAGAAGTCAGGCATGTGGACTACTGTATGCGAATCGGCCCACACGCGTATTACTCGACAAAGATTCGCAGACCAGTAGCCGCTGGTCCGATCCCCGAACTGATCGTCAATCCGACGTTCCAGAAAATCAAGGATCTGACCTCAGGCAAATCCAAACCGAAACGTAAAGTAGTGAAGAGGAAACAACATGGCAACTAGAAAGAAGGCACCAACGAAGAAGCGCGCTACCAAGAAAACGGCAACGCGAGGTGGGCGACGGGGCAAGTCTGCAAGCGTCGTATCAGTGGACTTTACTGATGTAGAAGCCGGAGGTGGAATGCCCACGCCCGATGGCTACTATGTCGCAACATGCATGAGCGCTGAAATGGAAGCCAGCCAAGCAGGCAACGACATGATCGTTGTCAGATGGAAAACCAATATCGGCTCGACAGTATTCGACCGATTTGTGTTAGTACCGCAAGCACTTTGGGTGCTGAGAACCGCACTCAATTGCATGGGGTATGACACCCCCGATGGTCCATTCGAATTCGACCCGGAAGATCTGGTCGGTAACAAAATCGGTTTGGAGATCGTCAACGAAGAGTACGAAGAGAAGGACCAGCCGCGTGTTACTGGCTACCTCACTGAGGAAGTGGCAGAGAAGTACGTGGAAGAGGGTGGTGGCAGCGTAGAAGAAGAAGAAGAGTACGAAGAAGAAGAGGAAGCTCCTAAAAAACGCACGTCTCGTTCGAAGAAAAAACAGGAAGAAGAGGAAGAGTACGAAGAGGACGACGACGGGGAAGAAGAAGAGGAAGAGGAAGCTCCCAAGAAAAAAGCTGCCAAAAAGAAAGCACCTGCCAAGAAGGCATCACGCAAATCCAGCGCCTTGCGTCCCGGTGCCCGAGTCATTTTCGAAGATGAAGATGGCAACGATGTGGAAGGTGTGATCGAAGGCCTCGAAGACGACGTTGCAGTAGTCGTAGATGATGAGGATGGCGAGTGGGAAATCCCGGTCAGTGAGCTGAAGAAAGCTTAGTGATCAGGACGACCCTTCGTCCGTACCAGAGTGAAGCCGTTGCTGCAGCAAGACCACACAGCGGCTTCGCTCTTTTTCCGGAGCAGCGCACAGGGAAGTGTCTGGTCTCTCTGGCTATCGTCGATGAACGAAAGCCGGATGTGTTGATTATTCTGTGCCCAAAGAAGGCACTCAAAACATGGGACGAACAGATCGACCTGCACCTAGTCAATGACTGGGATTGCGAGATCTACATCATCACGTACCAAGAGCCGGTGAAAAACATCGAGCTACGCAAGCAGTGGTACAAAGAAACTTTAAAGTGGCAGAAAGACGGCGTCGATATGATGATCATCGGCGACGAGATTCACTTCATCAAGAAACCTGGGGCGGCACAGTCCAGATTTGCACGCACGCTGGCTAAGCGCTGCAAGTCGAAGCTCGCACTGAGTGGTACGCCGATTGATAAAGGCTTCGAACAGTACTGGGCAATTTACGACTTCATCGACAAGGGTGAGATCTTCGGCACGTACAGCCAATTCAAAGAAGATCACTGCGTCTACGAAATGCACGAGCGCCGAGACAAACGGCAATACCCTGTACTCACGGGCTATCGCGACGAAGAAGAAATTATGCGATTGGTGCACGAGTACAGTTATCGAATCACATTCAACGAAGCGCGTAAGGCTATGGGCAAACAGCCCGTGAAGATCCGGCGCAAGAAAGTTTGGTTCGACCTAACCCGCAAGTCTCGTCACATTTACGACGAGCTTGAGAAAGATCTGGAAACCACCATAGACGGGCTCACCGTAGGTGTCCCGTTACCGGTCACCCTGACGCAGAAGTTGCAACAGGTTTGTGGTGGTTTCCTTTTACATCAGGAAAGAATACCGGGCCAACGCCAGCGTAAGCGTACGGTCATTCCGGTCGGCACGGAGAAGCTCGACAAGCTGATGGCACTGCTCTCTGGTTTCGGCCAGGAAAAGGCTGTCATCTGTTGCAGGTTTACGCACGAGATCGAGGCTATCGCTGAGCAGTTCGAGGCCTTCCACTGGACGTACAAAATTATCTCCGGCAAGCATGAGTGGGATATGGAGTTCGACGTGGACTTTGTCATTTTGCAAGTGCGAAGTGGTCTCGGTTTCGATCTGGCCGAAGCGAACACGTACGTGCTTTACAGCTGGGACCATAGCCACATTACATTTGAACAGGCCCGGTTCCGCATCATGAACATGGAACACACCGTCTGGGTGAACTACTACTTCCTCATGGCGAACGACACAATTGAAGGTGATTACTATGAAGCGATTGCAAAGAAAAAAGACTTCTCAGACCTCGTCCTCGACAGGTACCGCAAAGAGAAGGCACAAGAGCGTGGACAAACAACTCGAAAAGGTGCGCGAAGAATTCGCAAAACCCGTGCTCTCTTTGCCTGAACGCCTATAGGCAATTTTGAGAAAAACCACTCCAATATTTTTGCGGGAAAAGGGTTTTATGAAAGAATCGAACTTATGGGACTGGCTCCGAGAAGTTGTTCTACCTTTAGGGCATTACTCCAGAATCGAGTCTCCAGATACTGCGCCGGGATTTCCTGACGTTCAGTTCCAAGTAGGTGAGGGCTGCGGAACGATAGAGTTGAAAGCTAACCATCGACCAGCCAAGATCCCCTTCCCTGATGAGGAGAAGGGACTGCATACAAGCCAGCGAGTATGGATTCGTGAGAACCTAAGTCACGGTGGCATAGTCTGGATCATTGCAGAAACGCCCGGAGTGATTTACATTATCCACGGGAAGGATGCCGATAAATTCAATGGTGCCACCCATGAGGAGTTGATTGATATGTCATGGAATACGATGAGCAGGGATGATCCTAAAGGTGCATTTAAACTTTTAGAGGGCGCTCTCAGAACGCCATCCAACTTCAGACTCTTCGGAGATTTCTATGCCTAACCGCACTTGCACGTACCGTAACCCGCACAACACACTCTGCTGCACCGAGTGCAACAACAGCATCGAGCTATGCCAGTGCGTGAACCCTGACCTCGCTGCGTATGAAAGGATGACCAGCATCGACGGTCTCGTGTTCATGATGATCCGGGACGAGTTGAAAGCAGCACGCACAGCTTTTCCTGGAGCTACGCACATGCTCTGTGCCTTGATGGAAGAGGTCGGTGAGTTGTCGCAAGCTTTGATGGAACACGACCGCAACCAAGGGACCAGCGTACAAGAAGTGATGCGCGAAGCAGTTCAGGTTGCGACCATGGCTATTCGTGTGGCAGTTGAAGGCGATGAGAATTTCATGTACGAATTCCCCATCGTCGAAGAAAAGATGCCCACTGGACCTGTCGGAAGGCAGTACGATTAATGGGAACCTCATATGATAGAGAACGTGTCGTTGCCATCGTCCAGAAAATGTTGGATGGTGCCCATCGTGCTGGCATCTATCAAACCGATGAGTGCCTCAACGAATTAGAAAAGCTGGTGGGTAACGTAAGAAAAGAAGCGGTCGCACACACATGGACTGAAGCGTGTTCACATTATGATCGAGGGATGGATCCACGTAACGTAACAATTCCGATGTTAGTTTCGCGAGTCATTGCCGAACTCAATCCGGAGCGGGACAAGGGGTGAGACATGGTGGCATGGTGGTGGATTCTGATCACGTTATTCATTGGCTTTACGATGGGTATTTTTACACTAGCGCTGTTCGCAGCAAACGATCACAAGGAGAGAGGCAATGAGCCCAGAGCAGAACGGCGACGACGCGCCAAACGAGAAGCAAAACGCAGTAGCAGTCGGGGAAGCTGAGCCCATTGCAAAACCACCGCTCAACATCCAGGTCGGCGTGGAAAATGGCAGGGTTATTGTCGTCTTCTCGCAGCCACTGACCACATTTACCCTGCCTCCCGAGGAAGCGTACAAGATGGGAGGAGCTATGATCCTGCACTCTGAGGAGGCAAAGGCAATGCTTGAAGCCGAAGCCTCTAAGATTATTACGCCCTGATTCCTTTACACACAAGCGGATGTGTGTATACTAAGGGTTAAATCTACCTCAAGGAGAGGGCAATGGCAGGTGCAGTAAGGGCTCCAACCGATAGCGTCGGCGCACAGATGGCAATGATGCGCAAGCGCAGCAACAAAAAGTGTGCGAACCCGGAGTGTAAGACTAACTTCGAGGGTCTCACGATCACTCACTACTGCTCGGACGAATGTCGATTCCGTGCAGCCTACCTCCGTCGTAAAAAATAGGAAGCAAAACTATGTACCTGAAGCAACACCGCAAAGCTAACCTGCAAGTGGAAGGCCGGAAGCTCATCGGTAACTTCGAGCTGAGCCTGACCAACCAAGGTGACCGTGAGGTCATGATGGAATTCATCTCTGAGATGCGTAAGCAGCTCCGTGAGTTTGATACCGCTCGTGAGAAAGTGCTGAAGAAGAAAGCGAAGAAAGCAGCACGCAAGAAGAAGGCACCCACCAAGAAGAAACGAGTGCGTCGAACGGGATGATCATGATTGATCTGGAAGGGACGCTCAGCGATCACACTGCTCGCTTAGCTACTCTTCTGAACGCGACCAAAGATGATGTGCGTCATCGACCGTCGTGGAAAGAATATTACAAGGGTCTCATCTACGACGAACCACGCCCGCACATGATGGAGCTGGTTCAGGAGTGGATTGAGAATGACTTCCGTCCCCTTGTTTACAGCACACGCTTCGTCAACAAGTACAATCACGAAGAGGAGTGGCTGAAAATTCACAGCCTCTTTGGTAAGGTTGACCTCATTCAACGGCACCCAACTCAGACCCAGATCAAAGGTCCGGACTTGGTGGTGCAGTGGGTAAAAGAATATCGTCCAGAGATCATCGTCGATGACAGGGACGAGGTCCGCGACAAGATCAGGGGTATCGGATTACCGGGCCTGCTTATCTACGGACCTAATGCATTTCTCCCCGACGAAGGTAACGCACATGGACATTCGCTGCGCTGACAATTTGCTCTTCCACGAATGGAGACCTGATGGCAGGTGTAAACGCTGTCCCGCTATTGGCTTCCGGGGAACCCAGAACGCCGCGACATCGGCGGGCGACCTGTCCCACGTTGTAGTGCCCTTGCGAGTCCACCCTGCTGGTCTTGCATACCGACACGATTCCCTCCCGGTGGACCACCCGCCCCCGCTGGGCCAGAGAAACCCCGGCGAGGACGATTCATCATCCGCATCTTCTGCAACTGACCCTGCATGTTCGGCGGGATTTGTGGGCCACCTTCAATCATTGGCGGCTCGCCTCTTCCTGTAGGCATCGGCGGCATCCCCATCGGTTGCGGGGGCATCATACGAGGGTCGTTACCTCCCAGGGGCACGCGCATCTGCCTTGGGTCCATCTGCGGAGGTGTCATACGAGGATCACCTCCCATGCCGGGAGGGCTCATCGCAGCCAGACCACCGACGGCATACCCGCGACGGATGTGTCCACCGCGAGCTTGTTCCATCTCTTCCAACTCGCGCTCGGTACGACTTTCGGATGCTTCCTTCTTGCCCATCAACTTCTCAAGCCAGCTCAGTTCTTCCGGTGGCGGAGGAGGAGGGGGAGGAGGCGCAGGGTCTTTGTGATGCTCACGCTCCCACAACCTGTAGCGCGCTGAGTCAGCCGGATACGGGTTCGCACCCTCTGCATGACCGGGACGAACTTCACCACCTTCTGCGTATCTCACGGGACCTCCTTGCGCACTGCCTAATATACTTTTGATGCGCTCTTTATGCGCTGCCAACTCTTGTGAGTACGATGACTCACGTCCTGCAGGTGGAGCAACATACGCAGGACCACCACCCGGTACCAGCCCACCAGTATCATCACGACCGGGAGGAATGACTCTCGGCGGAGGCGGATCGTACGGACGTGGACCGGGGCCACCACCACCGCGACCACCTCGGCCACCTCGGCCTCCTCGACCGCGAGGTCCCAGATTAGATCCCGCAGGCGGGGCATCTCCAGGTTGTAAAATGGTTTGCTGCGCGGGAAAGATCAAGCCCGACTCTTTGTTGTGAAAGTAGGTGCCGTCTTCTATCCCTCTCGCTATTTTCATTGCGGCAGGAATCCCGCCACCCATTTGTTTCCACATCTGCCTGAATGTTAAACCTTCCACTGCGCCACCCTCTTGGTAATTACGACCTCTTGCATAGCCACCTGTCTTATATCCGGGGACGTTACCTACCCGTAAACTACCCGGCACTGAGTACTGTGTTTCCAAAGCAATAGGATCCAACTCCGCATCAGATACAGCTGCCCCTGCACCAACAGCACCAGCCCCAGCAGATTGTGAGATAGGAACACTCGCCGGAGCAGCAGCTGAAAGCGCACCACCTGCGTACCAAGATGCAATAGCGGATGCTATCTGATGTGAGGTCATACTTGGGTTGACGTTGATGCCTTTTTCAATAGCGTCTGCGTAGGAACCTGCAGAAGGTCCGCCCATCTGGTTGAGTAAAGGATCGTAGTCTTTGCCAGTAACACTGCCCCACATCTTGGAGCTGAACGGATCAATGGCACCCAGGAACGCACGCTCAGGGTTCTCTTTCAGACCACGGAGCATGTACTTGAAGTTGTTGCGCTCGAAGTCCTGCATGTCATCGATGCCGGTGAAGATTTTATCTTCGAATTTGTTGAGTTTGTCGAGCCCAACTTTCTTCTTGATCTTCTCGCCATGACCAAAAGGATCGTGCATTTTTTTAATGAATGAACCCAATCCCATTACTCCACCTCTCCGGTGCGACCGTCGATCACAGCGTTGTCAGGTTTTGGTTTGATCAATGCAAGAATGCTGGACATGACTTCCATCTTCGTCTCGTCACGAATACCAATAGGTGAGTGATC
>Ga0307376_10003273_pt1 | contig 15194 bp, 14 predicted proteins | sample TR2MG_FD_202536 | JGI IMG/M metagenome (GOLD analysis project Ga0307376, IMG submission 202536) | Soil microbial communities from Risofladan, Vaasa, Finland - TR-2 | ecosystem: Environmental > Terrestrial > Soil > Coastal area > Acid sulfate soil | place: Finland: Risofladan, Vaasa | collected...
ACCTGTCAGGAAGAGTCGGACGGTCGATTTACTCGCGACGTCTATCCGGTGCTCGATCTTCTCTACGATCCGGCCGGCGACAGGTTCCTTGACCCCTACGGCGTCTATCCTCTGCTCCGGCAGACCCATCTGGGTACGGCAGTCAATGCAAAGGATTGTATGAGGACCGTCATGGACGGCGCCATCCTCATCTCACGCTACCTCTATGAAGATGTGGAGGTACCGGTCGTAGGAACCGACGACAGGACGCCTGAGGTTGAAGTGCACCGGACCTTCATCACCGAACTCTTCACCTCGAAGCAACCCTGGAAAGGACTTGCTCTTCTGCTCGAGCACGGATTCGTGGAACGAGTATGGCCGCAGTTTCTGCCGATGAACAGCACCGATCAGTCGAAAGGCCATCATCCTGAGGGCAACGTCTGGGTGCATTCGCTGGAGACGCTGCGCTACCGGAAGACGAGCGATCTCCTGCTTTCGATCGCGCTCTTTCTGCACGACTGCGGAAAACCGTACTCAAAACGGAACGGTGAGCGTCGTTTCGACAAACATGCCGATATCGGCGCCGAACTTGCGCGGAAGTTCCTGCAGTCGCTGAGATTTCCATCGGGGATGATCGAGGACGTCTTTTTCCTGGTGAAGTACCACATGGTTCCCGGCGCGCTCTCCGCCCTGCCGGTCTACCGAACCGATCGTATCATGTCCTCGGCGCTCTTCCCGATCATGCTCGAACTCTACCGCTGCGATCTCTCATCGACCTATCGCGGTCCGAACGGATACTATGAAGCGTGCAAGGTGTACCGCGCATACCTGAAGCATGTGAACAATCCGTTCCGCGGCACCGACGGGAAGAAACTGATGCGTCTCTACGTCGAATAGCGGGAAGTCAGGAACTGCTTCAACTCTTCAACCGTATTGCCGACCGGTACCGAGTGTTTCTGACGATGGATGACGCGAGCAAGCGCTTCAGGCAGTTCGGGTTCGGCACCGGTTGCCTGCGCCACGATTTCGGAGAATTTCGCCGGATGCGCGGTCGAAAGCACGACCACGTCGACCACTGAGTCAAGCTCGCGGTGATACAGTCGTTCCGCCGCTCGAACGCCCACCGCAGTGTGGGGATCGAGAAACACGCCGTGCTCTTCGTAGTAGCGCTTCATGGTTTCGAGCGTTTCCACATCGTCCACAGTCTCGCCCCTGATCATTGAACGCATACCACTCCAGTCGTCCTGGAAAATCGAGCACAATCGCTCGAAGTTGCTCGGATTGCCCACGTCCATCGCGTTTGATGGCGTCTGCACTGAAGGGCGGGGCTGGAACGTGCCTGATTCCAGATACTCGGGCACCACGCTGTTCCGATTCGCAGCTGCGATGAATCCGGTGACCGGCAAACCCCAGCGCCAGGCGAGGACGCCTGCCGTCAGGTTTCCGTAGTTGCCGCTCGGTACGCAGAAGATGAACTCCTCGCTGAGAGTGCGTCGAAGCTGCGCGAAAGCATACGCGAAGTAAAATGACTGCGGTATGAGACGGCCGATATTGATTGAGTTGGCGGAAGTGAGTGGAACCTGTCGCCCAAGTTCCCGATCGGCGAACGCCTCTTTCACCATGCGCTGACAGTCGTCAAACGATCCTGCGACCTCAAGTGCCACCACGTTGCCACCGACTGTGGTCAGCTGCTTCTCCTGCAGCGGGCTCACGCGGCCGGACGGGTATAGGATGACGACGTCAATGTTGCGCTTTCCATAAAATGCCTGCGCCACCGCGCTTCCCGTGTCCCCGGAGGTAGCGGTCAGGATGACGGCCCGTTTATCGCTTCCCTCAAGGAAGGATTCCATAACTGTTGCAAGGAAGGATGCACCGAAATCCTTGAATGCGCAGGAGGGTCCGTGAAAGAGTTCGAGAACCTGCATACCGTCGGCAATTTCGGTCAGGACCGGTGAGAATCCGAACGCCTTCTCGGCTATTTCGTGCGCCTTCGGCTCCGGAAAATCTTCGGGAAAGAGCGCTGCGGTCATACGGGCGGCAATCTCGACAAATGAGGTGTCACGTTCGAGATTGAAAAAGAACTGACGGAGATCCGGCTCCTCGAGCGGTTGGAACAGTCCGCCATCCGGAGCAAGCCCCTGAAAAACTGCATCCCGAAAGGTAACCGGCAATGCGGGGGTCCGTGTACTTGCATATTTCATGCGGGAGATCCCTCCACCTTCGATTCTGCATTTCCCGCCGGAACGGCATTCGCGTTCTCAGCGTACGCCTCATTGGCGTACGCATCATTGGCGTACGCATCATTAGCGTAGGGGTCCCCGTCGGGGAAGAACGCTCTGTGCACGGTATTGAGCACCGAAGCGCTTGCCTTCCCTTCCACTACGAACGATATATTCATCTCGGACGATCCCTGCGCGATTGCCAGCACGTTGATTGATGCGTCACCGAGGGCCGCGAAGAGCTTTCCTGACATGCCGGGTTTTCCGCGCATGTTCTCGCCGATCACCGCAACTATTTCGAGATCGGTCAGTAGCTCAAACTGCTGGATCTTGTGTGCGTGAAGTTCGGACGACAGTTCCTGCCGAAGACTCTCGACTGCATCTTCCGCCTGCTTCTCGGTGCACACAATGCAGATGCTGTGCTCCGATGATGCCTGGCTGATCATGATGATATTCACCCGTGCGCGTGCCAGCGCGCTGAATACTCTCGAAGCGATTCCGGGTATGCCGACCATCCCGCCGCCTTCGACGTTGATAAGCGCAACGCTCGGTATAGAGGCAATTCCGGTCACCGCCAGCGGTTTTCTCCGCGCAGTCTTCACGATGCGCGTTCCGGGAGCACTCGGGTTCAGCGTGTTCTTTATGACGAGCGGAATGTCTTTTTCGACGGCCGGGAGCATCGTGTACGGGTGGATCACCTTCGCACCGAAATAGGAGAGCTCCATTGCCTCAGCATAGCTGATCTCAGGAACGACGAAGCTCTTCGCCACATGGCGCGGATCGGCGCTGTAAACGCCGTCGACATCGGTCCAGATCTCGATCAGCTCGCATCCAGCTCCTGCGCCGACTATCGATGCAGTGTAGTCCGATCCGTCCCGGCCGAGAGTGGTCGTCACCCCGGTGCTTGTCGCGGCAATGAAACCGGTCACCACTGCGAGGCTGTTCATTGGCGCGAGTCTGGCACGAATCCGTTCGTAGCTTCTGCCGAAATCGACCTCTGCCCGCCCGTGCGTGTCGTCGGTCAGGATCATCTCCCTCGCATCGACCATCTCCGAGGGAATCCCGGCCGAGTTCAGGTACGCGGTAACAAGGCTGCAGTTCAGCAGTTCCCCAAAGCTCGCAACCAGATCGAGTGTTCGCGGCGAACACTCTCTGACAAGCTCGACACCACGCAGAATATCGGCAAGCTCGTCGAGCCGCGACCTGATGGGGGCGAACACAGCCTCCCTCATTTCTGCGTCAAAGAGCGCATCCACCGCCGTCCGCTTTCGATCGGCGATCTCCGTCAGTCGATCGTGGTAGACGGACAAACCGCGTTCCGCTTCGGTTGCGGCGTTGATCAGGAGGTCGGTGACACCGCGCATCGCGGACAGCACCAGAATAATCCTGCCGGAGCGCATTTCGTTACGGACTATCGCCGCAACATCGCGAATTTTGCCGGCGTCCTTCACAGAGCTGCCGCCGAACTTCATCACTTTCATGGCGGCAATAGTAGCACATCTGCTCGACCAATTTCACCGGAGCAACCGCGGGTTTCCGATACTCCCCAACTTATCTGGAAGAAAGCGGAACCGCACAGTATTATGTGCAGGTGAAAGGTTTTCCGATAATTGCGCTCTGCGTCCTCCTTGCCTCCTGCGCTACTTCCGCGCACCAGGTCGCATCGGGTTCGACCGCTTCGGATACCGTCGTGCTACCGGCCGGACCTTCGGCACAGACTGCAAAGGCCGAGGCGGCCGTATTGCCTCCGGCAAAGGCGCAACCGCCGAAGGCCGCTGAGGTGGTGCCTCACAACTTGAGCGATTCGCAGCTCATGGAACTCGCGCTCAAGCAGGTTCCCTCTTCAGTCTATCCGGTCATGAACGGATCAAAGCCGGTCGCGCTGGTCGCGGATCTTCCGGGATCCGGGAGCAGGAACGTCATTCTTCTGGCTGTCGCTACCGAAAACGCGGATCAGGCCCAGGTTTCGGTGCTCTCCGAACTGTCACGACTCTTCATCCGCGGTCTTTCCGTGCCGACATTCTACATTGAGATATATCATCAGCATCAGGGATCGGTGAGCTTTGCGGAGAGTATTTCACTCGGCAGCCAGCCGGTTCTCGAGGGGATCCGCACTCTTCAGCTTCGAAAGGCGGCGGACTCCCCGCTTGCTGTTATTGCGTCCTTTCGAGGTCGTGAAGGCGAGGTACAGGAGTGGACGATATTCTCCGCAGACAGCCATCGTTCCCGTTTTACAACGCGCGAAACACCAAACACGCATACGGTTGTGCGCGATATAGACGGCAACGGAACGCTGGACATTCTGACATTCCATCTGGGAATGGAAGCCGGAGTCGGATACGAGACGTTTATCAGCTGGTATCGATTCGAAAGCGGCGCGTTCCGGCTGTACCGCAGCACAAACGTGGTGAGAAACCTCCAAAGTTTTCTGTCTGCGGTTCGACAGGATATAATCGCCGGCAACTGGGAACGGTTCCTGCGAACGGTAGCGCCCCCTCAAAAGCTGAGCCTTCTGGTCGGCGAGGGCTACAGCACGCAGGCAATAGTGAGAATGGTGTTCTCTCCGGCGTCGGCGGGGGTATCGGGCAACGTCGAACCGAAGTTCAACTACTTCACCCCCGAACGGGCGATACAGGACATCGTGTTTCCGCAGATCGTGGAGAGCCCGTTTCCCGATCCGGATCGATCGCTCAGCGTCACGATGACCGCGAGGATCGTCTGCTGCAACGGAGAGAATCACTTCTACTCGATGCAACTCTCGATGGCGGAAAACCCGTTCGGACCGCAGGAGTTCTCTCTCGGATTGAATGCGAACGGACAGGGTCAGTAGACGACGCTGACAGACGTGGAAAAGGTGGGGAAATGGATAGATATGTTGTTGACGGAAGTTTTCCGCTCAAAGGTCGAGTAAAGGCAAGCGGCAACAAGAACGCCGCACTGCCCTGCCTTGCGGCAACTCTGCTGACTGATGAGACGGTTGTGCTCTCGAATATCCCTGAGATCGAAGATGTTCAGGTCGTTCTCGAAATTCTGCAAACGCTCGGATCAACTGTCGAGCGTCGCGGACCAGGCGTATTTGCACTCACCACACACGATATCAGCAGATCCGACATTCCGATCGAACTGGCAAAGAAAATCCGTGCTTCGATCCTCTTCGCAGGCCCAATGCTTGCACGGACCGGCAAGGTGGTGCTTCCGCCTCCCGGTGGTGATGTGATCGGTCGCAGGCGACTCGATACGCATTTCCTCGCGCTGCAGACCCTCGGCGCGCGAATCGAAGCGGACGGCCAGTTCAAAATCACCGCAAACAAACTCGTTGGCGATGAGATCTTTCTCGATGAGGCATCAGTAACTGCAACCGAGAACGCTATCATGGCGGCTGTTCTCGCAGAGGGGAACACGCGCATCGAAAACGCAGCATCCGAGCCGCACATCCAGGATCTGTGCAACATGCTGCTTGCCATGGGCGCCCGGATCCACGGCATCGGGTCGAATATCCTTACGATCGAAGGAGTCAAGTCGCTTCGCGGCGCCGAGTATCGCATCGGCTCCGACTACATGGAGGTCGGCTCGTTCATCGGACTTGCCGCGGTGACGCGGGGCGATCTCGAAATCGAGGACGCCTGTCCCTCACAGCTCAAGATGACCAAACTCGCGTTTGCAAAACTGGGCATACACTGGGAACAGGAGGGTACGTCAATCCACGTTCCTGCCGGTCAGACACTGCGGGTGGTTTCTGATATGGGCGGCCAGATTCCGAAGATCGACGATGCTCCGTGGCCGGGATTTCCGCCCGACCTTGTCAGCATCATGCTGGTGGTTGCAACTCAGGTCGAAGGTACGGTCCTGGTCCACGAGAAGATGTTCGAATCGCGTATGTTCTTCGTCGACAAACTGATAGGAATGGGCGCTCGAATCATTCTCTGCGATCCGCATCGTGCAGTGGTGAGCGGGCCGAACCGGCTGCGAGGCTCGGAGCTCGTCTCTCCTGATGTCCGGGCCGGCATGGCGCTGGTCATTGCCGCGCTCTGCGCTGAAGGGCAGAGCTCCATTCACAACATCTATCAGATCGAGCGTGGCTACGAGAGCCTGACTTCGCGACTTCAGAAGCTCGGAGCTCGCATCAAGCGCGTCTCCGAGTAGCGACTCACCCGTTCCGGTTTGGTTGCAGCTGCCCGAGCAGCGTCTCATACGCCGAAGTGATGCGGATGAACGCTGCGGTGGCCGCGTCGCGCTGCCGTTCGTCAAGTGCGGAGGCCGAATCCGGGTGAAACTGCGCCGCAAGCCGACGGTAGACAGTTTTGACTTCGGCAATGGTAGCTGTGGCAGAAACGCCGAGAATGGCGCATGCGGAGCTGTCAAGTTCCGTATGCCATGCAACATAGCTTGAGTCTGCGGTATCGCCGAGCAGTGGTGCAAGCCACTGAGGAAGTTCGCCGCCCACTGCAGAACTGACCGCAATCGCCCCAAGAAACAGCCTTACTTCGTTCCGGGAGTAGTCGGATGCAATCCGCACACGATTTCGACCGCCTGTTGCGTCTGCGGGTGCCGCGGCGCCTCCATCGTGCAGTTGTGCCGAGAGGTTGCGCGCAAGCCTTGCCGCGTCAAATCTGCCAAGCAGACGGACGGCCGTATCGATTGCACGTACTACTTCCCGGCGCGATCTCGGCTGAAGGTGCCGGGCGAGAAGCTCCCGCAGCGCCTCGACGTGGACCGCGTGTACAACTCCGTCCTGGGCCGACAACCATACGGTGACGCCGATGAGGGTGAGAGATGCCCGATCAATACCACGTGGCGGCGTGGTCGCCGGATCACGAAGGAACCGCTCGAGGGCTCTTCGCTGCCGCAGATCACCTGCAAACTGATCGAACAGGAGCCCGACGAGAAAGCCGAATGCGATTCCGAAGGGTCCGCCCACAACTCCGATGAGCGCACCGCCAAGCCGTCCGTAGATCATCGGCATATCAGTCCGTCGACTGGCCGGCGAGCGAAAGCAGCGCAAGTACGAGCAGAGCGCCCTGCGAAACAATCAGAACCGCCAGCGTTATCCCGGCTCCCGCTGCAGCAAGCGAATAGCCGAGGACGATACGAAAGCCATAGGTATAGAGCCTGAACGCGTAGTTCACCAGAAACGGTATGAGCGGAATGAGCAGCAACGCCAGAATCGGAGGACGGGTGAAGTGCCGGCTCCGGAGCCTCCATCCAAAGCTGATGGCAAAGAGTGAGAGTACTGCGAAACTGAACGGCAGGAGCAGTCGCATCATCAGCTCGAGATAGATCGGCTCCGTATCATACCCATATGAACCGAGTACTTTCAGAGAGGACCAGAGTACCTGCAATCCTGCTGACGCGAAATTGCCGGAACCTGCCGCAATCGCGTGAAGCTCACGGACCGGCGCGCGAAGGGGAAAGACAGGACCCGTCGCGGCTGGAATTTTGCCGGCATAAACTGTTGGTCCGACGTTGTTCGCAGGATCGCGTCGATCAATCGCTCGAAGAATCAGGTTCTGGTTGACGATCTTCGCGTACGGCGCTGCTACGTGGAGGAGAATATCACCGCGAGGCGAGAAGCGCAGAAGCTCGATGTTGAGCGCGTAGGTGCCATCGGCGGTGTTGATGAGTTTCCCGATGTGGACAAGCTCGGTGTACTTGTCGTTTCGGTCGTTTACGAACATGAGCTGCTGGACTCCGGGCAGCGACGCAATGCCGCCGACCTCGTCGGTGAAGAATGATATCTGTCGCACGGCAGCTGCCGAGGCGGCAAGGTAGCGCTGCACGTCCGGATCGTCCGGTGCCTGCAGCTTGAGATCTGAATAGATGTAGTAGGCGCTGATCGGTTTGTCCGACTCAAGGTCAAGGAAGCCCTCTCTCTTCAGCCTGAAAATCTCGGCCTTCTTCTGATCCATCTTTGAAACATCGAGCTGCTGGATACCGTCAAGCGACCGGGACTGCAAGCGGGTTGCACCTGCAAGTGTCGGATCGAGCCGAAGCGCGAGGCTGGCGTAGTAATAGGCGGAAAAGTAGTCGGCTTTCTGATAATACCCGCTGCTCCGCTCAAGAAGTTGCGATGAGGAAAGGCCCTGTAGTGCCTCCGGGATGTCCGTACCGGCAATACCGTGGGCGTTGGCCGCGGCGGGCTCACTTCGTGCAGTTGTCGAGGTGCCGGCGTGTACAATTGCCGTCGCTCTCAGGTCCACGGCCTTTGCGTCCTGAGGATTGAGCTGAAGGTACTGATTCAGGCGTCCCACAGCCTGGCTGTACTCCTGCCTTTTCAGGCTGGCCTGCGCACTGGCGTAGAGTTCGCGGGCCAGCGACGTGTCGTACGCATAGCTGTCGCGATTCATCGTTTCTGCGGGAAGGCCCCACTCAAGCGCGAAGACGTAGGCAAGTGTCATTACAAGCAGGGCGACTATGGGCAGACGCACCAAGGTGGGAAAGCTCACTGTCCTCGCTCGACCCACCCGCGTGTCCATGTCGCGGATCACCAGTGAGAAGCCAATAACCATCGCCGTAATCTGCAGAGGAATCGCGTAGCTGATAAGTTGTGCAACTGTGTTGTCGATGACCCAATCCCAGTAGTAGTTCATCATGACTTCACGCACAGGGAACTGGAAGAACGACAGAAACAGAAAATAGAGAATACCAGCGAGATATGTCAGAAAGATCACCAGAACGAGCCGACCACTGGCCTTACTCACCGGCAACCCCTCGATTCAACGGCTCAAATCGCGGCAGGAGAAGACCGACCAGGCTGAACAGCAATCCGACGACCAGAATCGCGGCAGGCGCGATGAAGGCAATGTACTCGTTCTTCAGGACGGTGGCGGCCATACCCCGAAACGATGTGCCCTGCAGGAAGGCGTAGCCCGCAAAGAGCAGCCTCAACGCCCCGAACGCCAGGACCCCATTGAAGAGCGGCCACCGGGTCAGTCTCACGAAGAGCCAGAGGCTGGTTACATAGAGAATGCAGGCGACCACTGTCGCCAGGTAGATCGGCGATTTCAATCGGCTCTGGTTGGACAGGAATGTCGCCAGCACGCGAATGTCGCCAAACAGATCGGTGAGTCGTGTGTCGGTTCTGAACATTCGAGCGGCCGATGTCTCGGAGTCCGAAATGCGATATGTTTCACCAAGATCCCGCAGGCTCACCTGCCCTGATACGGGATCCACGGTACCTTCAGGAGAGAAGCCGAACCCGGGTGTAGTGCCGTGGCGGTAGACGGCAACATCGGAAAGCATGTTCCCGTCCTGAAGCGCTGCGTAGAGGAAATCGTCCCCAAACCGGTAAATAGTACCTGCCGAAATCGTTTGCGGGAGAGGCGGCGGGGCGGAAATGGTTCGCTCTACCGAGCCGGCGCCGTAAATTCCAGCGATCAGCGTTGCACCGGACACGCAGAAGAGCAGAAAGAGGGGGATGAACCTGAACCGCGCAATTCGAAGTATGGGAAAAAGTGCGATAAGGAGGGCGCCAAGCACTGCCGGCGGAAAAACTGCGGGAAACGCGATAACGAGCCCCGCTACCTGTGGCGCGGAAGCTTGCCCGATGCCATTGGTATCACCGTTTGCTGAAAGCACGGACAGGCCCGCCAGCACCGCGGTGAGAATCAAACACACCAGAACGAAGCGCACGGGAACCAGGACGATGGCTTTCACAACGGCTGATCGTAACACGGGACATGGACAGTTGCAAGCCGACCGTTAAAGTTATACCAGCGCACAATATACCGGTCACTGTTCATGCTTACTCACCGGATAATTCACAACTTATCCACAGGTTTTTGATTCGAAGGGTTTCAGGACAGGGTGGAGTTTTTTTTCCTACGGAAACCGAATGCGTACGAAATAACTCGAAAGAATCGGCTAAGTTATTTCTAAATATGTATTTAGCCACAAGCTTCGGCTGACAATGCGAACAGGTGATCCCTTCGGGTCGAAAATGCACTAAAACTTTGTGTAGCCAATGGACAGAATATGACATTTTATACACAGGTTATTCACAGCTATTCGGTCCGTATCTTGCTAAAAGAGACAGTAACCCTGACCATGCGCCGTTTCGATCAACTCCCCGTTGCCGGCAGGTACAACCAGATGGAGTTTCTTACGCACATGTGACACGTGCATGTCGACAACGCGGGAGTCCGGCGCCTCACGGCCCCAGAGTGCAAAAAAGAGCGCCTGACGAGTAACAACGGCGCCTCGATGTCGGGCAAGCATCGCAAGAATACGGTATTCCGGATAGGATAGTGGTCGTTCACCGAGCGGACCGACTATACGGTCACGCAGAACGCTCATAACACCCCATGGGTAGCCCACGCGAACCTCGAATGCCTGCCGTGAGACGCGCGCCCACAGCTCTTCTGCATCCCATGGTTCACGCAGGTAGTCGCAGCACCCCAGAATGAAGGCTTCCGAGATAAACGATGCACTTCCATACGCTATGACGGGGACACCTTCCATGTTGAAGGTTTCGAAGAGCGTGTACATCCATCGAACCGGAACAACTACTGCGTCCCCGAGGTCGTCTTCCGCTTTCAGTCGTCCGATTGTATCGCAGCCGTCTGAGGAGTCACCGTACTCGATCTTCACCGAAACAGGCAGCCCGGCGCGTTCAAAATAGAATCGAACACCTTCGCCGAGGGGCCTGTCGTCGGTCAGAAGGAGGACAATCGGATCATCCACCGGCCTCATCACGCATTTTCCGCTTCAGCGCTTCAAGCGCTTCGTCACCTTCCGCGGGGCTACCTCCGGAAGCTGAATCACCTCCGGAACTCCGATCGTTGCCCTTGCCGCCGGTCGTCGGCCCCGCGCTCTTCGCCGCACCCGGACCTTCTATCGACATGCGCTTCTTGAGGTCCTCCAGCAGCATATCCGCGTTCGCGCCACCGCCCTCAAGTGCCTTGAACTGCGATTCGAGGTCGTTATCCTTCCTCATATCGTCAAGCTCGCCCATTGCGTCCGCTTCAGCTTCGATCTGATCGACCTTTGCAGTCATGCGGTCAAACACGTCGAATGCCGAAGTGTCGGACATGCCTCCAATCGTCTCCTGGATCTTTTTCTGCGCTTCGGCACGCTTCGCTCGCGCAATCAGCAGGTTCTTCTTTCGCTGAGCTTCTTCGATCTTCTGCTGCAATCCGCGAAGTGCTTCCTTGAGTTTTTCGACCGCCTGATGCTGAGATTCCCACTGCTGCTGGTACTGGCCTGTGTAGTTCTCGTACTCCTGTTTGCGGACAAGGGCCTCTTTTGCAAGGTCGTCTTTTCCCGCCCGAACCGCAAGCATTGCCTTCCGCTCCCATTCCTCACCCTGCGCGCGATTCTGGCCAAGCTCACGCTCGAGCCGCTTCTCGTCCGCGATTGCAGATGCGACCGCCTTCTTCGACTCGATGAGTTGCTGGTTCATATCGACAATGAGTTGATTCAGCATCTTTTCCGGATTTTCAGCCTTGCTGATCATCTCGTTGAGATTAGACTTTACTACCCGCTTGAAACGGTCAAAGATACCCATCAAAGGGCCTCCTTACGAATTCCTGTACTTCGAAAGCTTCGGATAGTGCTGCGCGAGCGCCAGGCCGATGGCATCGAGTGAGGCCTGAAACTCCTCGTAATCCATCGTTTCAAGCTCGAGAGTATCCAGGAGAATGATGTGCTCCTGTTCGATCGCATATGCGCCGTGCACCATGTCGGCGTTCAGCCGCAACAGTTCCTCGAACAGGCCGTCGCGATCTGTGTCCGGAATTTCCATGACTTTGGTACGTATGGTTACCAGCGAATCCTCGGCGTAGACTATTACGTTGCCGAGCCCCTTTTCGACGTCATTTATGAGCCAGATGTTTTCGCCGATTTCCTCATGGGTAAGGGACAGGTTGATCATGTACCCTTCAATCTTTGTCTTTGCCATGGGAACTCCTTGTATGCCGGAACGCCGTCACGTTTTGCCGGCCTCCGGTGCTGTACCGGTCATTGCGGCGGGTGACGGCTCAGCCCAGGAAGACCTGACCGGAGTTGTCGATTGCGAGGATGGTCTTGCACTCTGAGCAGCGGAAACGTCCCGCCTTGGTCGCCTTCAATTTCTTTGAACATATCGGGCATTTGAATATCTTGGGGAACACATCGGATTCGACCGACACTCCACCCTTTGCGAAGAACTCCACCGCCTCGTCAAGATTATCCTTGATGTTGAAGAACTGAGAGAAACCGAGCAATTGAAACACTTCGTACACTTTCGGCTGGATCTCGAGCAGTACCAGATCTCCACCACGCGGCTTCACCGCCTTCAGAAATGCGGTGAATGAGCCGATGCCGGTACTCGACACGTAGTTGAGCCCCCCGCAGTGAAAAACAAGCCGCGTGAATCCGGATTCGATTGCACGGTTTACTCGCTTCTGGAAGAAGTTCGAGTTGTACGTGTCGATGTAACCCGTCAGGAAGAGAATAAGCGACCCATCGACCGAGTCTACTTTCTGGAGACGAATTTTGAGGCTTTCATCTTTCTCTTCGTCGAATCCCGGGACGATGTCGTTGTTGCTCATGGCTCCCCTTCAATCTGCTGAAGCAGTATCTGCAAGAGCAGTATGCTCAGACCTGCCAATTTTTACCTGAGAAGGTCCACATGGAAATCTTCTCCCTAATATTATTGGTCCGACGTTTCTTTGTCAAATCATTCCCGCAGAAAGATCAATAACTGCGCCATTGGGAATTCCGCTTTCGCTGCACACTAATTGAGCAGCAAAATCCGCAATTCCGTCGGTCGACTGCAGCGCGCCTGTTCTCGACCTTGCACTCCATGCAGTTCGATCACGTTCAGTTACATATTCGGTATCTACATACCCAAGGGTGAGTACGTTACAGGTGACATTCCTTCCGGCATAGCTTCGAGCAACCGATTTGGCGATGACTCCCAATCCAACTTTTGCCGCAGAGTAAGCCGCAACCGTGGTGTAGCCGCGCATCGTGTCGGTTCCGGTGCCACCGAAAAGTATGATGCGGCCGAAACCTCGCTCGATCATTCCCGGCAGCGCGGCGGAAACAAGTACCCCCGGCAGCACAAGATTCAGATCGACCACACTCTGCCACTGTGCCGCGTCGGTTTTTTCGAGTGGTGTGCGAAGAAAGGGTCCAAACGCGCACACAAGAACATCGACTTCTGCCGCACTCTCCGCAAGCAGGGCCGAATCGTGCAGTGATCGCAGCTCCTGCATCATGAGGCGGGCCGCGCCGCCTTCACGATCTATCTGCTCGATCACCCGCTCGCCCTTCTGCCGGTCATGCCCACCATGCACAATAACCGTGGCGCGAACTCGTGCGAGCGCAAGCGCCACCGTCCGTCCTACTCCGCCGGTGCCTCCAACTATGAGAGCAGTCCGACCCGCAAGCGAAACATGACCGTCCATCCGCAGAAAGCTTATCACGACACAAGGATTTAGACAAAGGCATAGAAATGCTGATATACTGCTTTCACCATGAAGCGATTTGTCCTGTTCGCGCTTCTCATGAGCGCAGGAAGTCTCCTGTATGCACTCGATCAGAAGGAATTCGACAGTGTCGTAGACTTCAATCTGAACGTGCAACAGATTGATACACTGGTTTCACAGTCGAAGCAGGGCGAGATCGATCCAGGCAAGTTCCTCGTCCTCAACGGTTCGGTCGCCTCGATCGAAGTTATACGGCCAGCGGAAAAAGATTACCTCGCACTGGTAGAACTCGTCACCGGGAAATGGACCGGACTCGAAAAGGTGAACCTCTATCGAGTCTACCTGATCCTCTCGGGGCCCGGGTTCTTCAAGCGCATGCCCGCACGGGAACCGGTAAACCCGCCGTCCGACATGATCGCGGTGAACGACCAGATCATGGTTGTGGGAACCTATGCTGACGTCGGTCAGGCACCTGACGGAAAGAACGTTGCCGTAATCCGCGGCCTGGAAGTCCGCAACATGCAATAGGGTTGATCCCGGCAGGCGAATCACGGGAACTGAAGGTGATGTGGCTCGATAGTTCCCTCTTCTGCGAATATGGACGCACGCCTGATAGTCCCATGCAGTTCGCGAACGTTTCCCGGCCAGTCGTGCCGGAGAAGACAACGAATTGCAGGATCGCTCACCCGGACATGCGGCGTATCGCGAAGAAATGCAGCAACCAGGTTCGGTATATCCTCGAGGCGGGCACGAAGCGGTGGCATAACCACCGTCAGGATATTTATCCGATAATAGAGATCGCGGCGGAATCTGCGTTCGGCAACTGCGGCCTTCAGGTCGGTGTTTGTCGCAAACAACACCCGAACGTCCACGTTGCGGGGTCGGGTCGATCCGATGCGGCAGACCTGATTATCCTCAAGAATACGCAGCAGCTTCGATTGAGACGCGGCGGCAAGCTCACCGATCTCGTCGAGAAAGAGCGTCCCACCGTTTGCGCGCTCGAAGAAACCGCCGCGGGCTATCGCATCGGTGTAGCCTCCGCGATCGACTCCGAACATTTCCGCTTCAAAGAGCGTATCCGGCACCGCGGCGCAGTTGACCGGCACAAAGGGTCCTCTCCCGCGCGGTGACAATCTGTGGATTGTTCTGGCGGCAAGTTCTTTTCCGGTGCCACTCTCGCCGATCAAGAGGACCGGATCGGCCGCGGGAGCGAATCTCACCAGCTGATTCTTCAGCTCCCGCATTACAGCCGTCCGCCCGATAATCTGCTCGGTGGCATCCGCATCGACACCCTCAGACATGCTGCTCTCGACCAACCGACGTGCGACCGCTTCGCGAATGGATGCCTGGATGGTCGACAGGAGCGCCGGCTTTGCGACGTAGTCAACAGCTCCGGCCCGAATTGCAGCCACGACGGTGGAAATCGCCGAAATGGTGCTGTACATGATAATCTGCGGCGGATGGGGGATTGCAAGAAGTTCGGGTATCATGTCGATGCCGTTCGTGCCTGGCAGATCGACTTCAAGAAAGACAATGTCCGGCTTCTGCTGCTGCACAAGGTCGGCGCAGCCGACGAAGGTCTCGGGCG
>Ga0307376_10003275_pt1 | contig 15190 bp, 15 predicted proteins | sample TR2MG_FD_202536 | JGI IMG/M metagenome (GOLD analysis project Ga0307376, IMG submission 202536) | Soil microbial communities from Risofladan, Vaasa, Finland - TR-2 | ecosystem: Environmental > Terrestrial > Soil > Coastal area > Acid sulfate soil | place: Finland: Risofladan, Vaasa | collected...
CGACGAATTGAATGCGCTCTTCCGCTACCCCTTCTCTTTTCAGATTTTCATTTGCATCGGAGGAGGGTGTCCAAAGCACATCCGCCAAAGCATCGGTAACAATACGGTTGATTTCCTCCGGCATGGAGCGATCCCCACTGCGCAATCCAGCCTCAAGGTGCGCAACCGGAATACAAAGTTTTTTTGCCACAAGGGTGCAAGCCAAGGTGGAATTGACATCCCCTACCACTACGACCCAATCTGGGCGGTCGCGCATGCAAGCCTTCTCATACGCCACCATAACTGCAGCTGTCTGTTCAGAATGGGTTCCACTTCCCACGCCCAAATGAACATCCGGTGCAGGCAATCCAAGATCGCGCAAAAACACATCGGACATTTCAGGATCATAATGCTGGCCGGTATGGACAAGGATCGGCCTACACCAAGCTTCCTGCTTCAGGGCATGGTATAGCGGCGCGACCTTCATAAAATTCGGGCGCGCAGCTGCAACAAGATGAATCAAAGTAGGATTCACTTTGCTATTACCTGGGAATAAATGTCCATGTATTTTGCTTCCGTTATTGACGGAGCCCACTGTGAATTCGCCTTTTTAAAGGCACCGGCACCCAGCTTGATCCTGAATTCATCGTCACCCATCAAACGCTCCAGCGCCAGCTTGTAGCCATCAACCGTATTGTCGACCGATATACAAACGTCCTCTGTCAGTTCAGGCACTGGCAACCCAAGACGCCGATTTATGACCACCGGTAAGCCAGTCAGAAGTGGCTCAAGCACGGATTTAGGAATTTCCCAGTAATCGGTATGGGCGGCAAACACATCGTAATCCGGTAATCTGCGACACAGTTCGTCGTTAGAAAGCGACGGTATAAACTCTACGCGGCCTTCTGCCTCAGAGTCCTTCGCGACCTGTTTTAGGTAAGTGTGCAATGGCCCATCTCCGATCAACGTCAGCTTCACTTTCGGTAGTGTTGCAATGGCGCGGATTAGATTTTCAGGGTTCTTCCCTTTGAGTTGTCTGCCGACCGAAACGACTTCCACTGGATCGTGGAGCGCATAGTTTTCTTTTTTTTGTAGAAATATGGGGTTGAGTACGTTGTAGCACACTACATAATTCTGAATACCCATCTGCTCAAGCCGGTGAACAACCGGAAGATATACAGGCAAAACCATATCAGCATGCTTTAGAACAAGTTTCTCAATGGTGCCTTGTGCCCAGTAAGCCAATCTATCCAGAAATCCACCACGATCAATTTTTTTTGATTCCACCATGTTGGTGTGCAAACTCACTATATAAGGGATTCCCAAGATACATTTGATGCGATAGGCAAGATATGCATTCAAATTCGCTCCATGACAGCGGATCATCGTTGGCCCTATTTTCTCCGCCAACTCAATAGCTGGAGCCGCCCAACCTCGAAGCAACCAAGGACGCCATCCAAGTGTTTTAATGAATAAATTTCTTCCTGCTGGTAAGTTATGAAGGTAAAGCTTCGCTCTCCCAACGGTACTTTGAAGCTTGGAGGAGTCAGGTTTATCATCATTTATCATAATGATGTGAACTTCGTCGAACAGATTACCCGGATTGTAATACCTCTCAGTAATTTCACCTTTTCTAATGAGATCAGAAAGTCGGTCTGGAATGATAACAAATAATTTTTTATATGTTTGTTGCGCAATCATCAAACTATCCTGGCGTCTGCGTTTCTAATTTTGCGGACTAATAATATTTGCTCCTCGGCGAGCCCTGGAACAAACAGATCTCTTACGCGCTGTTTCTGACCTGCAGAAACAAATCGATGCTCGATCAATTCAAAGCCATTAATCGACAACAATGTGTGTAAAGAAGCGGGCAAGAATTCAATCAGATGGCGATTCCATTCGACATTGTCGAAAAAAACCCTGACGTGCATTTTCGTTGGATGTCGTTTAAATAGACTCTGATAACCGATTGACAGTGATGAACGGATATTAGTCCAAGAACATCCATTGGGAGTGGAAAGAATCAAATGCCCACCGACCTTTAGGACCCGGTTCATTTCTCGAATTGCATCTACAGGTCGGTCAATATGCTCGATAACCTCTAGATTAGTAATAAAATCAAATGTTTCATCCGGAAAACTAAGTGCGTAAACACTCTCATGTCGAAAGTTATGTATAAGGTGCGGATATAGCAAGTGGGCAATGTCGATATTGTCCTCGTAAGAGTCAACCCCCATCAGATCAAGGTCAGGATAAACTTCGCGTAACGCATTGAGGAACAAGCCGGCATAACAACCGATATCGAGCAGCTTTCCAACAGCGCCACTCTTATCCAGCAATTTCGCGGCCACCTTTTGTCGCAAGGGCAAATCTGCAAGCCTATAGACTCCCTTACGGAAAATATCATAAGCACGGGCCTCATTACAGACTTCGCCATCGATTATGAAAGTACGGGGCTCGATTTTAGTATTCATAATTTTTCTGGCCTTTTACCACGATACTGGTTTCCTTGTTGTCTAGTATCTTAAACCAAACGTATTTGGGCAGAACTTTATTCGCAATTTTTGGCAATGCTGAATGGGTATTTGCGGTGATTTGCACATTTCTTAAATCAAATTTTTGTAACAATCGATACCAGTCAGCAGCTGTTCTAATCGTCATAAACCACCCATGGCGAGAGTAACTTTCCTGAAGTCTTTCCAAACTCGCTTTCGAGTAGTCGACTATTACTAGCCTGCCGCCCGGCTTGAGCACTCGCAAGGATTGCGCGATAACATTCTCCGGATCTGTAAAATGATAAAAAACATTGGAAAAAAACACCAAGTCAAATGTATCGTCTTGGAACGGCAAAGCACTTGCCGTTCCAACAACGTCAACCATCCTTGGCAGCCCTTCCCGATATGGCTCCGCCGTCAGGTCAAGACCTACGTATGTACCCAGCACTGATAAACGGTATTGCCCAGGTCCGCACCCAATTTCCAAGGTGGTTGTATTGACGGCAGAGTACTGCTCCAGCAAATCGCGTGTTGCAGGAACAACAAGCGGCTCCAATCGACAACGTACAGCTTCTGTTATAAATTTAGAGTTGGCTCCAGATAATTGGTCAGAGCTTTTCATATTTTAGGTAAAACGCACCTTGTGATTTTGCTTATGTTTCCCAACAGGCTATTGAAATTACAATCATTTTCCAGCTTCAATTACCAGATCTTGGCGTGCATTGGCTTCGTGTCGGGTTAATCGACTTTACAGTGATGACTGCCGAATGCTATTGCAGTAGCCGTGCCTTGATGACGGTAAGTATCGGGCCGATAGTCGTTGGCGCAACAACTCTGAAAATAACCAATGCGGCCCCGTAAACCAACACCCCGAAAAGAGTCAAGCTCAACAGGGCAGCAACCCCTCTGCTTTCTGTAGCATAGCTTAACCCATAGACCACGGCACCCATCGCTAATGACGCAAACATGATTTTAGCTGGATACCAAAGATTGGCCTTTAGATTTAAATATTTCTTTGCCCACCATAGCGACGCCAAGAACTGCACAAAAAACGCCATGGAAGTTGCTATAGCCGCGCCCAAAATAGAGTAATGTGGAATTAACAACATGTTCAAAATGAAGTTAACGCCAAATGCAATCAATATTGAAAAAGTCGATAAATGCTGGCGGTGAGCCAAGCCAAGGGTAATGTCAAAATAACTGCCCAACATATGGAAGAGGTATCCCACCGTGATAATCGCCATAAGCGGCGCCCCTGGCAAAAATTCAGGCGGAGCCAAAATCATGAGCAGGCGTTCTCCCAATACTACCAGCCCCACGATGGAGGGAAGTGTCAGCAATAATATGAGACCAATCGATTGGTCAAACAATTTTTGCAAATCGTCATACTTCTTATGACTATACAATTCAGAAGCGGTATTCGCATACATTGACCAAATAGGATTCACAAATAGCTGGATGATCGCATAACCAAGGCCATAAACGAGACTGTATATACCGATTTCCGATAATGTTGAATATTTGACAAGAAACATGCGATCAATCCAATTCAACCCCCACATTGCATATCCCGCTGGAATAAGCGGCAAACCAAATCGCAAAAATGGAAGAATCACTTTGAAATCGGGAGTTCCCCACCCATAGCCCTGCGTTATGCGTGCTAATAGCCATATTATGGCCGCAAAATCTGCGGCAATCGTATATGACACCAGTTCGTATACACCTTCATTTCGTAGCAACATAATCACCAATGCCGAGAGTTCCAACAGAGATTGGCAAACTGTCGCAAGACCGTACGATTTGGCATCATTACAGATACGATACCAATTCTTAACGCTATTGAGTAATACAGTTATAAAAAGTAATGCAGCTGCAAGTGGAACAAACGATTCATATTCACCGGTACTACCCCAAAAAGCCGTTGCCAGCGTACCTCTTAACCAAAACAAGACGAGACAAAGCGAACTCGATAAAATACCCAAAAAAAGCAGCCATGCTAAAAATTTACTCTTTTTTTCTTCGAGTGTGCAGCCGGGCAAGTATCGCATAGCAGCAGCATCGGTACCCAAAATCAGCACGGGAGAAAGCGCTGCGACAAGCACCCCGACTTGCGACCACACACCGAAATCAATGGTGCCGAAGTGGTGCGTTAACAGGGGGAGTACAATGAAGGCTCTTACTTTAAGCACCATTTCAATGATCGCAAGAAATCCCGCATTTTTGAAAAATCGGTGATTCATCAGAGGGGCCTTTTGGAACGATCCACTGGGGGTTATTGGGTGATCGACTGGGCCTATTTCGTTAATTATCGTTTCTTGCCGCAACGAAGAATAAGCTCATGCCGAAAATTCAAAAGATTTGAGATGTAATTAGTGGGGTAAAACAACTTTGTACAGATTCATAAGTTTATTTACTACCACTTCTCTTGAGTGGTGTTTCAGAATCCATTCTCGCGCTTGAAAAGATAGGTTTTCACGAAGACCGGCAGATCGAATATGTAACAACTGTTCCAATATTTCCGATGCCGTTCTGGCGTTAAGTATAGGGGGGATATCTCCATATGCCTCTTGAGCAGAGTCCTCGCAGAGGTGGGTGATAAGGGGTTTTCCTACAGAAAGCGCTTCCAAAGCACACAACCCAAAAGAACCAAGATTGAACTGGTCAATTACGACATCCGCCATACGCAAATATTTTATCCGTTCCAGTTCAGTCATAGGAGGATGAAAAGTCACTTGATCTGATATTCCCAAATCTTTTACTAACTGCCTCGCAAAATCCCTATCGGATCCTCGGTCAAGCACAATTGCATGAATATCAAGATCAACTTTACAAAATTCCGCTAAAGCGTAAAGAAATCTTTCATTGCATTTCATCGAACTTCTATGCTCATGACAATCCGACATGCCAAAATCAAGACGAGACATCATGAAACAGAGCAATTTTCCTTTATAGATTTCTGGCTTTTCACCTCGCAATCCTGGCGAAAATTTCTCCTCATTGATAACGAAAGGAAAAAAGCTTGCCTCGGTCAAACCTAGGGGGTTCTTTAGGGTCAGCATATCAGAATTCAGTAGTAACACCTGGCTTGCATTCTTGAAAAAGGCACGCATAAGATAACCATAAGTACCTTTTTCAAACAATGCTACCTCACGAATATCGCTTCCAGTTGCAAATGCCAAATATTTTTTGACACGAAGCCTCACGAAGAGCAGGTGTGACAGCAATGAAAAATTCAGCGATCCTGAATGGGCATGAATCAGATCATAGCGAAGCAGCTTACGAATCGTAGTAATCGGGAAATGGCGCTGCAGGAAAGTACGCCGAGAAGAATCAATAGACTGTTTCGTGATTCCTGCTTGATTCAACGGATCAATGTACTGTATCCAAGCAGGGTCGAGCATGGTTTGGCCAGCCAAATCGTCGAAGGTATCTGCAACTTCGTCTGCGCTTATAAACAGATCGGCTTTTACCCCTATTTTTCTAAGCCCAACAACAATCTCGTTGGCGACCCCTGCCAAGTTGCCTAAAATGGCAATTTTCATTTCGGCCTTGAGTCTTCGTGTTTTACCTGTGGCATATTTCCAAGAAACATTTGTATTTTTTCAATTAACGGCAACGCTGGACATGCCGCAATATGGCGTCTTGCGATGGCAACCATTTGTTCAGAATAGTTAACAGATTCGAGAACCATTCCCGGCATTATTTGCTGCTTGAAAGAAGGGGGCCTAATTTCGAACTCATCCACTAACAACCATCCATCCCCTGTGCATATCAAAAGGGAGTCTTCTCCAAATTGAGCAATGATCATACCTGGTACCGTCTGTTCGTTGAGTCCTCTCAATTCTAGTGGCTGCTCAAACTCTAGTGGCCGCGCCCTCCAAATTATTATGGTAGCATCCTCCACTCTAGAGAATGCTCCAAAATACGGTTTTGTTAATGCGCGAATAAAATTATAAATTTCACGTGTTCCACGATGCCAGTCAATACCGCAATCTTCTGGACCTCGCTTTGGTAAATACCGTGCTTCATTAGGTTGGATTTCAGCTCGATGTTCAGAAAATGCATTACTACGGTATGCTGCTTTAATCATCTCAGCGGATAAAAGAACTACCTTAATGTAGGAACTGCGGATGTCATCAAGGGGTGTAATAGGGAACCTTCGAGTATCTATTACTGGCCCAGAGTCAACACCAGGATCAATAAAAAATAGGGAAATAAAGAAGTCGCGCTCACCAAAATGCAATGCCCAGTTTTGTGGTGAGCGTCCACGCCCTCCTGTAATGCCATTCGAACTACCATGGATTCCCACGGACCCCAAACAGCATTGATTAATCAACCACCCTGGGATTAATCGTTGCCAACCCAAAACAAATAGTAAATCAATATTTAAGGCTTCAAGTCGATTAATATCGGTTGTGTTTGTTAAAGAATAACTTTCGACTTCGATGTAATCAACACCGATTTTTGCTGCCTCTTCTGCGAAATGGCAGTAACCAGGGGGAATATCATTTGGTTTCCGTTGACTCAGCCCAATAATCCCTTTAAGCGGAATATCTTGGCAGAGTAAGCGAAGCAAATCCCTTGCAGAAGTCGTAGCACAAAGAGCATAAATATTCATCTAATAATAGTAATTTTTAATTGGATAACTCATTCGGGACTAGCAAATCAACGGCTCCCTTCCCAATATCTCTAGCGTAAGTTTGATTCCCAATAGAGAAGTCCTCATCAATTTCATTAAGAAATCTACGCGCATATCTATGCATAATTATTCTATAGTCCCCGCCGTCGGGTGTGAAATGTAATGGATGAAGTAAAAGCTGTTTAATCTTGTCTTTAGCATCAGAAACAAAATCATATGGCGATTGGCGTAAAATCATGCGAGAGTCAGACATATAGACACCCTCATTAAAGATTACCGAGTCATACGCATTTAGAAAATCCGGAAAAAGCGGATACTGTTGGTAAATTGATGGTCTATGTAAGCTAACCGAAACTACTTTGTGCCCTACTACATCAGCTAGCACATCCGCCTCTTTTCTAACCATACGACTTAGGTCATCAACAGAAAGTTTGTCATAAATCATTGGGTCGAAGTGCAGACCCACCTCAAATCCGGCATCAGCCATTTCGCGTAACATAGTCCGATTTTTTTTGGAAGCGATGTTATATGTATGACATGTAGTTAAAATAAAAAAAGAAGAATAAACACCGGCTTCTTGTTCAACTTTCATTAATCTATATGCCGGTTCTATATCCAAATCAACATCATGACGAAGAATGACACCCTTCTGCCCTTGCCAAACACGCAATGGGAAGATATTGCATACAGAAATCACATATTCCAAGAACTTTTTGTACTGACTATATTTAAATATCATAAGCTTTCCTATTGCCCGCCTTCTGCAATTATTCTCTGCCTACTTCGCATGTGCCCCTGCATCTGCTCATAGTTTTCGTACTGCTTGAGTTTTCTCGCAGGGTTCCCCGCATAGATTGAAAAATCCTCGACATTGCATGTAACTACGGAACCCGCACCTATTACAGCATATCGCCCGATTGTGGCACCCACTATCGTGGCATTGCTTCCTATGCTTGCTCCCTGTTTCACCAAAGACAAAAAAAACTCGACCTTTTGTCCCGGCCTAGGATAAAGATCATTTGCGAATACAACGCCGTGACCTATAAAGACCTCATCCTCAAGAGTAACGCCCGTACACAAAAAAGAATGGCTTTCTATAATGCAATTTTTTCCAATCTTTACACCGCGAGTAATTTCCACAAAAGGCCCAACAAAGCTCTCATCCCCTATTTCGCAGCCAAAAATATTCACAAGATTCGTATCAAAAATTCTAACTCCCCGCCCTAAAATCACGTCGTCATCAACCACGTCACTTCACCCCAAAAAATATTCTAATGAACCCGCAAATTTCTCGAATTTTCTCCTCATTCAATTCTGGGTAGAGCGGCAACGCCAGCACTTGTTTGGAAACAGCCTCAGCATTCTGAAAATCCCCCGCAGCATAGCCAAGACGCTGGTATGCAGGCTGAAGATGGTGTGGATGCGGATAAAATATATCTGTCTGTATTTGCTGCTGAGCAAGGAATTCTTTCAACTCATCACGCTGTTCCAGCACTTTTACTACAAATACGTGGTAATTGGGCTTACTCCCTCCACTGATAGCCGGAAGCGCGACGGGAAGCTCATGCAACTCTTCTCGATAAATTTGAGCCAGCACGCAACGTTTAGCGTTCATCGCTTCCAAATCACGAAGTTTAAGTTGAAGATATGCTGCCTGAAGTTCGTCCAATCGGCTATTTACGCCGTCCATGATTATGTTGTCATTTGTTTGCTTACCATAATTGCGGAGCAAACGCAGTTCGTGGTCATAAGTTGGATTATTTGTTACGACTGCGCCACCATCACCATATCCCCCCAAGTTCTTGGTAGGGTAGAAACTAAATGCCGCGAGGTCTCCAAGCGTTCCGGCCATTGCTCCTCTCAGCCGGCATCCATGTGCCTGAGCCGCATCCTCTATGATAGTAACGGGGCGAGGCAACAATGCTCGAAGCCTTTCAATGTCCACCATTTGAGTAAATAAGTGGACGGGAATAATTGCTTGCGTATTTTTAGTAAATGCGGAGGGAATTTGTTCGATATCAATCAAAAACGTATCAGGATCAATATCCACAAATACAGGCTTGCATCCCGCCTCAACAATAGCTGAGATAGTGGGTATCGCGGTAAAAGGGGTAGTGATGACTTCAGCTTTTTGTGACAATCTCGACACCTTCAGTGCTAAGACAAGGGCATCCGTGCCATTGGCCACAGCGACACAATGCTTAGTGCCTACGTAGGAGGCAAAAGCCTTCTCGAACTCTTCGACCTCCTGCCCAAGCACGTAGCGTCCGCTCGCTAAAACACGCCTAGTAATCTCCAAGAGATTTTCAAGATAGTTGTCTGCTTGCGTTGACAGATCACAACGCCATATCATTTTTCCCATATAGATTCGAAATATTTTAGAGTTTCATCCAATGAAAATTGCAAGGGGGTACAATATATTATTCCCAATAATGACTTGAGCTTATCTTGGGAAATCTTGGCATATCCTGGATCAATTTGCGCAACAGACTCCGGAAACGGCAGCAGACGATAACCGCCTCGGCCAGTAAGCTGAATTAGCGTATCGAGAAGTTCAGTAAGCCGTACTGATTGACCGATTACGTTAACGGCCTGGAAACCACTACCCGTTATTGTAGCCCCCATACTGATGATCTGCTCTATGAGATCTTTCACATAGAGGATATGCCGTTGGCGAGTACTATCACCATATAGCTCCACGATTTGATCGGCTAGTATGCTCCGCACAAATCCTGCCACGAGGCCCACATCATCTCCTATGACAGTTTGCCTTGGGCCAAAACAATTTCCGACGCGCAGCGACATGCACGGCCAGCCATTACGCTGGGAATAAATACGGAACATGGCTTCAGCTGCCGCCTTATGGACACCCTGCGGGTCTAAAGGATTTTGCGGAGAATCCTCCGAAATAATTCCCTCAAGTTTTCCATATTGTGCACGAGAACCCAAGTAAAGAGTTGGTACTGGCTGGCGAGAAAGTGCCTCAATAAGCACCAAATGACATTGGTAGTTGTGGGCCAAGTCTAATTGAGGATTTTTCAGCCCTATGTGATGCTTCGTTAAACCCATCGAGTCTATGACCAAGTCAAAGTGTCTCAACTCGAATTCCAGGTTTCTAACTGCTTGTATCGGCTGCGCTATCCATTCGATATATTGCTTCGACAATTCGAGGTTACCGGGGTTTGCCCCGGTCTCTGCAAAACATGGATCTATTACAGTTACCTTGGATTCAAGCCGCACCAGTGCGTCGACAAGATGCGAGCCGATAAACCCTGCTCCGCCGCAAACCAGTATTCGTTTACCCGCAAAGAAATCTGCTAGCTGTCCTCTGTTCATTTGAAATGTTTTTCGAAATCTTCCTGGGCTTTTTCATAGTCTTCCATGCGACCGATATCCAACCAGTATTGCTCCGTTTTATATTTGTAGATGGGTACCCGTTGCGCAAGCAAAGCATGCACCAGTTCATCCATCCCAAACTTTTCGTTAAATGGGATGAAGTCGAAAATGCCATGGGACATGATGTAAATACCAGTCGATATTTCCACGCGAATATCCGGCTTCTCTTGTATTCCAGTGACGCACTCCCCGTCACCAATTAAGTTCCCATAACTCAAAGGAAAAACAACATCCTTGGAAACTATCGATAGAAGCCCGCCTTTTGACAGATGGAATTTGATGGCACGATCAAAATCCAGGTTGGTCAGTATGTCTCCATTCATTACGATAAACGGGGACTTTAACTTGTCCCGTAATAGCGATAATGGGCCACATGTGCCAAGTTTCTTTTCCTCAAGGCTATAAGTTATTTCGACCCCAAAACGGCTGCCATCTCCGAAATAGCTCTCCAATAAATTGGACCGATAATTGGTTGCGAATATAATTTCCTTGACCCCATGTTTCTTCAGTTGGTCAATTTGAATTTCAAGCACAGACCGATCGCCAACCGGTAGCAAAGGTTTTGGAATGATTTGAGTAAACGGTCGTAAGCGAGTACCCAAGCCCCCGGCTAAAATAACTGCCTGCGCGCCGACCACGGTGTCCGTCATAAATTGTAAATATCCGGTTTGTAATGTTGTAGGTTATTTTTCAACCATTCAATAGTCTCAGCTAGCCCATCCCTTAAAGAATACTTGGGTGACCAGCCAGTTAATTTTCGTATTTTATTATTACATGCCAATAGACGGTCAACCTCGCTCTTGGCTGGACGTATTCTTTGGGTATCTATGACAAGCTTTGCATCAGGATTTATAAGTTCTATCAGGGTCTCTGCCAAGTCCTTGATGGAAATTTCTTTGCCCGTGCCAACATTTATTTCCTCTCCAATGGTTTGAGATGAATTGGCAATGTCGACAAATCCGCGACACGTATCAATCACATAATTAAAATCTCTAGTCGGGGAAAGTTTCCCGACTGAAATCTCCATCTTACCTGCCAGTAATTGACTGATGATCGTCGGAATAATTGCGCGCGCAGACTGCCGCGGCCCATAAGTATTAAAAGGCCGAACAATTGTTACGGGGAGATCAAATGATCGATAGAAAGACTCTGCAAGACGATCAGCGCCTATTTTAGTTGCGCTATATGGAGATTGGCCCTGAAAAGGATGTTTTTCGTCAATTGGGATATACTGCGCCGTTCCATAAACCTCTGAAGTAGAAGTCACCAACGTCCTGTCGCACCCCTCATCCCTTGCTGCTTGCAACACATTCAAAGTTCCCTTTATATTCGTATCTACATAGCTGTCAGGGGAATGGTAAGAGAAGGGAATCGCTATCAAGGCGGCAAGATGATAAACTTGATTGATGCCCTTCATGGCTGTACGAACGCCATTCGGATCTCGAATATCACCTGCAAAAATCTCAATTTCAGCAAGAACCCTCTGGGGAAGGGAATCAAGCCAGCCCCAGCTATTAAACGAATTGTATAAAATGAATGCCCTCACTGAGTGGCCTTCGTTCAGTAACGCCTCCGTCAAGTGACTCCCAATAAATCCATCTGCCCCGGTAATTAAAACCTTAGCCATTTTTCACCAATTTGATGTAAACCGTATCTGATTCCTGAAGTCCCCGCATCCTTACATTAATAAAGTCGAAAAGAAAAAAAACGATATAAGCCATAGGCAAATCAATGATACGTCCGCGCACTTTACTGATAAACGAAGGGGGAGATTCTCTTTTTATGTAATACGTTGGTTTAATATCGACTATCCTGAAGTTTGAATTTTTTATAATCATAGAAATCAACTCGTGAAGGCTTATAAAGGATACATATCCGTTTACAAAATATTCATCTGGATAGCCATGTGCGGAAGAAATTGTGTGATTAAATATGAACACTCCCCCAGGCTTTAATATCCTCTCAACTTCCTTAAGAACATTAATTTTATCTTCCATTTTTATTATATGGACAAATACATCATTAGAAACAGCCACGCCAATATTAGCGCTCTCGTGTGGGATATTTGATGCATCACAATTGTAAATTTTATTATATCCGCATTGCTCCGCGAGTTTCGCTCTTATTGGATCGAGTTCAACCCCATAAATTTTACGAAATCCACTTCGTCTTAAAAAATCGTACCAATTCCCATGCGATGTTCCAACATCAAGAACATTCTCGCGAGTTATATTTCTCAACATATTCTTTACGACATACTTAAAAGTCATAAAATAATAACGATTATATTGCTTATCTCGCCAATTATTAGTGGTCGCCGCCGTATTTCCAATAACCGTGAGAAAGTCTTTGTGTGATTTTTCGGTAGCCATAAATTAAAACCCATTTCTCGTTTGTAATACTAAGTACCGGACTTCATGATCAGACCATTTTTCTTTAAAGGACCGTATACCTTTCTCTTTCTCATTTGCCGGGTGTGGGTTCACTCCCGCAAGATCAAAAAACTTTGCGCCAACCGATTTAGCCCAGCAAATTGCCTCCCATTTAACCGCATCAGAACTCCCAAGCTTCTCACTATATGATTTTTCCGATTGAAAAGAACCGATTTCCATAACTCCATAGGAGTCACCCCATATACTGAGCCCGCCTACAATTTCACTATCGTAATATGCTACAAAAGTTTCAAAACAGCCCCAACCTCTGAAGTATTCCCACATTGTCAAATAATCAGCGGGACCAATTAATGTTTTTTTATATCTTTTCGCACAAGTTTCAGCAAAACAATAGTACTCTATTAGTTGATTTGTATTTCTAATTCTCTCAACAATTACCCCCCTCTTCTTTGCTTTTTGAATCTCCTTCCTTGCCGAAGATTTCAAGCTTAAAAAAATCTCATCAAGCTCACAGGTTAGATCAATTTTTAGAGTTGCCCAAGTTTTAGTTTCCCATTGCCTCGGCAATGCCAAACCATTGTACATTGGCCATTCACCGTATGTCAGTCTTACCTTTTTTTGTTGAAAAAAATTATCAAGTGATTTAGCCAAAAAAGTATATGCATCTTGATTACCTTCTTGGAAATAAATTGGCTGACCATACCAAACAAAACCCCTAACTCCATGGATTACTGATCGTAGAGATTGGAGGGTTACCAACAAGGATTTCTTTATATTTTTTTGTTTATTTTTTTCAAAAAAAGGCTGAATGAATCCTACTAGCATCAAGCTCAGTGCATTGTTTTTATAAACCGAGAAATAAACAGGCTTATACCCCAATAAAATCGATAACCGATCGGCCCAATATGTTGAATGATACAAATAGAGACTTTCAGTTTTTCCGCTCAGTAATCGGGTATTCCAATCTTCAGAAACCGAACTCTCAGTTATTAAAGTAAACAATGGTCGAATCACCTATTAAAAATAGCCAGTCAAAATTATTTTAAAGAAAATTACAAGTCAATTACTTGTCATTTTGAAAAGCAAGAATAAATGCCGACGGCATTATTAACGAGCCCCAGCTCGACAAAATATCTTGATATCCAAGGGCCGCAATCATTAGTGCGGCTCCAAATGGAATTGCAATCCTCCGCTTGCTGGGCACCGTGATTATTAATAGAAATATTGGAATAATAATATAGCCAATTATGCCATATGACAATCTGTAATATAGGTAAGCATTGTGCCCTGAATCCTCACTAGCTTGGTCCAAGTCGCGCATTCCTTGCAAAGGTGTTTCCGATAATTTAGCAACGCCTCTTTTCATCTCATCGAGACGCACTGTCAGGCTCAGTTTGTCATAGTCCCTATAGGCCGGAGCTTTCGCTATCTCCACTTGATGACTGCCTGTGCTGGCATAAAATGATAATGATTTTGGAATATTTAAAAATTGGCCATCTATTCCAAACCGGAATATCGGATTAACCTCATAAGCAATTATGAAGAAACTTGAAAGTAAACATATAGCAATTCCGCATTGTTTCCGCCACGCCGTTACTTGAAACAGCTTGAATGCCATCAAGAGTATTACGCCTGTTATGAAAGCAACAAAAAGAGTCCTGGACATTGTTGCTATGATCCCGGCAAGGCAAAATGTAGCAAAGTAAATACGATACTTTTTTGGTATATGCCAAATTACCGCAAAAAATCCAAAGGTGATTGCAAACGCAGCAGCATTGGGGTTTCCGGAAAAACCTGGACTTCGCGGTGGAGGCCAATCAGTAAGAAATGTTGCCCAAAAAACCTGTATCAGGCACAGCAACACACTCAGGACTACTCCAATAAGCATTCCAAAATATGCCGACTTTGCGAACAATGGGTTCTGAAATGTCAAGGCAAAGCAAAAAAAAATCAAACAGGAAATGATATGCGCTTTGAAAAGTGGGGTTGGGCCTAGATCTTTTTTCAACAAAAAAAATGTAACTTCTAAAAGAAGCCAACAAATGCCAAGCAAGCCCACGATTAAAATATTTGGTTTGAAAAATCCACGACTATATAAGTGACGATAATAAAATGAAAACATGGCAAATATAACCGCAACACCGAGGTAAAAGTAATATGGAATCAGTAGTGTCCGGTTAAAAGTCGAACAAATTTAGTTGGTTATAGAAATCTGTCTGATATGGGAACTGCCCACTACCTGCGAAGGCTTGTGATAGCTGGGTTTTCTCAAAAACAGACACCGATAA
>Ga0307376_10003277_pt1 | contig 15181 bp, 19 predicted proteins | sample TR2MG_FD_202536 | JGI IMG/M metagenome (GOLD analysis project Ga0307376, IMG submission 202536) | Soil microbial communities from Risofladan, Vaasa, Finland - TR-2 | ecosystem: Environmental > Terrestrial > Soil > Coastal area > Acid sulfate soil | place: Finland: Risofladan, Vaasa | collected...
GTGATCAAGTGTCATCATAACCGTGATACCCGCATCGTTAGTTTATGCAATCAACGTTATCCGCCAGATATGGCCATAGCAACCGCTCGGCATATCCGGCCCCACCATCACCAAGTGCGTAAATTTCTCGATTGATGCCCACAGCCGGAATCGAACCGGCGCGCTGATTTTACCCAAGCGACGGATTTTAAGTCCGTATTGTTTTTTTATGTAATCCATCTGCAAATCTTATTGTTGTACAAGGTTTAATCGGGCGGTTTCAAGCACCAAGTGGATCACTCCCGGTCTGCGCTACGGCTCTTCAGGATCGACAGCAGCAACCACACGCCGCCGGCCGCTGCGCCGAAATAGCCGATCAGCCCGAACAGCGGCAGGCCGAGCAACGTGGGGCCGCCGGGCACGGTCATGACGATCGATGAACCGATGATGAGCGCGGCGACCACGACTCCGATCACCAGACGGTTGGCAGCGCCATCGAGCTGGTTGCCGACGTGCTTCAGGTGCGTGACGTCAATGTGGATTTCCAGACGCCCGCGTCGTGCCGCGCGCAGCAGCCGGGAAAGGTCATGCGGCAGATCCGAAATCAGCGCTAGCGTCTCCAGGGTTGATCTCCAGCCGCGTTTGAATAGCGCGGCCGGGGTGTAGCGCGCGCGCAAGGTTTTTTCCAGCATGGGTAATGCCTCGCCGGCCATATCGAAATCCGGGTCGAGTTCGCGCCCCATGCCCTCGAGCGTGATGAATCCCTTGACCAATAGCGCGAGGTCGGTCGGCAGCGCGATGCGGTGTTCGCGCAGGATGCCCACCATGTCCGAAAGCATGCCGCCTATGCTGAGCTGTTTCAGCGGCGTGCCGTGATATTGATCGACGAAGTTCTGGATTTCCTGTGTCAGTTTTTCCTCATCCACCGTCCCTTCGCCAGACCAGTCCAGCATCACGTCGGTGACCCGCCCGGGTTCGTGGCGAACCATGCCGAGCAGCAGGCGAATCAACTGTTCGCGGCGTTCTGCTGTCAGCTGCCCCACCATGCCGAAGTCGATGAAGGCGATCCGGTTGCCGGGCAGGTAAAACACATTGCCTGGGTGCGGATCGGCATGAAAGAAACCGTCCTCGAGGATCATCTTCAGCACGGCGTGGGCGCCCCGCCGGGCAAGTATCTTGCGGTCTAGCCCGGCCTGATCGACGGCGGCAAGATTGCGCCCCGGAATGCCGGCGATGAATTCCTGCACGCACACCCGCTCACCGGTCCACTGCCAATACACGCGGGGAATGACAATAATCGGCAACCTGCTGATTGTGCTGCCTGGAATTGTGTTGCTCGCGGATTGCTCAGCGGTGGGCAGTGGCACTGCATCCTGATCCGTGTAATTTGCAAAATTTTTGGCTATGCGCTCGGCATGGCGGCACTCGCTGGCAAAATCCAACTCGCGCCGCAGCGATTGCTCAAACTGCCGGACGACCTCCAGCGGGTGAAAATTGCGCAGTTCGGGATATTCCGATTCGACCAGTTCCGCCAATCGCACCAGCCAGCGCAAGTCTGCTTCGATGGTTGGGCGAATGTCGGGCCTGCGCACCTTGACCACCACTTCGCTACCCTCTTCGAGACGGGCGCGGTGTACCTGAGCGATGGAGGCGGCTGCCAAGGGTTCGGGATCGAAGGCAGCAAATATTTCCTCGGGAGGCGAGCCAAGATCCTCGGCAAGCTGCTGTTGAATGTCGGCGTAGGACAGCGGCGGCGCACTGTCCTGAAGCTTGCTGAACTCGGAGATCCACTCGGGATCAAACAAATCGACGCGGGTGGCAAACACCTGTCCGAGCTTGATGAATGTCGGGCCCAGTTCCTCAAGTGCACGCCGCATTCGTGCGGGGGGTTCCAGATGCGCCAGTTCGCCGGCGTTTTTCCAGAACAGCACGCGTCCGGCCCGTTCCAGCGCATTGGCCATTCCCATGCGCCGCACCATATCGCCGAAGCCATAGCGGATCAGAACCGAGGCAATCTCGTGCAACCGCCCGAGGTCGCGTGCCGCCGCCAGCGCCTGCCACAGCATCACTTGCCCTTGTCTTTGCCGGAATCGGGTTTGCCGTGATCGGGCCGGACATGTTCAGCCAGGCCGGAAAGCACGCCGGCAGCAATCTTGCGCACCAAATCCGAAGTGTTCTTTGCGAGATGCAGTCCCGCGCCGGCCTGCGCACGACCTGCCGCCCCGATATGGTGGGCAAACACCGCCAGCGTGTCTTTCAGTTGTGAGCCAATGGCGGAACCATGGATGCGGGTGTGCGCGACCAGGTCATGCAATATTTCACCCGCCACGCCTTTGGCCGCCGAGGCCGAGCTTTTCAGGGTTTCCACGAACATGTCTTCCAGGCTGGCCAGGTCCGCGCGCGCCCGTTTCAGGTCGTCACTGGAATATTCCTGCGCCTTGCTTGCCGCCTCTTCCACGGTCAGCTTCGCCGCCTCGGCAAATTGCGCAAGTGCCACATCCAGGCCAGTGACAGCCTGTTTGAGGTGCTCATGTACCAGGCCGATTTGCGCTGAGGAACGCTCCAGCTCCTTCTGCACGCCTGCACGGGCACCGCGCAACACCGCATCTGCCGTTTGCCGCACCGACTTGATATCGAGCGAGCGTGAACTGATGATCTCCAGAGTGAGCTTGCGCACCTTCTCCTGAATATCCTCACCCTGCTCAACGGCGTCGCGCACTTCCATTTCAAGCTTGCCTATATCGTTACCAGTTTCATTCTTCAAGATCGATCTCCCTATAGTGATGATATGAGTACCTGCCGCTAACATCTGGTTTTGCAATACGTATTGCGATAACCCCCGCGGGGCAAGACGATCGTATATTGCGCAATACTTTTGCAGCCGGGTCTGAAGTGCCCAGGTCGTTACCAATGATGGCCATAGTATTTCCTCCTGCTTTTCTTGCTGACCGTTGCCATGAAAATCTTGTCGTCCGAATATTCTTGATTGATCTACACCAAACCTGGTTATTTACATTGGGCATGGCCTCATGATAAACGATCAAATTACCCGGTACGTCATTGCAGTAGTTATGGTGGTGCTGGGTGCGATCATCATGTTCTTGGCACCGGAAATCTGGCAGGGTATGTGCTTGATTGACGCCGGTGTGAGCCCGGCATCGCGCTGAAGCACAGGGCCAGATAATACCGTTCAGCGACCGCGCTGATACAGACCCATTAACTCAGCCTGGCCGATGACATGTCCGCGCATGGCCTTTTCCAGTGCCGCCTTGGTGGGGTGCTTCAGATCCGGCAGCAATGTATCCAGCGCATAAAGTTTGAAAAAATATCGGTGCTTGCCTATCGGGGGGCACGGCCCTTGGTAGCCGGTATTGCGCCAGTCGTTTAGCCCCTGCAAGGTTCCCGGCGGGAGGCCTTCACCAGCGGCGGTTTCGGGCAAACCATTGGTATCGGGTGGAATGTTATATACCACCCAGTGCACCCAGGTCATTTTTGGTGCGTCAGGATTGGGGGCGTCCGGATCATCGATGATCAAAGCCATGCTTTTGGTTCCATCTGGTACGTCAGTCCATTGTAGTAGCGGGGAAACATTCATGCCATCACAAGTATGGCGTGCGGGAATCACGCCATTCTGCTTGAACGATGGCGATTTGATGATTATGGGCATAGCGATGTTCTCCTTTTTGCCGTGTAGCACGCTGGTTTTGGCTGCCACAACAGAGATGCAGATCAGGGTGACCCCCAATGCTACAGTCCATATCAGGCGGGCGCGCCGGGATGTGTTTTTCATGTTTCTGGTCACCGGTAAAGCAAGGAATCCAGCATGATCGTTCTACTTGTTTAATGGCAAAAATAATGTGTAGGGGCACGCTTCATCACCACCCTATTGCTTCGAATCCACATCCACCGCATCCTCTTCATCGCGTTCCTCTGGAGGATTCTTTGGTTCGTGTGTCTTGATATCGCCACGTATCTTGCGCGCATAGTCCTCAAGCTGACGTTTGGCGGAATCGAATGCATCGCGCAAGGCCACATAAACATCTTCGGCGTGGTCGCGGTTAACCACGATCTCGCTGCCCGGAACGCCGATGTCGATGCGCACATTGAACTGCTTGCCCTGATGATGGTGCTTGTGCGGTACATCAACCACCACGCGGCAGGAAATGATGTGACTGAAAAATTCTTCGAGCTTGGTCGCCTTGTCACGGATGTGCGCTTCCAGTGCATCTGAGTGTTTGATGTCGCGGATGGTGATCTGTAATGGGATTTGCATGATTTTTTCCTTGATTTGAATTGCGCTAACAGGCATGGCGAACATGCCGTGCCTGATGACAGATCCGCCATGCCTGTTCACCGAGCTTCTGTTAAGGGCGTCTCGTTGTTTCCTTTTTTTGCTCGTGCTTCACCAGCTTGGCGAGCGCCAGCAATTCTTCTGCCAGAAGTTCCAGAAGGTCATCCAGCGTAATGATGCCCACCAGCCCACCGCCTTTATTCACTACCGGCAAACGGCGCACCCCCTTGACGCGCATGTATTCGATTGTTTCGGACACGCCGGCATCTTCATCAACCGTGGCCAGCTCGGGCATGATGAGGTCGCCCACCGTGATAACCCTCTGGTCGAGTTCCGGAGCCATGATCTCGACTACCAAATCCCGGTCGGTGACGATACCGACCGGAACCCGCACGCCGCCACGCTCTTCGACGACCAGCACATCGCCGACATGATGCTGGCGCATGAGTTTGGCCGCTTCAATGACGGTGCTGTTGGGCTGCACGATAATGACTTCCCGGTTACAAATTTCACTGACAGGCATGATGACCTCCGTTATGGGTAAGTATCTCAGGCATGATGTAAAGCGGCCTGATGGATGTGCAGGAACCAGCGATCCAGCACCACGTGGCGGGTGAACCATTTGCTGCCCAACAATTTTCGGGCAAGGAATTTGCGCAGGGATGACGGTTCAGCACTGCCGGACGACGCCGCGATTCCAAAGCGTTCGCCCAGGCGGTTGGCATAGGGCTGCAGTTGCTGGCGGCGGTAGTCTCCCTTGGCTTCGATGATCGTGGCCGCAGCCATCAGGCCGGATTCGACCGCGGGACGTATCCCTTCGCCGCTTTGCGGGTAGGCCAGCCCGGCCGCATCGCCAACCAGCAGCATACCGTCATCGAGTTGTTTGCGCACCGCGTGTCCATACAACAGGTAGGCGTGTCCGTGAAAGTTGTCCGGGATGTCCTGCGGGATCCTGCCGCGCTGTTTGAGGAAGTCGCAGAAATTCCCGAGTTGTTCCGAAAGCAGATGGTTGTCTTCGCGACCCAGCCCGATGTTCAGGTAATTACCTTTGCGGAAACACCAGCCGTAACCTTTCAGGTCGGGGCAAAAATACAGTTCGGGCGTATCGCCCCGCACCCGGCAATCATCCCGTTGCGCCGGCGTCATCTCGAATTCGATCTCCTTGGCGGCGATCGCCGGCTCCGACGCGCCGATTTTTGCACCCATGAAGCGCGCCACCGGACAGAAGTGCCCGCCCGCACCGATGACCAGCGGCGTTGAAATGGAACCGTTGACGATCCACCGTGCGCCTTCCCGTTGCAGGGATTTCAGCGCTACACCCTGACGCAGGCGTGCTCCCGAACGTTGCAACAGGTAGTTGTCCAGCTCGCAGCGGCGTATGCCATAACTGACCGTGTCCGGATACCGGGTCTCCACATCCCCGCCATCGATCAGGCCGGTACGGAAGGCGGTGATCGGCTGCATCACGTGCTGCCGGGCGTAATCCCCGTGGTCGAGTTGCAGCGCTTCTGTCACCGCCGGGGTGATCCATCCGGCGCAGACCTTGTCGCGCGGGAAGGTCGATTTGTCCATCACCATCACATCCAGCCCGTGGCTATGCAGTTGCCATGCGCAACTCGAACCCGCGGGGCCGCCCCCGATGATCAGCGCGTCACAGCTTTCCACCGGATGCTCCCTGTTGTGGTTGGTAAAGATATTGCCGGGTCAACGGGATCTGGTTGTTGTCGGCGCGGGTGAAGGTCACCTGAAACAGCTGCATGCCGCCCATCTTGAAAGCGGTGAGAGATCCGGCGAGATACAGGCGCCATGCGCGCACAAAATCCGTGTCGAACATTTCCGTCACGCGTTCGACATTGTTTTCGTAGCGCTGCAACCAGTGTTCCAGGGTCTTGGCATAGTGCAGCCGCAGATTTTCCACGTCCAGAACCGGGAAATCGAAAGGCTCGAAGATATCCATCATCTGCGCCAGGCTGGGCGGATTGGCGCCGGGAAAGATGTGGCGCTCGGTCCATGCATCCATCGGACGCGGGAAGTTCAGGCCTATGCTGTGGATCAGGCCGCGCCCGCTATCCTTGAGCGCCCGGTTGATGACCGACCCCAGCTCCTGATAATGATCGGTCCCCACATGTTCGAGCATGCCGACCGAGACGAAAACATCAAACTTGCCGGAAACGTTCCGGTAATCATCCTCGATGAACTCGACCTGTCCGTCCAGCCCCTCTGCCCGGGCGCGTTGCCGTGCATAGCTGATCTGCTCGGTGGAAATGTTGTAGGCGGTTACTTTCACACCGTAGTATTTGGCCATATGCATTGCCAGGGCACCCCACCCGCAGCCTGCCTCCACTACCTGGTCACCCGGTTGCAGTCGCAACTTGCGGCATACGTGATCCATCTTGGCAAGCTGGGCTTCTTCAAGGCTGGCGTCCGGTTCCGGAAAATAAGCGCAGGTGTACAACATGCGCTCATCGAGCCAGAGCTTGTAAAAGTCGTTGCCGATATCGTAGTGGTGGTGGATGTTGCGGCGCGATCCGCTGATTGTATTGCGACGCGCATCGTAGAAGGGTGACAACAGTTTTTTTCCGATCCTGCCCTGGCTTTGCAGCGGCCAGGTTCGATAGACCGCTTCGAGAAAATCCAGCAGGTTTCCCTGGATTTCAATACGCTGTGCCGAGTACATCTCACCGAAGTAAAGCTCGGCATCGGCAACCAGTTTCATTAATGCGCCACGGTCGCGTATAAGTACCCGCGCGACCTCGTTTCCATTGTGATTCGATATTGTTTGCCCGCTCCACAATACCAGCTGCACGGGCGGATCGCCGATGGCGCGCAGCATGTTTTTCAGCAGCAGTTTGTCTGGCGCAAAAAAAATGTCACCAAAAGCCCGGTGCTGTTCTATTGCCTCTGCCGGATAATCAATTCTGCCGATTTTTGCTTTGCCTAATGAACCGGTTTGCACTTGTCTCATGCCTTGGCTCCTCGCAATCATGTGGTGATCAGATAATTCTAGAACAACCCGCTTGGATTTTTTGACCGGGAATCTGCCCTGCTTGTTCAACCAGAACGCTTTCAACCATCATGAAGTATTAACGGAATATAAGAACATATTGTCTCCAGGTCGAATCGGTAAGGCAGGGCGCTTCATCGCTTCAGTGCGTCCAGCTCACTCGCAACAGATTCTGTTCAGGGTTGTAGTGGTATTCCAACTCGCCTTGATAGGCATGGTGCAACGCCTCGCCCATTCCTCTGGCAAGATGGATATCCGTGGTGGTTACCAGCGTCGTGCCGTCCTTTTCTTCAATCGCCATGATGCGCTTGAGCGGGTGCTCCGCCCGTTGGAGTTTTTCATGGTTGTGCACCAGGCGCATGATCTCATCACGATGTGTGTGGAAGAACTCGCCCTTCATCGTAACGAAGCCGGCCGGATAATGGTCATGGATGCGATGGCAGGCCGGACAGATCACCGCATGTGCATTTTCCGGGGCTTGCAGCCACTGCCAGCGCCCCTGATGAAATACCGCACCACATTGCGAGCAGACTGACGGCTCATGCAACTTGCCTTTGGCTTTATAAGCATCGTGCACGCGTTCCTGGAAAATGCCATCATGCCGTGAAATTTTCCTGAATCCTTCAGGAACAGTTGCTTGGTTCATGATCATCACTCCTTGTGTTGAACGTGTTGCCTGCTGAATTGCACTCCCAATCAACGCTCGCGCTTCATGGTCGCACCCGCTATATTTCCATCCCACCCGTGACATCAGGCTGATCCATATCCGTTGGCAAATCAGCAACCATTACGTCGGTGGTGAGAATCAGGCTGGCAATTGACGCGGCATTCTGCAACGCGCTGCGCGTCACCTTGGCCGGATCGAGGATACCAAATTCGATGAGGTCACCGTATTCGCCGGAGGCAGCGTCGTAACCGAAACTATCCTTGCCCTCCAGCACCCTGTTTAGCACCACCGAAGGTTCGCCGCCGGCGTTGGTGACGATCTGGCGCAACGGTTCTTCCAGCGCCCGCAGCACGATCTGGATGCCAGCGTCCTGTTCGCTGTTGTCGCCTTTCAGCGCGCTGATCGCCGCCCTGGCGCGCAACAGCGCCACGCCGCCGCCCGGCAGGATTCCCTCCTCGACTGCGGCACGGGTTGCATGCATCGCGTCCTCGATACGGGTCTTCTTTTCTTTCATACCCGTTTCGGTCGCCGCGCCGACCTTTATCACCGCCACCCCCCCGGCAAGCTTGGCGGCACGCTCCTGCAATTTTTCCTTGTCGTAACTGCTGGTTGCTTCTTCAGCTTGCTTGCGGATTTGCCTGATGCGGTTCCGGATCATCTTGGCATCCCCGCCGCCGCTGATCAGCGTGGTGTCATCTTTGCCGACTTCGACGCGCTTGGCCTGGCCGAGATCTTTCAGGGTGATTTTCTCAAGCGTGAGACCCGTTTCCTCGGCGATCACCGAACCGCCTGTGATAATCGCAATGTCGGCGAGCATATCCTTGCGGCGATCCCCGAATCCCGGGGACTTGACGGCAACGGTTTTCAGGATGCCGCGAAGGTTGTTGATCACCAGTGTCGCCAGCGCCTCGCCCTCGACATCCTCTGCAATGATCAACAGCGGCCGCCCGGCCTTGGTGATCTGCTCCAGCAGCGGCAGCAGATCATGGATGTTGCTGATTTTCCTGTCGTGCAGCAGGATGCAAGGGTCATCCAGCACCGCGATCTGTTTTTCGGGGGTGTTGATGAAGTAAGGCGACAGATAGCCCCGGTCGAACTGCATGCCCTCGACCATTTCCAGCTCGTTCTGCAGGCTCTTGCCATCTTCGATCGTGATCACGCCTTCCTTGCCGACCTTCTCCATGGCCTGCGCGATGATCTCGCCGACAGCGCTGTCGGCATTGGCGGAGATAGAACCGACCTGGGAGATTTCCTTGTTCGTCGTGCATGGCCTGGAAATCTTGCGCAACTGCTCGACGGTCGCTGCGACCGCCTGGTCTATGCCGCGCTTCAGGTCCATCGGGTTCATGCCGGCCGCGACGAACTTCATGCCCTCGCGCACGATCGCCTGGGCCAGCACCGTGGCGGTGGTCGTGCCATCGCCCGCCACATCGGAAGTTTTGCTGGCGACTTCCTTGACCATCTGCGCGCCCATGTTCTCGAACTTGTCCTTGAGCTCGATCTCCTTCGCCACGATAACGCCGGAATTGGCCACCAGTGGCGGGCCATAGCTGCGATTCAGAATCACGTTGCGACCCTTCGGGCCAAGCGTCACCTTGACCGCGTCCGCCAGAACGTTCACGCCTTCAATGATCCTGGCACGGGCAGCATCGTGAAACAAAACCTGCTTGGCCGACATGGCAATCTCCAGAATGAACCCTGCATTGGTTGGTTTGGATTTACAGAGCAGTGATGATGTCGTCTTCCCGCATGACGACTAGCTCATCACCTCCGACTTTCACAACCCGACCGGCATATTTCCCAAACAGCACCTTGTCCCCAGCCTTGACATCGAGCGGGCGCAATCTTCCATCTTTGATTACTTCTCCCGGACCAACTGCGATGAACTCGCCCTGATCGGGCTTTTCCGACGCGGTATCCGGAATCACGATAGCGGAGACAGTCTTGTGTGCGCTTTCCTGTCTCCTGATCAGAACAGGATCATGCAGGGGGCGAAGGTGCTCAACGCTAATTACCATGATGCAGTACCTGTAGAAAGCGAAATTCCATTTTACGAAATGGCAATCTCTTTGCGGGACGATCCGGGCTTCTTGGGCAAGGTCAGTTCGAGTACACCGTCGGTATATTTCGCCTGTGCCTTGCTTTGGTCCACTTCCTCGGCCAGCGTAAAACTGCGTGTAGCCATGCCGTAACTGCGCTCGCAGCGTATAACCCGCTCGCCTTCCTTGGCTTCCTTTTCCTGCTTGACTTCGGCGCTGATGGAAACTCGATTTCCGTCGACAGTCACATGGATATCGTCCTTGCTAACGCCCGGGATTTCAGCATTTACAACATACTTCCCATCGGCTTCCTTCACGTCCATCTTGATCTGTGGCTCCATCTCCATTCCCTCGCGTAGCAGCGAGAATGGGCGCATCATGAATTTGTTCATTACGTTGTCCATGTCCCAGAACGGGTCGAACGGTGTGAGCTCGCTGCTGATTGGGTTATAACGACGAGTAATTTCGTTCATGTTATTTCTCCTTTGGAGATATTCGTAATAGTGTGCGCAAAACGTCAAACAACCGATTACACGGATTGAATGTTGGAAGCTTGTTTCCCTTTGGGGCCTTGTGTCACTTCAAAAGTGACCTTCTGGCCTTCCTTGAGGGATTTGAAACCGCCCATGTTGATTGCGGAAAAATGCGCGAACAAGTCTTCGCTGCCATCATCGGGGGCAATAAAACCAAAGCCCTTCGCATCGTTAAACCATTTGACTGTACCGGTTGCCATGATTCTTCCATTTAACTTTTAATAAGAAAACGGATAAAAAGCTCCCGCGGGACTTGCTGCACTAAAAATTGTGCTGCCTGCGTTCCTGCATCGTCCGAATCGGACATAGATCAGGAACACAAGGCTTTAAATTACATTTCATTTCACCGCAACATTGATCGCTTTGGCTTTATCCTTGGCCTTCGCGGACTTGGCCAGCGTAACGTTGAGCATGCCGTCCTTGAACTCGGCCGTCACCTTGTTTTCGTCGGCATCATCCGGCACCTGGAAACTGCGCATGAAGCTGCCGTAGGAACATTCGACGCGGTGATACTTCTTGCCCTTCTCTTCCTTCTCCTGCTTGCGTTCACCCCGGATGGTGAGCATCCCATCCTCGATGCTGACCTTGACATCTTCTTTCTTCACCCCGGGAATCTCGCCTTTGATCAGATACGCAGTGTCTGTTTCGCTGATGTCGACGGAAGGCGCCCAGTCCGCCACCGCCAACATTTCATTGCCCGGTTCGGCGCGGGCCGGAAAACGTCCGAAGATACGATTCAAGCGGGCAGAAACATCTTCAAGTTCCCTGAAGGGATCCCATTTAACTAGGTTCATGATAGTTCTCCTTGTTTGGTTACAGTTACGTTTAATACCTCATTTGTTACATGCTCCAAACGTATGGCAGCGGATTGCATCAGGGTGCAGCAACATGTTCAACCCTGTTTTCAAGATAAGCACGCAACTGGCGAATCAGCCCATGGCTCCTTTTCAAATCCCCCAGATAGATCTCGTCGCGATGGGCAAGTTGACTCGCCATTCCGGAAACATGGTCGCAACACATCAACAATAGGACGATCAGTCCCGCTTTGGGTCGAAATTCGGCATCGCGCACCCTGTTCAGTACGCCCTCAAATACAGACAGGAATGCAGCGACATGCTTGCACCCATAAGTGTTGGTCATGTTTTTGATGGCCTGTGCGGTGCTTGGGATGGCACTGGCTACGGCAGTATCGGTGGGTGACTGCTGAAGGCGCAACAGCACATCCTTGATTCCCTGCATTAATTCATGCGTTTCGCCGATTAAAGCCATTTGATTTCCTGTCGCAATGCATGATGTTTTCCTTGCATCATCAAAAAGACAACGCTTGCTGCTATCAGTGGGCCTTGATGCCTTTGCTGCGGTTGAGCATCGCATCGATCTCCGCTTCGGCGGCCAGCCAGTCGGCCAGTGCATCACCGCCAAAGCCGTGATGCTCGGCGTGGAAATAGGCCGCAACCGAGATCATTCCTTCACGGTCCAGTCCATCCCCTATATCATTCCGAGCGGTGGCAGATTTGGATTTTGCGCTCGCCTTTCCTGGTTTTTCAGACTTGTGTGGCATGATCATTCTCCTTGTAAATTAACTACTAATTTTATGAAAAACATAAGCAAACCATGCCGGAAAATATTACCCGTCGGATCGCGTAAGCGGTAACAGGTACCAACATCTATTCCCTGGAATAAAGTCGCAGTTCGATGGCCAACCAAGGCCATTAGCAGGGCTGAACGATCATCCTGATTGTGCGTCTCCCGGCGTAATCCAGCAGAACGAAAAACAATTCATTCATAAAAATGTTGCCTAGCCGGTTTATTGCCAGGAAGTGATGGCCGCAATGGCTGAGAAAACCAAGCTGCTGATTGAGTTCTCCGTTTTTTACCAGCGAAATTTCCGCAAGTTCCGGCAACAATTCGGAAACATGCTTCCAGACCAGATCCGTCCGGCTATAGCCAAAGAGTTTTTCGCCGGTTTTGCTGCAATCGCAGATCATGCCGCGTTCGTCCAATGTCAGCGCCGGCGGCTCCTGCCATTCAACGTGGGAAGACGGATAAATTTCGCTTGCGGCTTCACCCTCCTTGGCTGGTATCATTTCGCACTCCATATGCAATTTGCGTTTGGGGATATATCAGTCATGTAAGCGCAAATCTACAGCAGCATTGCAATTTAATAAATACGCGGAAACACCTACGTAGAGATACGTATTCCGTTACAAATCGGGGGTAACCGGGGCTTCAGTACCCCAATTTCAGCTCTGATAGGATAATATTCCCCAATCAAGGAAACTGGCCATTCACTTGGGAAAAACATGAACCCGCCGGACGAAAGAAAATTGCACGAAATGGAACTGTTGCGAGCCGCCGCCGAGGCAGAACTTGTCAGTGTGCAGAATTCAGAGGCGCCGAAACGCCCAATAAACCAACTCCTGCATGAACTCCAGGCGCATCAGATCGAACTGGAAATGCAGAACGAGACATTGCGCCAGGCCCAGTTGAACCTGGAGGAATCCCGTGACCTCTACCTGAGCCTCTATGAATTGGCTCCCATTGGCTTCCTTACACTCACGGATGCAGGGCTGATTGCCGAGTTGAATCTCACCTGCGCCGAACTGTTGGGCGTCGAGCGCAGGAAGCTGCTTAACAGCCGCTTTGTACGATTTGTCGCAGCAGAGGATCAAGACCGCTGGTATCGGCTTTTTCCTGAAGCATTACGAAAAGCTGACAAACAGGATGCCGAGCTTGAGCTGCTGCGTGGCGACGGATCTCGCTTCCATGCCAAGCTGGACTGCCAGCGTATCGAAACCGGCAGCACATTCTCGGTGTGCATCGCGCTCAACGACATCACTCAACAAAAGCGGACCGAACAGGAACTGCTCATCGCCGCCATCGCTTTCCAGTCGCAGCAGGCCCTCAAGGTTACCGATGCCAGCGGCATCATCCTGCGTGTCAACGATGCATTCACCCGATTGACCGGTTTCAGCGCGGAAGAAATAGTGGGCCAGACACCGGGGCTGCTCAAGTCCGGACGACAGGACGAAAAGTTTTATCAGGACATGCGGGCTGCCATCAGGCAGAATCATTTCTGGCAGGGCGAGATATGGAACAAGCGCAAGGACGGCAGTAGCTACCCCGAGTGGCAAACCATCTCTGCTGTCGAGGCGCCCGATGGCAGCATCAGCCATTACATCGCCACCTCTATCGACATCACCGAGCAGAAGAAGCTGAAAAAAGAGAATCAGCAGTACCTCAATCAAATGAATGAATTGCAGAAGCTGCAAACCGCCAACCAGACCGTTGCGGCTATCGCCCATGAATTGAACCAGCCGTTACTGGCCATCGCCTCATACAGCGCAGCCGCGCACATGATGCTGCAGGCCGAAAAACCCGACTTCGGCAGGATCCGCCATGCCCTCGAGGAAAGCGAGCGGCAAGCCCATCGCGCCGGGCAAACCATCCACGAAATGCTCGAATTTCTGAGCTTCAAGGAATTTCCAATCGAAGCATTTGACCTAAACAGGGAAATCGAGGATGTCATCAATACGGCAAGGTCGGAGCATGAAATGCAGTTCCATCACAAGCTCCAGCTTGAAGAAGGTCTCCCACAGGTTTGGGGCAATCGCATGCATGTGCACAAGGCGCTGCTCAACCTGTTTCACAACGGCATCGAAGCCATGCAGGAAGCCGGTGTGCCATCCCCCTCGATCATCGTAACCGTGCGCACCACTGGCAATGGAGACTGTGCCCAGGTGACGATACAGGACAATGGACCGGGCATCAGGGAGGAGGACATGCAGCGCCTGTTCGAGTCCTTCTTCACCACCAAGCCCAACGGCATCGGCATGGGACTTGCCATCAGCCGCTCGCTGATCGAGGCGAATGGCGGCCAGCTCTGGGTTGACCCGCAGGAACGTCCCGGTGCCACCTTCCACTTTACCCTGCCCTTTGCAACATGAGCGACAGCACCGTATACGTGGTCGATGATGACGCAGCAGTGCGGGACGCACTGTCCATGCTGCTCGAAGTCGCCGGCCACGCTGTAACCACATTCGGCAGCGCCCTGGAATTTCTTGATGGCTTCATGCCCGGTACACCGGGCTGCGTCATTCTCGACGTGGACATGCCCGGCATGGACGGACCCGCGTTGCAGCAGGAGCTGATAAGACGCGGCGTGCAACTGCCGGTAATCTTTCTTTCCGGGAAAGGCACCATCCCGGTGACGGTGCGCACCATCAAGTCAGGCGCGATGGATTTCCTGACCAAGCCGGTGGATCGGAAGGTATTGCTGGCCTCTGTGCAAAAAGCATTGGAGCGGAGTTTGCTCGTGCAAAATCGAGCCGAGACATTCCAGGCCATGGCTTTGCGGCTGGCAGCACTGACCGAACGCGAACGCGAAGTCATGAAGCTGGCCGTTGCGGGGCAGACCAACAAGGAAATCGGACAACGCCTTGGCATCAGCTACCGGACGGTGGAAATCCACCGCACCCACGTCATGCACAAGACCGGCGCAACCAACCTGCTGGAGCTTGCCCGCATCGCCGACACGTTTGAATCGCACCAAACGCCCTCATAAAAATGCATGGCCGGCATACGTATCGATACTGATTCCGGTCCCGGATTATAGATGCTAATGTGGCCACTCCTGTTCTGGGAGTTGGCAATCATGACCCTGGCTGC
>Ga0307376_10003278_pt1 | contig 15181 bp, 40 predicted proteins | sample TR2MG_FD_202536 | JGI IMG/M metagenome (GOLD analysis project Ga0307376, IMG submission 202536) | Soil microbial communities from Risofladan, Vaasa, Finland - TR-2 | ecosystem: Environmental > Terrestrial > Soil > Coastal area > Acid sulfate soil | place: Finland: Risofladan, Vaasa | collected...
ATCATTTCCATTATATCTTTTAAAACAATTATATTTCCATCACTCACATTAAACTCATCTCTTTCGCTCATTTTTTCTTCTCCTTAATTTTATTTTGTCTTGGCTTATCCCAATAAGCAGATTTACATTTAGGGCAAGTTCTCGGATAATCTTCTTTACGAGGTTGCCATTCGTGAGAACATCTTTCACATTTATATCCTTTAACTTTTAATTGAACTTCCATAGATTACTTAACAAAGTAAGGTTTATAAACCTTTCCTTATGTAATGTGTAACCATAAAGTAGTTATTATATAATAGAAAGGTTTATAAACTCTAATATCCTTATATAAGTAGAGGTTATATAAGATGACAAACGAAATAAAATGCCCAATATGTAAGAGTAAAGAACTAATCAAGAGAGGAGCAATCAAAACAGAAAGTAAAGGCGACAGGCAAAGATATAGCTGTAAGAAATGTGGAAAAAGATTTGTTCCTAACGAACCATTCTTTAGAATGAGAAATCACGAAAAGATGATAACAGCTTGTATGGATATGTATTATTCAGGAATGAGTTTTAGAAGAATACAAGAGCATTTAGAAAAGTTTTATCCTAATACAGTTAATCCAGCTACTATTTATAGATGGATTTTAAAATATGTTCCTATGATGGAAAATTTTACAGATACTCAAAAATTATCAGTTGGAAGATATGTAGAAGGTGATGAAGTAGAATATCACAGAAGGATAAGCCATAAGAGGAAAATGGGAACTGCTAAAAATTTCTTTGTTGATATTATAGATAATTCTACAAGATTTGTAATTAGTTCTGATTATGTGAAAGATAGAGGGACTACAGAATTATCAAGAGTTTATAGAGTTGCTAAAAAAAGAACAGGCGACCAGATTAAAATAATCGCAACAGATGGATTAATGGGTTATCCAAAAACTCTTAAAAAAACATTTGGATTAAGAACATTTTGGAAACATAAAAAATTAAGCAAAATAACTCATAGAATTATTAGGTCTGATGATAGAAGATTTAATTATAAGATTGAGAGATTTCACAGCACATTACGAGAGAGAACTAAAACTATGCGTGGCTTTCATGGTTGTTTAACTTCTGCTCAAACTATTATGAAAGGTTTTGAGATATATTATAATTTTATAAGAAGAAATATGGCTTTAAATGGTAAGACCCCTTCACAAATTGCTATACCTAATTTACAATTCCAAAATAAAAATAGATGGATAGAAATAATTGAAAGAGGACATAATGAAAATGAAAAATGAGAAAACCGATAAATATAAAAACATTGTTTTCTTTAATTTATAAATTAAAATGGTAGTAAAAATAAAAAACCCCACATTAAAAAAAGCAGTTTTTAAGAAGATAGATAATTATAGTTCTAAAGCATTAAAATGTTACAAAAAAGGTGATATGAAATGTGGGAGAAGATGGGAGAAAAAATCAGATGATATATATAAGAGAAATTATAATAAGATGTTTAAGATTGTAAAAAATTAATTATCTCTTGAATTAATTCTATTTATTTTTTTCCTATAAATTCAAAAATGTGTTCTAATCTTCAGAACACATAAGTCCACTTAACGCAACAATACATCATATTCTCTACCTAATGTGACTTGTTTAAAACAATCCATACTTCTTGATTAAAACAACTCCTGTTACTAATCCTAGTAGGAATATTATGATCCAACCAACAATTCCACCTCTATTGTTCATATTCTTCCTCCTTCTTCATATTTATTATCCTGAAACATCTTTTATAATCATAATATCCATTACCTCTATCTTCATATATGAATACTGCATTATGTTTTATTATGTATTCTTGTCCTGCTCCAAACTCTGCACTTCCTTGTCGCCTTAACTCATAAAGCTTCATTTTAACTTATCAAACCTCCAATGATGATTATTACATAAAGGATAAAACTTCTCTACTTCATATGGAATTGTATAATGATGTAAATTTAATTTAATATTACTTTCACAAACCATACATTTTATTGGTTTATATTTTCTCCTTGTATTTATTCTTTTATATATTTTATCTCTAAATTTAAAATCTCTCTTTTTCCTTTCTTTCACATATAAATTGCTTTTTTTATTAATAATCTTTCTATTCCTCTTTAAATAACTTTTATTTCTTTTTGAAATATTTAATCTATTTTCTTCATAATATTTCTTATCTTTTTTCTTATATTTTTCTATATTATTTAATCTATATTCTTTTTGATATCTTCTTATCTTATCTTTATTCCTTAATCTATATTTTTTCTTTTTCTCTGGATTATATAATTCCTTTCTTCTTTTTGAAATCTTTTCTTTATTATTATTATAATATAATCTTGATTTTAATCTTATATTTTCCCTATTCTTCTCTCTATATTCTTTACTTGTTTCATAACTCATTTTCTTTTTTCTCCTTTTCTAATTCTAATTTTGCTAATGAAATTGAAATTGTTTTTTTACAATGAGGACAACCAATATTAAGTGTAAAAACTTCTTCTGCAAACTCATTATAATTTATTTTATCTTCTTCTACTTTTCTTTTTGATTTATCTATCATTTTCCTACTTCCTTTTTATCAAAATAATAAACTTTTCTATCTTTTATTCTTACTGCCATAATATCCATAAGATTAGGATTATTATTTACTTTTATAATCTTAAAAATATCTCCTTTTCTGTAAAGTGGATAAAAATCTTCTGTTGCTTTAAATATTTTATTCATTTTTGTTTTTCCTTATCTAATTGTCTAATAATATCATCTAAAATACTTTCTACTGAAATCCAACCTTCTTTTCCTGTTTCAGAATCATAAGCTTTTATCCAAGTATGTTTAACTTTCATTTTCCCATCTGCAAACAATTCTGCTATCTCTTTATCTTTCATTTTTGTTTTTCCTTATTATAACTTGTATAAACCTCTTTAAAACTAATTTGTGAAACATCTTCAAATGAAGATACTAATTGTGCTAATAAAAAAGCTTTTTGTTCTATTCTTAAGGGTTCAATTAAATCTATAATCTCATTACACAATCCAACCATAATTTGTTTATCAATTTCAGTTGGAGCATAAATAATCATTTTCTTTTTCATTTTTGTTTTTCCTTTTCAATTAACTTTTGTCCTGCGAGTTCTTTTTTAAATCTATCAAATTCACTACATAATAATTCTATTGTTGGTAATTTTATATGCCAAGTTCTCATTATATCTTTCCATTTATCCAACAACTTCACAAACTCTTTATGTATTTCTTCTAAATTTCTCCAAATATTTCCAATAGAATGTCCTCTTTGATATTGTCTTTTTAATCTTCTAATCTTCTCACTTAAATTAAATTCTTTTTCTTTCATTTTTGTTTTTCCTTTTTAACTAATTTATCAAATTTATCTCCTTCAAAACATTCAGTAGCAAAATCTTCATAAATATATTTGTTATCAAAAATAGCAACTAAACAAGAATGATATTTATTATCACTTGCTTTAAATTTGCCTTTTCTTATTTCTATTTTAACTGATTTCTTCTTTCTATAACATTGTTGAATTATATAATCATCAACATCCATTAATAAATTTTCTTCTTGGTTTTGTTTTGTTTTGTCTTTCATTTTTGTTTTTCCTTTTCAAAATCTGTGAAAAATCTTTGCTACTTCTTTTACTTCTTTTTCTATTCTTTCTAAATCTTCTTTTAATTGTTCTTTTAACAGCTTCTCCAAAATAACTACAACATCTTGATATGAAAATATTAACTTGTTCTTTGCATCTTTAAATTTCATATTAAGTCCTATTGTTTCTTCTTTCATTATTTTGTTTATTAGTTTTCTATTTTCATTCATTTTTGTTTTATTATAAAGTATCAGGACAGGGATAAATGAAAAAAATAATTTAAGATGTTATCTAATTCAAAGGGGTTAATTCCTCCCTGCCTGATTATGATTTGTTTTTGTTTATTCATTTTTTTTATATGTGTATCCATTTAACTTTTTATTTTTTATTATATCAATCTCATCTTGCCTCATTAATTTTCTAAGGTTACTATGAATTGAACTTCTGCTTTGTCCTGTTAATTTCATTAATTGAGTTGTTGTTAATCCTTTCTTATGTTCTGCTATTAATTTTAAACATTTTTCTTGACACATTTTTAAATAATCACCTCATCACCTCTTTATTCCCTGTTTCTTAAAAGCAAATAAATCCCTATTACAACAATTATTGTAACAATAACTATTATTGTAACAAACCAAAAAAGCAAATGACTTTCTTGTTCTTCTTGTATTATTTCTTGTTCTCCTAAGAAAACTTCTGTTTCATTTGTTGTGACATTTGGTTCTACAACTTTTGGTTTAACTTGTGTTACAAAAGTTCCTCCACCTGAATGATGTTCTTCTGGTGTTGGTGTAACTATTGGTTCTATCCAATTACAACAATTAGAACAATTCTCTTTATTCAATTCTTCGCAAGTTATAATTGGTTCGCAATTGAAAGTTGATATTTCTGCACAAGTTGTGCCTAATGGATCATATTCTACTTGATAAATAGCCATATCTCCACCATCAACCTTGCCATCATTATTGAAATCTGCTTGTAAAGATGAACAATTTCCTAATGGACAATACTCTATTTGATATATTGCTAAATCTCCACCATCAACTTTTCCATCTTTGTTTGCATCTGCATAACACCAAGTTTCATTTTCATGACTAACTCCTTGCCAACTACATACACTTGCATTTGAACATTGTTCATAATTATTTATGGTTTTTCCATTAAATTGATTACAATATTCAGTTGTGTTTCCACTGCAACCTGCTGATACTATTGCTGTTGCTAGTATTATTGCTGTTATTAGTAATATTGTGTGTTTCATTTTCATTTTCCTCCTGTTTGAATTTATTTATGAGTATCATATTTTTTCTACTATTCCTCTATTTATTATCCAAAATAAGAATATGATTATTGCTATTCCTAATCCTATTAATATTTTCCATATTATTGCCATTTTGAGTATGAGTTTGGGGGTGGATCAAAAAGGTGAGTAAAACCCTGTTGCAGCCACTCCCCACTTCTTATGCAACTATCAAGGAGAGGAACTATTAAAAAAAGAGGTCCAAAGAATACATCCTTAGAATTATTCCTCTCCTTGAATATGATGTGGTTATGCTGTCACAACACGGTATCTAGTATCTGATCTTCTGCTTCCTGTTCTTGAAAGCTTCACCTTTAATCCTTTTAAAGATCCTAATGCTTTAATCTGTGCAAGTAAACTAAAATTGTTTGCTTTTACATAAAAGGTTTTCGGTTCTTTGTCATCTTCCACTAGAAATTGGAAAGATACACTATCTCCATATTCAGAATGTGACTTCTTCACACCTTCATCTTGGAAAGTTCCAATAACAATATCTCCATCTTTCAATTTCAATGTTGCTGTTGGCTCTGTTATATCTGTTCTCCAATCTTGTTCAATCGGTTCTTGATTTTCCATTTTGTCCTCCATTGTATTTAATATTTCCTATGTAGTTTTTTGTGACATTTTCTACATAAAACTATAATATTATCTAAATTTCCTTCTCCTTCATAATTTTTATGATGTAATTCTAATTTTTCTTTTGAATTACAAAATTTACAGGATTTATATAAATTAATTAATTTCTTCCTTAAATTTCTATAATCTTTTTGTCTAATTAAATATTTCTTATGATTATCTTCATTTTTAAAATATTTTTTAATGTAATTATTTATATATTCTTTTTTTTGTTTAAATTTTTCAGGATACTTTTTAAAATACTCTCTTCTTTTTATTATTACTTCTGGTTTTTTACTATACTTTTTAGAATATTCTCTTCTTTTTATTATTACTTCTGGTTTTTGATTATATGTTCTTTCATATTTTCTATTAGATTTTTTTCCTTTTTCTGATTTCTTATATTTTTTTCTTAATTCTTTGTTTCTTATTGGATTTTTCAATCTCCATTCTTTTGATTTCTTTCTATGATATTCATTTAATTCTTCTTTATTCATATCTTTTATCTTTTTAACCATTATTTTCTTACTCCCAATTTAACTTTAATATAGCTTGTCCTTGCCTTTAAATATTTAGTAAGGTGTTTTACTAGTATTATTAAAAATATTGTTGCCACAGGCACTAGAATGCTTTGTAGGGCATTTGTGATGATAAGCCAGATGTTCCAAACATCTTCAAATAATATCATTAGAATAAACCTCCAAACTTCTGCACTAATATGATTCCAGCTACTATTCCTGCTGCAAATGCTATTGCATAACCTACTAATCCTGCTCTATTATTCATCTTCTTTTTTCTCCTTATCTACAATATATTCTTCTAAATCATTTAATTTAATTTCTAGTTTCTTTGTTACTTCATAAAGCCAAGAGAAAGCCATGATACTAGCACCAGCAAATATATATAATAAACCTTGAGAAGTATCACTATAAATTACAAAGTATCTTATGAACATTCCTACTGATAATAACATTCCCGTAAATAATCCTACTTTACTAAAATTATTCATTTTCCACTCTCCTTTATAAACTTCTCCAAAATCTCAACAACATCTCTATATGAAAAGATTAACTTGTCTTTTGCACCTCTAAACTTTATATTAAGTCCTACTGTTTCTTCTTTCATTATCTTATCTATTAGTTCTTTATTATTCATTTGTTTTTCTCCTTTAACTTCTTCTTTAATTCTATTTCCCAATAAATTATATCTTTCTTATTCATTTGTTTTATTGCGTGTTTTAATGCTTCCTTGATAAACATAATATCATAATCTAATCTTTGTGCTGGTGTCATGTTGAAATAAAAAGCATCACTCATCTTCTTCTACCTCAACTTCTGTGTTTTCCACTTTCTTCTCTTTCTTCCTTACAATTATTAAGAAGATGATAACACCTACTAAAATTGTTCCAGCTAGTATTAATAATCCAAGATCTATCATTTTTCCTCTAAAATAACTTCGTCTAACAAATCTTGTGCTGACTTGGCTTTATTTAGTTGTTCTGCAATAGATTCAGCAATTAACTTTGCTTCTGGGCTGTTGCTTCTTGTTTCTGTTTTCATATAATCGTAGGCAGGATACCCAAGTCTTTAGGCTTGGGAGGAATGCCGTCGTTTCCGTTGTTTAGTTTAGATTGTTTCTTTTCAAATAAGTAATCAACCCATCTATTGAATGCAGTTATAATTGGCATTTTGTTACTTCCATCTGCCCAACCACAAAAGCCTATGAACTTATCTCTATCATCATTAAAGCATATACCTTCTCTAAAATCAAAATAACTTCCAGCAACATAAATGCAGACAAACTTTATTGAACCATCTTTATTATATTGATAATCTTTCTTTCTAATTTTAGAAAGTCTTAATTCCATACTTCTTGAATGGTCTGTTGTTGGCAGATAAGTTTGTAATTCATACTTTACAAATTCTCTTAACTTTTCAATATCCTTTTCTTGAATATCTGAATGAGTTAGTCCTTTCTCTTTAAAATATTCTCTTGCTGTTTGTCTTTCGTCTTTTTCCATTTTAGTTAGATACCCTACCCTTTAGGGTATGGGAGTATTTCATTTACCTGTCCTCCCATATTTATTATAAATCATGAATACCCCAGCTCCAAGTAAGATGTTTGGGGTGAAGGGTGTTAAGAGGATTGCAGCTAATGCTATTAAGCAAGGGATAGCTACCAACCATCTTATTCTTCTGTGGTATTTATCCATAGCTTCTAATTCTTTGTATTCATTGTAAGTTATGTATTTTGATTTCATTTTTGTTTTTCCAATTTTAATTTATCTGCTTCGAATATTTCTAAAAGTCCTGATATGATCTCATCTAGGTTTTTGTAATCGAAATTATATTTTATCCTCGATAACCTTTTCCAAGTTTTATTTTTTATTGTTATTGTCACCATTGGATATTTTTGGATACATACTTCTTTCTCAAAATCTTTTTGTTCTATTAATTTTATTTTATTTTTATTTTTTAATAATACATAATCTGCTTCTCTTTGGGAATATTTAAGTAATGGTTTAGAAGAAGAATTTATACATTTAGCTTCTATAAATACTTCTTTTCCATCTTTAATTGCTTTAAAATCTATACAAGAAGTTTTATTTTCAGATAACCATATAACATCTTCAAATATGTTTTTTAAATATTCAAAAGCTTCTATCTCAAAATCTCTACCTATTTTTCTTTTACTTTTCATTTTCTTCTCCTAATATCTCATGAAGTTTATCTCGGAAGTTTTCTCCTTTCTTACATTTGGTTTCTAACTTCTTTAAATCTTCTCGGTATATTTGAACTGTTGTTGTTTCTTCCATTTTATTATGATTATAATAGTTATAACTACTATATAAACCTTTCGGTTTCTAATCCTTACACTTATCTAGCTCCTCACACATCAACTTCTCAATCTCATCTGCTTGTCTTTGTTTTCTAAGAGTTTGTTTAATATCCTCTTGCTCTTGTTTTGATAGATCTGAAAATAGTTTTGCCATTTTATGTATTAATTAATCAGGTTAATCAACTTTGACAGGCAATCCCCACTCATTTACATGTGTAGGGGGTAACTAGGTATTACCTGATTTTCTTGATTAACCTGATTAATACTCATTCTTTCCATTTTATACCTTCCCAAACTCTTAATTGACCACCTTTTCCATCATTCATCCAACTTGCTGTTTCTAATCTATGATGTATATTCATTTCTTTCATCTTCTTTCCAATTACTACATCTGAATGTTCTCTAAATCTATTCTCTTTACACCATTGATTAAATTTCTTCTCAAAGTCATATTTCCATATAAATCCAGAAAAATCTTCAATTGTAAAAGATTTAAGGAATTTTTGTAATGGATTTGATTTATCTTCATATTTCTTTTGCCTATCTTCAACACTTCCTTCATTATGAAATTTTCTTGATTCTAATAAATCTTTTAATATAATTGTGCATTTCAAAGCCAGGGAATTATATTCTTCTTCAGGAATATCATCTAATATATCTTTTTGTTCTGAAAATCTGTTTGGAAAATCAATAATTAACCATCTCCTATAAAATCCAATTGTCTTATCAGATGTAGTAGGTAAGTTGTTTGTAGCAATAAGTATCTTAGCATAATTAACATCACTAAAAGGTGTTTTATTTTTATATTCAAATCCAATAGTATCTTGTCCTGTTAATTTTTTTATTATAGATGTTTTATTCATTTCATTAAAGTTTGTTTCTCCCATAATGCAAACTAATTTTTTATATAATCTTGTTACTTCAAATCTTGAACTTAATAAAGTATCTAATTCAGTTGAAGTTATATTTTCTTTTCCTATAAATTTTGCTAATAACCTCAAAAAACAACTTTTTCCATTCATACCACTACCTATTAAACAAAACAATCTATGAATAGGATAATTTGGAAGAAGACAATAAGCAATTATCTCATATAAAGTTTTAACATGTTCTTCTCCAACCCATTCTTCAAATATCTTATCTATTGTTGGAGTATCTTCAATTGGATAATGGTGTAATCTGTATGGGATAGGATTTGTTACAAAATATTCAGGCATTGCTTTAAATTTATTTCCTGTTTCAATATCAAATATTTCATTATAAAATTGAACCCAAGTTGATTTTATTGGTTTAGGAATATTTTCCCTACCTTTTTGTTTTAGTGAGTTCAATATTATAGTTCTTTCCTTTGGACTTATAACATCTTTCCCTGTTCTTTTATAAACCATATTTAAAATATCAACTTCATCAACTAATTCCCATTTATAATCTCTTGAGTTCCATAACCACCAATTTCCTGTCTTATCATAAAATAATGGTTGAAGTTCTGTAAATATTTCTGCTCTACCTTCTAATGAAAAAACATTTGCAGCTTCACTATTAAATTTCTCTCCTTCTTTTTCTAATCTTTTTCTTTCCTTCTCATCATCTTTTATCTTTTGTTCTTCTTCATAAGCAGGATTATAGAAAGTTATTTTTCTTTTTATCTTATCTAAATATCTTTCTCTCTCTCCTGCTTTGAAAGGCATTTGTTTATAATATTCAAGTATATCATTAACTTTTTTTTCAATCCAATCAGCACAAGCTGGAAATTCTTTTTTTAAACTTTCTAATTCTTCTTCATTAAAATAGATTTGTTTATCTCTTTTTTCTTGACCAGGTAATACTCTTGGTTCTATTTCTCCTTTTTTCCATTCTTCATATTTCTCTTTAAGTTTATCCACCATTTTTTCCTCTTTTTTTAAATTCTCCTCTGTTTAATTTACAAGTATCTGCATTTGTTATTTTATTTTCTAATTCATATTTATCTCCTGCTTGATGATGTTTAGTATTCTTTTTATAAGAACATTTTGAACAATAGATTTCTTCTTTTGGATATGTTGTTTTACATTTTTTACAATATTTTACAATCAAATCTCCCTTATGAAGATAAGGACAAGGAGGATTACTTATTCTTGTCCAACTATCATATTCAATTTCAAATCCACTCTTATCTAAGAATTTTTTTCTTTTATATTTTAATTCTCCTAAACATACACATAAATTAAAAACATCTCTGTATTCTTGTCCAAATGTTCCTGGCTCTCTTGATTTTTTAATTGTAAATTCATATCCTTCTGGTTTGTCTGTTACTTTATTATGTCTTTCTTCAAATCTTGTTTTATCTATAATATCTCTTGTTTTATAACCTTCCATCTTAACTAAATATCCTTTTACTCTTTCTTTAGCATATGTTTTTGGAACACCAAACATACAAGTTGTTTTTTCTTTTCCTGATTTAATATCTTCAAAATAATTAACAATCTGTTTTATTTTAATATCTAATTCATTCCATTTATCAATTGCAACTAATCCATTAATAATTTGTTTTATTTTATTTGAGTGTTCATACTTTGGACAAGTTGGACTACAAGAACCACAATTAGGACAAGTAAAAAAGAAACACCATTTACATTCTTTTAACTTTTCTTTATTTTCTTTTTCTATATCAAATGGTTGTTTACAACTATTACACCAAAATCTAACAACCTTTCCACAATTATCACATTTTGTATCTTCTTCTTTTAAAGTTATTTCAGTATTACAATTCCAACACTTACTCATCTTTATCACCATAATAATCATTTAGTATTTCTTTCTTTCTTGATCTCTCTTCCCAAGTATCATACTCTGTTGTTGTATCAAATTTAGGTTTCATCTCCCTTCCTCCACAAATTCATTAACACCATAAGGTTTTATTTCAGAAATAGAAACTCTAACTTCACCTATCTTTCTATCTTTGATAAGCCAAATCCTATCTGTTAATTTTTTAATAACATAACCATTTAAGAAAACATTTATTCCAGGACTAATTTCTCTTTTAAGAACTAAATGAACTAACATCTTTTCTTGATAATAAAAATCTAATTTATCAGAATTTGATTGTTCTTCATTATTCAATATTTCATTATTCATTTGTCATCTCCTTTTACACCAAAGGTGCAAGATCATAAAAATAAATAAAGTATTTAAACCTTCCTACAACTTCCTAATTTAAAAGTTACAACAAAGAATTATTTTAAAACCAATGGCTTGATCTTATGTTTCTTATAGTATGCTTTCAAATCTCCAACTGTCTTGAATTTCTTACAAATAGTATCATAAGGCATTCCTTGAACTTCTAGTTTCTGAACTCTCAATGCTCCACCTTTCTTGTATCTCTTATCTTGCATATTTTTATCTCTTCCTCTTAACTTTCATCAAGTGTCCTCTGACTCTGACTTTTGCTCTTCTGCCTTTCACTTTCATTAAGTGTCCTTTAACTCTAACTTTCATTTTCTTCCTCCTTATAACTATTTGTTACTATTATTTAAAACTTTTTCTCTCAATAAAATAAAAAAAATAAAAAAAATAAATAAATTGTATTTATGCTTGAGGGTTTCCTTGTCCAAAACTTCTAAACACTATTCCTAAAACAATTGCAGCAGCTATTACAATAATAATTATTGCAATCCAATCAGCAAAATCTCCTAGTCCTGAATTTGTTGCAGTCATTGCAGCACCTGCATCAGCATTATCCCAAATAAAGGTTGAACTGATATTTGCAGAATCTGCTCCTGTTCCACCTGTTGCTACAAATCCTCCCCAAGTTATTACACCAGCAGTTGTCCAATTGTAATCTGTTGTCAAAATACTATTAGCAGTTGTTCCATTAATGATTGTTACACCACTTAAAAGATAACCTGCATTTGTAGAATTACCCAATGTATAAGTGTTATTACCTAATGTTCCATTCATAGCAACTAAATTTTCTGTGTCTGTTACTGATGTCAATACTTTGGTTCTTACTTCAGAAATAATAAAGATTCCTAAACCTAGCACTATTCCTATTAATACAATTGTTAAAACAGCAGGGTATATATCTCCTAGTTCCATATTAAAACTCGGAAATTATACTCCTGGTTTTCCTCTTCCAAAACTACTGAACACAATTCCTAACACAATTGCAGCAGCGATAACTATAACTATAATTGCTATCCAATCTGCGAAGTCACCTAATCCAACAACTGTTAAATTGATTGCTGAACTTGCTTCTTCATCTGCGATCTTGTCATCTACTTCTGTAAGAATATAAAGTCCTAATCCTAATACAATACCAATAAGAACTATTGTAAGAATTGCAGGGTATACATCACCTAGTGTCATTGCCTTCTTGTTCATTTTCATTTCCATAATATTACCTCCTTTCACTTCATTCATATAAATATGTAGAAAAAAATATATATAAAGACTTGTTACAAAAATGTAACATTATCTAAAAGTTTTTAAAGATTAAAAACAAACAATTGTATGGAAAATGTTACAATAATGCAACAAAATATCCGAACAAAATTTTTAACAAGTAATATTCCTGATATAGAAAATTTTACAAAAGAATTATTATATCCTTTATTTGATTATATTATAAATATGAGTAGATTTATTAATAAAGAAACAAGAAAACTAATTGAAGAAAGGCATCCTAATTTTTTTAAAAACATTAAGAATAAAGATGGAAGTAAAAGAGGATTACCTGATTTAGTATGTTTTAAAGGAAAAGAAATTATGTTTATAGAAGTTAAAAATGAAAATGATTCATTAAATTTTAATCAAATAAATTGGGCAAAAGAACATCAAGATTATAAAATACAAGTTTTAAGATGGATAAATAAACCAATTGATGAATTAAAAGATGAAAGAATTTTTGAATTAAATAGAAAAAATATATTCAGAGAATCAAAATTAGAAGAAAGAATTAATAATTTAGAAGATGATATTCAAAAAATTAGTATAAAATATTTAATTAAAATAAAAAAATTAGAGGATGAGAATATGGAAATGAGAAAGAGAATAATAAATGATCCTAGAATAGGAATTTAAGATTTTTTAAGTCCACCAATACATTGAATTCTTTGATATAATATTTCTGTTGCAGAAGTTTCTGAACAAGAAAAGTTTCCTCTTTTCTTTTCTGCTTCTTGCAATTCTTTTATTAAATTCTTAAAGTTTTCACTAACTCTTAAAACATGAGTTGTATTTGTTTTTATTTTCCTTTCTTCTTCCATCTTACCACATATCATTGTTTATATCAGAATATCCTTTCCTCAATTTAAATAAGTTTAATGCTTTCACTGTCTGTCTAATCAATACATAAAAGAACATTACAATGAATATTGCAGAGATTGCATATAACATTACTGAAACCATACTATTCATTCCAGATGTAAGTCCTGAATCAACAGCAATAACACTAATTACACCAATAGATCCAATCAAGAATACAAATGCTCCAAGCAGGAAGAATATCTTTAATCCTTCACCTTCCATCTTGCTTGACAGATATAAGAAAATACAGGCAATTCCAAAGATAACTATGAATATTCCAGCAAGGATATATCCTTGTCCATCTTCCATTATCACTCCACCAAGATTAACATTAAAGTCAATACAACCTGTAACTCTTTCAGCTTCATTTCCACAATCATAACAATACTTATGCCATCCAAGAGTATCTGTAAATGTGCTATTTAATGTAAAGTTAAATACAGTTCCATCTTGTGTCATAATTTGGTTTGTATAAATAGCAGAACTATTTGGATAATTAACAGAAGTCATATTACAATAAGTGCAGTTGTTGCAAGTTTGGATTAACTGAATGTCTGTTGACTTTTGGAATGTTCCTAAACTTCCAGCTACCATTGGAATAACAAAAAGCATAAGCAGGACAAAAAGAGAAATTAGTTCCATCTGCTTCTGCCCTGAAAATAAATTCTTAATCATGTTAAATCCACAACTCCTGTATCTATTATTCTTTCATCTACTACTAATGGAATACAAGTTTTTGCTAAATCTTTTAATCCCTGTTCTTCACTTTTCGCTACTTGTTTATCAAAAGTATTTCCTAAAGATTCATTAATCAAAATAGATTCATATTTTCCATTTCCAAAATTAATAATCATATAAGAATTTTCATCTTTATTTATTATTGGTTTTTCTTCTATATGATAAACACAAGTATATCCACAAGCAATTAACTTATTACAATCAACTCCTATTGGTTCTGGTCTTCTTGAACTTATTTCTGCAAATACACTTGCTCCAACTATTAAAATCATTCCAACTATTAACCATATTATTTTCTTATTCATTTTAACCACAATATATTCTTCCTCCTGTTGCCCATTTTAAAGCATCTCCATTTGAACAAGCAGTTGTTCCATCTATTTTAAATAATCCTGGCATAAACACACTTGATGATGCTGTTAAATTTTTCGCAACTATAACCTCTCCTGATGTGTATCCTATTGTTAATCTATTGTTTGTTCCTAATGTTGCACTTCTACTTATTACAAAATTTCCGTTTGAGTGGTCATATCCTGCTGCCCAAGTTCCTCCTTTGAGTGTTATTTTACAATCATTTTGTGAGTCTATAGCTAAAGTTGCTATCCCTGTTGAAGTAAAAGTTGTTGTTGGTGTATTTAATGCTATACTTGTAGCTGATGTAAAATTAACATTTCCTGTTACATTTAATCCACCTATATCATAATCTCCATAAGCACCTGTATAATTATATCCTCCATCCCCTATACAACCAACACTATCACAAATCTTTCCACTTGCTGAAATATTATGAATTGT
>Ga0307376_10003279_pt1 | contig 15180 bp, 13 predicted proteins | sample TR2MG_FD_202536 | JGI IMG/M metagenome (GOLD analysis project Ga0307376, IMG submission 202536) | Soil microbial communities from Risofladan, Vaasa, Finland - TR-2 | ecosystem: Environmental > Terrestrial > Soil > Coastal area > Acid sulfate soil | place: Finland: Risofladan, Vaasa | collected...
TCGAACCCCTGGCCCAGACCGATTAACCTTACTAAATTATCAATAAACTATCATCATTATGAAGCTTAGCCTATTCTTTAAGTAATCACCGCGTCGCGACAGGGCGGGCCTTGAATCCTTGAATCCTGGAACCCTCTGGGATCACCCCTACTCAATTGGAGATAACCCACTTATTTTACCCGAATTAACTGCAACTAATCGGGAGATGATCCAATAACTATAACTCCATATCATCTTCTTCTTTTCCTAAGTAGGCTTCGATGACCAACGGGTCGCTGTAGATTTTATCCGGAGGCCCTTCAGCAATCTTTCTACCTTCATCCATCACCGTCACCCAGTCGGAGATGCCCATAACCACCTTCATGTCGTGCTCTATAATTAATATGGTCAAGTCTTCTTTGACCAGGTCTTTGAGAAAATCGATCAAGTCTTCGGATTCACGGGGGTTCAAACCACTACTCGGCTCATCCAAAACCAGAAGTTTTGGATGAGTAGCCAGGGCACGACCGATCTCCAGCATCTTCTGGTTTCCGTAGGAAACATTTTTTGCCAGCTCATCTTTATATTTTTCCAGTCCTATTTGTCTGAGGCAGTTTTCTGAGATTTCCTTAATCCGCCGCTCTTCCTGTTTTTGTCCGAAAGTTCTAAATATGGAAGCACACACACCGGCTGTTCCCCTGCAGTGCTGACCGGCCATGATGTTTTCAAGGCAGGTCATGTTGGGAAAGAGACGGATATTCTGGAAGGTGCGGGCAATCCCTTTGGCAACAATCTGGTGCGGTTTTTTCCCCTGGATGTTTTCACCATTAAAAATGACGTTTCCGGCATCCGGCTTGTATATGCCGGTAACCACATTGAAAACCGTTGTCTTTCCGGCACCGTTCGGGCCGATGAGACTGATGATTTCTCCCCGGTGGACCTTTAGATCCATTTGGCCGACTGCAGTTAAGCCGCCAAATTTTTTCGTGAGATGCTGTGTTTGCAGCACAATTTCATTGCGGTTTTGATTCATTGGCTCTCTTACTTTTGTCCCGTTTCCTTTGCTTGCCGGAAGTTTTTCAACATTTCATTACCGCCTTTTCGATAAAAACCGAACCCCTATATCACTCCCCTTTTTCTCGGCCATATACCGCCAGGACGAAATATCATCATTAAAATCATTACCAGGCCAAAAATAAGCATCCGATACATAGCAAAGGGGCGAAAAATTTCTGGGAATAGACTGATTGCCGCAGCGCCGATGACTACACCCGGGATGGAACCCATGCCGCCGATAAGCACGATGCAGAAAAGCATGCACGACTCCATAAAGCTGAAACTCTCAGGGGATACGATCATCAGCTTGCTGGCATATATGTTTCCTGCTACCCCGGCCAGGGCAGCGCCCAAGACAAAAGCCAGAAGTTTATAATAACGGACATCAATTCCATTGGCTTCGGCGGCAATTTCATCCTCACGGATGCAGTTCCAGGCCCGGCCGATGCGAGAGTGCTGGAGTTGAATAAGCCCGATAATACCCAATGCCACAACTACCCAGATTAAGAAGTAAAATTTAATGGAAGAATCGATTTCAAAAATACCAAAGGAAGGAAAATCGATACCAAATACACCGTTAGGTCCACCGGTGAGATCAAAAGGATTGTTTAGCAGAGCCAATCGAACGATTTCGCCCATACCGATGGTTACAATACACAGATAGTCGCCCTTCAAGTGGATAACCGGAGAGCACACCACATAAGCGAACAGACCCGCGGCGAAAGCACTCACGGGCAGTAAAACAATAATCGGAATACCAAACCGGGTATTGAGAATCGCCGTTGTATACGCACCGATTGCATAAAACGCGGCATGTCCCAGATCAAAAAGCCCCACTTCACCCAGAACAATATTGAGGCTTAGGCCCAGCAAGGCGTAAATACCGAAGAAAAATGCCACATCAATATAGTAATTGCTCACCATAAAAGGGTAGACGAAAAACAGAACAAGAACTACAAGAAGCCATATTTTGTCAGTAGTTAATTTTCGAACAGATTTAAAAGATGTATTATTTTTCATGCGACTATACTTTTTCTGCTATGGTTTCACCAAATAGACCCGTAGGGCGAAAGATTAAAACCAAAATCAAGATCAAGAATACAAAAACATCCTTCCAAGCGGCCGATATGTAAGCACAGCCCAGCATTTCCAGAACACCCAAGATAAGCCCGCCAAACATGGCACCGGGCAGGTTGCCGATCCCTCCCAGTATGGTGGCTGTAAAGGCTTTAAGCCCGTAATTCCAACCCATGGTAAAACTTATTTGGCGATAATAACTGCCGACCATTACACCGGTTACTGCTCCCAGGGCGGGCCCTATCGTAAATATAAAAAGAATGACCGTGTTAAAGTTGATTCCCATGAGTGCGGCTGTATCCCGGTCCAAGGCTGTTGCTCTGATGGCTGCACCAAAGGTTGTCTTTTGAATCACATAATAGAGAATGCCCAGGAGACAAAGGGACATAATCAGGATAACCAACTGAAGGAGTGTGATATGGATGCCCCCCAAATGAAGGTGAATGTTTGGAATTAGCGATGCCGGGTAGGCCTGATACCGCGGTCCCCAGATGACCATAATGGCATTCTGAAGTAAAATGGAAGCACCGAGGGCGGAAACAACGGCCGGAAGACGCCCTGAAGCGTAAATCGGGCGATATGCGGACCGTTCTACCAGTATGCCGACAATGGCGAGGCTGATTGCGGCCACCATAGTCGCCGCAATCAGCCCTCCCCATAATCCAAAATGCGATGTCACCAGTGCAGATCCGAAAACCAGTATCGTGTAACCAATATAGGAACCCAGGGTAAAAAAATCACCGTGTGCAAAGTTGATCAACTTCAATACGCCGTACACCATGGAGTAACCCAGAGCAATCAGGGCGTAGAAAGAACCGATCGTCAGGCCATTGATTAATTGCTCGATAATAACTTGCATGGTTCCTACCCTTTATCTTGCGTTAATATAAAACTATTTAGAGACGACGATGCGACCCTGTGCATCCACAACATACAAATAAAATGGAACACCTTCCCGATCTCCCTGTTCGGTGAAACCGATCGGTCCTGTCACGCCCGGGACGCCGTTCGCTTTATTTCTGAGGTAATCTGAAAGAACATCGGCGTCCGTAGAACCCGATTCGTTAACGGCATGGGCAATAACATTGAGTGCGTCTGCAGCGTAAACCGGCCATGGACTTGAAGGAATTTCACCAAATTTATCCTTGTAAGCCTTTAAGAATTCTTTGGCCTCGGTAGAAGGAAGATCAGATGGCAGCGGTTCGTTGGTCATAAAGCAGCCCTTGGCAACACTCAATCCGGCAATTTTAACAAATTCGTCATTAATGGCAGCATTTCCACCGACAAAAGGAAACTTAATGCCGATTTCCCTTGCCTGATTGACCAAGAGCGCTGCTTCCGCATAATAGCCGGTAAAATACCACAAATCAGGTTTGGATTCCCGAAGCTCGGTAAGGAGTACATGAAAATCTTTTTCGCCGGGTGTAATAGCATCATAATATACGATTTGAGTTTTCCCGGAATCGATCATCTGTTTGAGCCCCCGCTTTGTATCCTCGGCAAGCCCTTTCCCAAAAGCTGTATTATCATGCATGATTGCGATTCTTTTGGCGTTAAACCTTTCTTTGGCAACCTTTGCAAAGAATTCCCCTTGGGAGTCATCCCTGCCGCAAGTGCGGAAAAAATATTTCATATTCCTCTGGGTCAACCGTACCGCTGTGACCCCATAGCCAATATTTACTTTTTTGAACTTTTCATAAATATTGGAAGCCGGTTCACAGACAGATGAGCCATATGTAGAGACAACGGCAACGACATCCTTTTGGCCTACGAGTTTTGTGGCTGCCAGAGCGCCTGTTTTCGGCTGTCCCTCGTCATCAACCACACGGACTTCGATCATGCGTCCGCCTAAAATGCCACCTTTTTGATTTATCAACTGGGCTGCAATCTCACAAGACTGTTTGGCCATTTGCCCCTCATAGGCCCAAGGACCGGTAATGGGTGCCTGAAGTCCTATGACGAGAGGCTCTTTAGCCCCTACGACGCTCGGCCCCGTCAGTACTAATGAAAGCACAACCACACCCATGATCATCAAGACCCTCATTAATTTGCTGTTTTTCATTTTTCCACCTTCCTTATGATTAATGGTTTTAGGGTTTCAGATAATTGAAGTATATAACTCACCTCCTTTTACATTTTATTCTATAGTGGTCAAGTATAAATGGGCACTTTATGTTAAGCCGCTTTGCGGCATAGTTCTTTCTCATAGGCGAACGGGGTTTTATAACCCAGCGTTGAATGCAGTCGAATGGAATTATAGCAAAAGATGTAATCAAGCACCTGCATCTCCGCCGACTGCCTCGCAACAAACCTGAAATCTGACAACCTTTCTGATTTCAGCAGTTCCCTTTGCGGCTCATACTGGCTGCCTCGGGGCCGCTGTAGCCCTGATCAATGACGAGCCGGACAGCATCTTGTTTGAACTCTTTTGTGTAATGTGGAAGTTTTCGCTTTTCGTTCAGTGAACAATTCGCTTTCTGAATAATTTTTCTTAGCATGGTGTCCGTTATTATTAAACCACTTTATTCTAACTTCGAATTATTTCTGACCATTGTGAGTAAAGACTATGTGCAGCCGTAAGCCGGACATGTGTTGTTATCTTCAGCAGGAGATATCAGCAAGCTTTGTGCCAAACTCAGTTCGGATGAAGGAAAGTAGATAATATGTGCAATAATAGATGGTTACATTAAGGAACAAATTGATGATTGGAAGTTCGGTATGATAGAAAATAGAATGTGAGTTTGCAATATGTAAAAAAACCAGACACTATGTTCGAACCTGCCGATGCTTCAGTCTGCATGTATCTCCCCGATCATTCTATCTGTATAAGGAATGCGAGTTAGTACAATTGGGGGACGCACATAAGTTTATAAGTTGATTACGCATTAAGCAGAGAAAAATTATGTTTATTAACCACCTGCTCACCGCGCTTAACGGTGAGTAACCGACGCATTACTGTAGAAATAGGGGTCGCACCGGTCTTTAATAATAAATGAAAGTGGTTTGGAATTAGCGCCCAGGCAAAGCAGGAGGTTTGGGTTTCGGCGAAAATGCCGCCAAGTCTTTCTAAAAAGCTATCCCTGTCTTTATTGTCTTTAACACAGGTTGAGCGGTTCAGGGTTCAACGTTCCGGGTTGGAAAAACCTCAAACAACCTCGTCTCAATGTGATACTGGCTTCATCGTGGTTTCAAAACCGTTCCACCCAATAGGTTATGGCAGGCATTCCGGATTTTGATCAATATTTTAAGCAGTTTCAATCGGTTGTAACCCTGAACTTTGAACCTGGGACCTGGAACCGATCCGTTTAGGTTTAAATATGTTTTTGCGATCGATGCCCCTGGCGATAATGTGATGGAGAGTTCCTGGAGCATCTATTCTTACTTGCGCGGCATATGACGCTCATACCAGGAAACCATTACACATGGCAACTTATAAACTTATGTACCCTACTACTCAATTATCAATAAGTAAAAGAGAGCGTAAATGACCCAAACCCGTAGGGATCACGCTGTTCCTCGAATTCTTTGGTCCTAAATGTATAACCATAGCTGAATTTAAACTTTCGATAGTAAACTGCTATGCCAACCATTAGGTCCGCAACAAAATATTTCTTGTCCACACTATGGCTTTCTTTGAATGAATTACCATCGAGAAAAATGTCTCGTAATACTAAGCGACTATCCAATATGGCAAACAGATGGACGCTGGTACGAATTCTTCTGAAATCTCCAGTCTCATCATGATTGAAAGCTGGGTTTGTTTCACATCCCGGCCGAATTGGGCAACTGCCAAAGTCACCAGGGATAAACCATCCCAGACGAAATTCGGCACCACCGTTTGCGTAAATGGCCACATTGCCGAGCCGTCCGCCTATATGAGGTATTAAATCATAGCCAAAGCCAATGTGGTTCTGTGAGTAAAGCACGCGCCACTTGGTTTCATAAACAGCTTCTATTGTCGGTTCGTTTTGAAGTTGATTATCCCAACCTTGAGCGCGTGGAGATTCAATCAAGTCATGTACAAAATCTTGGGTTTCCTGAGCAAGGGAAGCTGGACCTACAACACCGACATTGAGTTCCCAGGTATCTTTTCGGTTACCGAGTATGCTATTAAATCCGACTCCGAAATAAAGGTAACCCGCATACGGACGATCGTCTTCGATAAATTCACTGGTTCTTGTATCTTCAGGGGTAAACATCAACTGTCCGATCGATAATGATATAGCACGTTGGGCGGTCGGGTTCTTTACAAAAGGCAACCGGTTGATAATCGGATAACTCCAACCAGGCAGCCGCCCATCTTTTTGCTTGCTTTCCAGGTAAGGAGTGCTCCAGCTTAGTTGGATACCGTTAGTATAATTGCTGTCAGTACCTCCAAATGTGTCATTTTCCCAGTATAGTGTAAAATTATCGAAGAAATTTTCTTTCTTTTCTTTCTCGGCAAACGCGGGTGACTGAAGTAAAAAGAAAGGTATCAATATTGTTAGAAAGGCGATTTTGAGGTCCAAATATAGGATGCAGTTAATCAGTTGACTGAGAAACGGTATTTGCATTTAGCGCCTGCGTATTCGATATATAGGAGTAATGACCATGTTTAGACACTTATCAGAAGCCTTCATATCTTGCCAAAAGCACAACCTAACATAAATTGGTGCAGATTACATATATCGCATAATTTCCAACAAAAATCAAAAAGACAAACCCTCTTAAACAGATTTGCCTTCTTGGAAAACGATATCACAGGTTCTGAACCCACTGTTAAGATGTTGGATAAATTGCAGGTATTCAAGGTTTCGAAGATCCGATTGAACGGCCAACTTTTATATCCGGTTCGATTTCAGCCAATCCGAGCAAAGGTATTATTAAATTATTGACACGTTTACAAAATATTTATATCTTCCGTTCATAAAATTGAGGAATATTAGTGAATTTGAGGGAAAATAAAGATGCGTAATTTAAATTTACTCTTTTTAGTTCATTTTTTCATTATCATTACTTCTATTATACCTTCATATGGTGCAGATGTTGCCAAAATAGCTATAGTAGATACCCAAAAAGTTATTGATGAATCGCTACTTGGTAAAAAAATGAAAAATGAACTCGAAAAAATCAGAGCCAATTATGTTGCTGATCTTGAAGCTAAAGGAAAGGAAATTCAAAAGCTGCAAAATGAAGTTAAAATACTATCTTCATCAGAGAAAACCTCTTCGGTCGCAAATAAGGAAGAAATTGATAAAAAATCCCGTATATTAAAAATAAAAATTTACGATATTAAGCAACTGGATGAAAAATACGCAAATGATTTTAAAAAAGAAGAAACAAAAAAAATTAAATACACAATTAAAATTATTCAAGAAATTATGGATGAAATAGGAAAAAAGGAAGGATATCTTTTGATTAAGAATGAACGTGGGGTCGTTTATTTTCCAGAAGATATAGATATTACAGATAAAGTGATAAAACTATTAGATTCTCGGTATAAATAAGACGGTTAAAGAACGTAAAAAGAAACCATAGCAAAACAAATTCATCTTTTCTGTCCCGACCCAAACTTGATTTCACAGAATCATAAGGAGGGTCAATGCATCCCTTGACAGTTCAAGTTTCGGAGTATGATATCACAACCTATTGAACCGTTGTCAAAACGGAAGATAAATAGCAGATAGTGCAGGTCTTAGATTGAAGATTTCAAATCGAAATCGCAAATATTATTTGGCTTCAATTTTTCCAGATCCAGAAAGTAAATAAAGCATCTAATAGAGATATTGTAGAAATATATCTGGCCACCTTGGTCGTTAAATTGATCATATAGTACTGGGGATGGATCTATTTTTTAAATAGATAACACCTTGTTGATCTAATGATTTGCTGGGCAGTTGCTGCTCAGGCTCACCTAAGAAATCATTCATAATAGCGCTAAACTTACTCCGGATCATGGAATACGAATAGTGACGTGAAGCAACTTTATAATTAAAATTTACCATTTTTTCCCTTTGCTCCCGCGACTCTAAAATTTTTCTCACTTTATGAATTGTTTTTTTGGAGAGGAATCCGTCCATAACAACCAGATCAAAACCCTTGGGTTCTATATCCTTGACAAATATGGGATACCGATTGATCAATAAGGGTTTTTTAAAATAGATTGCTTCAAGAAAGGCATTGCCAAATCCTTCATAAAGGCTGGGGTAGGTGATAAAATCAGCGTGAGGATAGATGTCCCATAGAGAATATTTCGTTTGATATTTTCCGTTATTAATCCAGGGATCCGCAATCTGTGTTGTTACTATGCGAAGATCTACCTGGTGTTCGAATGCGTATTCTTTAAGCCATTTAGCGTATTCAAGCCCCTCGTCACCGGCTTCATGAGATACTACCAGTTTATAACGAGGATCTTTCAGCTCCTTTATCAATTCAATGGCTTGTTCAATTCCTTTTCGACGAATGATGCGTGTGGGTTGCAGAATTATTATATCGTCGGGCTCTACACCGATGGATTCCCGGAAGGCCTGAGTCCCTTGTGTGTCAACCAAAGGTGGATTTTCAAAATCCAGAATATTGGGGATGATGATTGATGAAATCCCGGTACGCAGAGCTAACTGTTCCTGGGCTTCTGAATTGATAACCACATGCTTGATGTTAGGTAAATTGGGTGGAAAAGCCATTTTCAGGTAGTCGTTCACGGCATTCACTGAAAACCTGACCCTTTCCCAGTAGAAATCATGATGGTGGGCAATAGTAGGTATATCCGTTTCTGCTATGGTTTCTGTCAACGCCAGTCCCAAGGGTATGTGCATCGGTATGGTGAGAACATTTTCGGCAATCAAAATGTCAATTTTGAACTTATCGATGAAATGTTGAAGTTGAACTTTCAACAACGATCTCAAGGCATGAATTACCTCAGTTACAGAAGGTTCTCGCCTTTTTCTACCTATAATCTTATTATTGATCCATTGATTTTGCGCATGCTGAAAATGAGCTTCGTGGATAAGGGAACTCTTTTCTGGATTTCGATCCAGTTTGCCGGCGAACCAGAAACAGCGGTGTCCTCTTTGTTCAAAAACTTCTGCCCATTTGCTTGCTTCTAACGAAACACCGTCGATTCCCGCAAAACGTGTTGAAACAAATCCGATGTTTTCAACCTTCATTTGAATTACATCCAATGATTCACTTCAAGGATATTTTTGAGTTAACTGCAAAATATGGAACCCGACTGTAATCCGTCATGATTACTGTCCAAATATTAAAAATAAATCAGACAGTAAACTCGCGAGATTTGTAATTATCCATAAGTTTGTAATTTTATTATGTCAAGCAAAATTATATATAATTTATATATAATTTTATTGAATTAGGATATATTGTAGTTTATTAGAATAAATTACTACAGATTGTGCCCCTAAAAATCAAGAAACTGAGTAAAATCGACCTATTCTATTACAATGCCTATTTAAGTACCTCTAAACAGTAAACCCGTGAATTTAAAAAATTACACCAATTTCCATGAATTTTGGGTACAACTCTCTGGTAAACTCAGCCTAGATTTATTGGAGGTAGGCTTCAATAGGAAAATCAGGATCGATAGGTAAGAATCAACTGAAGGTATTTGAGAATCAAAATAATCTATGAGAACACATGGCGTTGGGGAATTAGTTTTAAATGCTGTATATTTTGGTCGGCCCATTGAGTCAGTTATGCATGCTTTCGTACCCACACCTTCAATTAGCGAAAAGTGAAGATTTCTATCAGGTCATCGGATTTTTGGACACTACCCTTCAGTACATGTCGAACTCCCAGTTTTTCAGTTACTTGTTGAAACTTTTCAAAAATTACCGATAATAGAAGATATTGATAGAAATTATGAGATAATATGTTTATACAATTAATTTGATTACAGCGGAGATGATTGATATTTATAACAAAAATTCCCTCTCAAAAAATCCTATATTTAGAAATAGTTGGTTAAACACAAATAATAATAGCTTATAATATCAGTTAATTGAAAATACATGATGTTCCTTAGCAAATGAGCACAAAATCTGACTCCTTCGGGTTTGACTCAACAATCCGCATTTTTTATTATTAACAAAAAATTAGAAAGAATTATAAATATTTCGTTGCAAATCGTAGTCATTGAATTTATTGACTAATTCTTGTTTTCCCAGCATAAGTTCACCTGGAAACAAACATGAGTCAGCTCAAAGAAATATTAATACACCGGTTGGCGAATAAGGGAATGGACCCGAACATGATTCCTAGTTATATCAGGAGCATGAAAATCTGTTTTGTTAATAATCCCAATATGAATCCTCTACAAGTAAACGAGCAACTTCAGTTCTTGGGTTGGAATGATATTGAGGTGGATTATCACACTATCCAGTTAGCGATAGCATGTTTTGAAACTGAGGATAGGATGATGGAACTACATCAAGAGCGCCGGAACAACAAAGAAAGACGCTTTGGAATCGGTCGCCGAAGAATAAATCCTCCTAAATACACCGGCATAGAAAAACGAAACGATCCAGAATGTCGCAGCGGCAATGACAGAAGAAAGGGCCCAGAATCGTGGTCCGAACTGCAGCCGCGACACGTCTAAGCAGACCCCCTGTGTAAAAAAGGCAATCTGTCCGAATTGCTATAGTATTACTGAATTGAAAATTGTCCGTCGGTCGATATGTATACCGAACATTTCGAGCGTGATTTGTAGTTTTGATACAAGCAATGATCAACCGTGAACCGGCAACTTCCAGTGGCTCCGGATTTTTTGCGGTTCGTTAGCTATTGCTGGCTTTGTGATATCTGTAAAGATTTTAGGCTTGAAATTCCTGCCATACATAGCAGATGAACTAAACCGCTTCGCGGTAGTTTTCCCGCCCGTCTTTTCTCATTTCAAAACACTTATCATACTCAATCAATCACAATGATTCAAATATAAGGAATCGCTCGCGCAGCGCCTACTGCTGCACCGCCAGCTGCTCCTTTAGCAGCACCAACATCACGACCCTTAGCAACAGAGGGATGATAATCGATTTGCGGTTCGAATTTTGCTGGCACAATTAATACATGGCTAATCTGTTTTCTAACTTCTTCTGGAACTGGAGAGCTAAAAGAATGGGGATTAGTAGTCGCACATCCAGAAAGCAGGATAAGAATTACACAAAATGAAGATAGCGCGCTAAATAGGGATCTGTTATAAATTGTTTTTATCATAAATTACCAAGTATTTTTTTTCAATACAGGAATGGGGATCTCTTTTAAGGTATATTGCCAACGAATGGAAAGCATCCACGGTACAGATACATTGAGATTACAACACAAATTTCAGACTTGTCAAAACTTGTGTTTACTTGCCATTATATGGACTACAAGATTGTTTATCAGGTGTTGTGATATCTGTAAAGATTTTAGGATTGAAAATCCTGCGATAAATAGCAGATACCCATAACAATTAAGTAACTTGACGGTGTGAAGTGCAGCGTAAAAACGGTCTGGTGGACTGAAATAATTATGTTGTTTTGACAGCCTGAGTATCGACAAGTTTTTTTATAATTGATGAAAAATTATTAAGTTCAAGAAGTATTTCCGTGCCAACAACTTTAGGTTTTTCTACCTCTCTTTCATCAACGAAATTATTCAAAACTGGGTGTAACTTATCGCAAAGTGAATCAGCAAGATTCAAACGCTTATGTCCGAAATATTCCCGATGTTCTTTAACTAATAACAAAAAATCTTGGACCTCGTTGTATCCAAGGTTTCATTGCTGAGAAAGTTACCAATCACTTATCATTCCGGAACCTCCGCATGTCTGACATGTCCCACTGCCATCACACTCGTCACATTTTGATTCATAATCAAAAATACTAGAAGACATTTGATCCAGAAGATCACCAAGCCCAGTTCCTTTGCATCCAGAACAAACACCATTTCCCCCAGAACCAAAAATTTCATCGCCCCAACAATCCGGACACCTAATAAGTGACATAATTTCCTTCCTTTTGATTATGGAGTTTGTAAGAATAACATTTATCTCATTGCTTATGATGTCTTTAAATTTCATTTACCTTGCAATTACATGGCCTATTGCCGGTGTTGTGATATCTAATCGTTATCTTAAACTTGCCATTTCTTTCGATAGGTTGAGATCATTCCAGATATCATTTTTCAAAACATGAGCGATCTTACCAGAAAATCTGATGGCTTGGTCTTGAAATTGTTTTTTTTGATGAAAGATTTTATGCAAGGTCTATTTCCAGAAGATGAGGGGTTCAGGATTGCTGACAGTTCAATTCGTTGAGCACAGGTAAGAATCGGAAAGTAAGGCAACTTTGATCTTTAGCAAAGTTAAGCCTAATCTACTAAAATAACAACTAAAACAGATTTGTCAAGAAAATCAATACTATATACCACTTTGTAGTATCTTTTTGGAAAAAGGCGTTTTTTAATTAAATGTATTGAATACAAGATTTTTACCCAAAAGCGATTTGAGTCCTGGTTTCAGTGTTTATCTCATAATGTTCAACTGCCATCTTCACCGCTTGCCTCAAACCTAAACAATTCCAAGGTTTCTTAATAAAACGATACACCAATCCATTATCCAGAGCGTCTAATGATTTATCAAAATCCAGATGGGATGTCATAATAATCCCCAGCGTATCTGGAGACTTTTGCTTGGCCTTTTTAAAAAATTGTATTCCATTGAAAAATTGTATAATATTTTTTCTTCCCAGAGGCCGGATTTATCAGAAGCGACGAATCACCTGTTATATTATGATCACAAATTGTTCCCTCTTAGGGTGTATCTATTTGATTTATTGAATAATTTAGCTGCATCACAACAATCGGAGATACCAACAAAAAAAACAGCGAAACCCATCTATTTCGCACTTGACAATGGTCCAAATAAGCTTACTATTGCTTGTTTTTTGGGTATCTTAATCTGTGTCGTCCATGGACTCTATAAACGGACACTGAAAGGATCATCACTTTCCCAAAAATATAACAGAGGTAACATATGTTAAACCCAAAAGGTTCGTACCGCTTTAAGGCGGATATTTTTTTCCCCTGGCTGCTGCTTTGCACCCTAATATCATCACTGGTGGTGGTCTGGTGGCAGATGGAAGCCCTAAAATCTGCACAAGCGTGGAAGCTTGTGCAATCCTGGTCGACGATAAACTATTTAGCCGCCGGGTTAACCTTCTGGACCCTATTGACATTGGCATGGCGTATTTGGTTTGCCTGTCGTTACCGGTCCTATGCCCCTCTATCAGACAGTGCCTTGCCGACGATCACTGTCGTTATACCAGCCTACAATGAAGGCCGACAGGTTCTGCATACCGTTCGATCCGTTATGAACAGTCAATATCCGATGGAAAAAATGCAGGTGATTTGTGTTGATGACGGCTCTCAGGACGACACGTGGCAGTGGATGGAGACTGCGAAAAAAGAATTTCCCTGGAGGGTTCGGTTGATTCGTCAACCATTCAACCGCGGCAAAAGGCATGCATTGATGGCCGGTTTCGCTCAAGCAAAGGGACGCGTCTATGTGACCATCGATTCGGATTCCGAAGTGCTCCCCGATACCCTCCGGCATTTGGTCAGTCCCCTGGCCGGCGACCCCCGTGTCGGCGCAGTGGCGGGAAATGTTCGCGTGCTGAATCTTGCCGAAGGTGCCATCCCTAAAATGATGGAAGTTTCGTTTACCAGCGCCTTTGATTTCATTCGATCCGGCCAGAGCGTCTACGGAGGTGTGTTTTGCACGCCCGGCGCACTTTCAGCCTATCAGGCGGATGTTATCACCCCCCATCTGTCAAACTGGAGCAATCAAACCTTTATGGGCCGTCCTGCTGCTATCGGCGAAGACCGTGCGCTGACCAACCTGATCCTGGGCTGCGGATATCGCGTGGTCTATCAGCGGGAAGCCGTAGTCCTGACTAAGATACCTAACTTATTCACAGGTCTGCGCAGGATGCTGTTAAGATGGGCGCGCAGTAACGTCCGTGAAAACCTGGTGATGCTCTCTTTTATAACGCGTCGCTTCCGCCCCGCAGATAGCGGTGGTTGCTGGGTCCGCCTGTTCAGCGTAACCCAATTATTTCGCATGACCTTGGGCGAAGCCGTCAAGTTTGCTGTGGTGGCCCAACTCTTGATGGTCCCCATGTATACCCTGGCAATTTTGGCAGTGGGATGTATCATCAGCGCCGCGTTACCCGCTTTGGTGTATCAGAAACGCCACGGCGGTTGGTTCGGCTGGCGCTGGGCGATCCCCTATTCCTTTTATTGGTTGTTCTGCTTGTATTGGATTTCGCTCTGGGGACTGATAACGGCTTCCCAATCCGGCTGGTTGACCCGCGGACAGCTCAAAAGTGTCCAGCCGTCTATTCTGCCGACGGCGCTTCCAATGGCCGCCACGTCCAGAGTACTTTCAAAGGCCGCCTGAGTGGTCTGATTTTTTAAACCATATCTCGGAAAGGCGCAGTACTTTTTTTGACAGTTGACAGATCATATTCGTCCGTCGTCACCCCTTACATATATATCGATGCGTTATAACCTTTTATGGGCGTGAGATGAGGTGGCCTTGTAAAGCCCAGCCCAAAAAAATCTGGTTAAAAATCAAGCCGGATTTCGGCTTCATTTCCGCAAATAATGCAAACCGCATTCCCTTTGGTTTTTTGCTTAAATGCTTTCGGGGCTGATTTCGATTCGACCTTTTGGATCTCTTTTTCAGGTTCCAGAGAGCAGGTAATCATCATTTCAGATTCGTTTCCGTGCGCAAAGGGGGACGGGGTTGAAATTACGCGTTTTTAGTCTTTCAGGGACAAGAATTGATCGACGATCAGTTTTTGGCCTCTAGTGGCTGCCCGACTGACAGCAGATTTGCTCAGCCCGAGGTACTTGCCAATCTCAGTTGCAGTCAGGCCCAGATCCCGAATCGCCCAGTAGGCCATAACACTACGGGCACGTACCCGATCTGGCTGTTTCCCGGCGACAACCACTTGGTCTTTTTCAATGCCAAAGATTTCTGCAACTCTTTCGGTAATTTTTGGCAGCGTCCATCCTTCCGCCTTTAAACGG
>Ga0307376_10003280_pt1 | contig 15178 bp, 20 predicted proteins | sample TR2MG_FD_202536 | JGI IMG/M metagenome (GOLD analysis project Ga0307376, IMG submission 202536) | Soil microbial communities from Risofladan, Vaasa, Finland - TR-2 | ecosystem: Environmental > Terrestrial > Soil > Coastal area > Acid sulfate soil | place: Finland: Risofladan, Vaasa | collected...
TACTTATCTGGGGTAATTATTTCCTTATCCCATAAATAATCAAAAGTTTTCTCAATCGAATCCTTATTAAATTCTGATTCTAATTCTAAAATTTGTCGTATTGATTTCTCCTCTAATGCCTTATACTAATTTTCTTTAAAAATCTCTTCTATTCGATTAACGATTGCTTTTTCTTTCTTAATTTTTTCTTCAGTTACAACTTTTTCAATCTTAAGGTTTTCGGCAGCACCAGGACCATTATTTACTTCTAAAGCATTTTTTATTATTTTCTTTCTTAAATTGGTAATTTCCTCATAATAAAAGATGATTCCATGTTCACTTTTGCCCATCAAAGAGGTTTTTTCTTTGACATAAATTGTTTTTGGCTTTATCTCTCGATTAAGGATTTGAGATTGAAGATCACCTAACTTTACTAAATTTCCTAGAATATCATAACCTCTCTTCCGTGCAAACTCATCATATTGAGCTGTAAAATTTGATGTTAAAACGATTTCATCATTAGGGGTCCTTTCTTTTCCAAATATTGATTTTTTAGATTCATAAAAATAAAGAATATTATCAAACACTGTTAGAGTAAGGTCTCTTTCTGTTTCTTCTAACTTTTCGACGAAATCTGTAAATCTCTCTTTTTTCAAATCTAAAATCTCGCATAAAAGGGGAGACTCTAATTTATTCTCTCTAAAAATATAATCCCATATTTGCAATCCGATATATATCAATGTATAAATCGTAACTCTTCTAACATCGGAAATAAATATTTCTTTTTCTATAAATAGCTGTGTTAATTTTTCCTTTAAATCGTTAATATACCTCACTATCTTATTATAGGATGATATACTTTTATCTGATAGCTTTTCAAAAAACTCTATAGCTTTTTCTAATAAATAGAACCCATAAATTTTCCCCTCGGCAATTTCTGTTTTTATCGTTTCAAATTTCTTTGTATCTTCTTTTAAATTTATTCTTTCCATTAATTCAAAAATTAAACATCTCTTCCTGAAAGCATCATTAATATTCCCCGTTAAAAAATCTTTACTATTTGCCGAACCAATATAAGGAGTATAAGTTTGTTCTTTGACCATTTTTTGATCCTTAGTCATTCGATCCCTTGTTAATTTTCGAGTGCTATTTGTTTTTATCCAATTCATTTGCTTCTCAACTATTTCATCAATATCATCAATATTCATTCCGGAAGTGCTTTCAGTTGAATATTTCGTTAATCGAGAAGGGGAATCAATTGAATCGGACGATTTCATTTTAGTTCCATAAAGATGATTAATCATTATTTCGGTTAAAGTTGTTTTTCCTGATCCATGAACACCAATCGCAAAAAAATTAGGAAAAACATCAATGGCATTTGCCAATGCATAAAAGAAAGGATGTATCGCAGCATATCCGAAGATTCCTATCCGCACATCTTCTTTCATTGTCTCTATATGTAAAATATTATAAAATGCTTTTGTCAATTTCCCTTCAAAATCAATCCCCCTTTCCTTAATTCTTTCAATGTATTCATACTGAACATCATTCTCCCCAATAACCTTTAATCCTTCTTTAAAAGGATGCACAACAATTAACTCATGAGTCTCTCTTGTAAAGAAAACTCCTGCAGTATGATACATCTGATATACTTTAATATTAAAATCCTCTTGAGATTTTCGCAAAACATTTGTAATTGCATCCTTCAATTCCTTTCCAGAGATAAATGCAGAATTTGTCTCTTCTTCCAAATATTTATATAAATCTACTTTGGTTTTAACAACAATGGAATTATTAATTCGACATTCATAAAAGAAATCATTTTCTCCTTCATAAATTTGTAATAGTTCTAAGGGATAAGCCAAAATATTTTTATGATAAACTAATCCTTTATGAGTATATTTATACAAGCTTAATCCTTTATGTGTGTTCTCTAATAGACTCTCTCCTATATGATCAGATCCCATATTTATTCTAAGAGGTCTAAATCCTTTTAAAATCTTTAAATCAAGAATTTCAAGAAAGTAGTTTCTTTTCAGCTCCCATCCCTTCTCTTTAACATGCCAATATGTTATATGTAGAATTGATTGAACTTCTATAACTGTTTCTGTCCCCAATTCAAAAATATCATAATATCCTTTATTCTTTTTAATTCGGCATTCAATCATCGTTTCTAAACCGTCTTTAATTGTGAATAGTCGATCCCTTGTAAATTCAGAAGTTCTAAATTCTTGATAGTTTCCCTTAAAAATACAAAAATAAGTAAATTTCTTTTCTCCATCCTCTTCCGAATCTAGCTCTCCTTGTTTTAAAATAGAATTTAACATCTTCTTCTTTGAGACAAATAGCTCCACAATCGAATCATAATAAATTCCTAAATTTCTTAAATTTTCTCGATTTTCTTCTGTATCAGCATAATCAAAAGATATAATGGTATTTCTTAGCTTAAACCCTTTTATCCTTTTAATTTCATATGTTAGAACCTTTTTGAAAGCCTTCTGAATTGATTTAGGATCTTCCTGAAAACATTTTCTAATTAAATTGACCACATCTTTCCCACACGATTTTTCAAAATCATAAGCGATATGATCTAAAGGAATTGTAATTTTCGAAAATGTTTTAGAATCTTTATTATGCATAAATACCTTTTCTGCTATATTTTCTAATAGAATATAATTTTTGAAGAAAATTTCTAAGATAATATCTGTCAGGGTTAATGATTTTTTAACATCGTTTAATTCTTCAGGAAGAAAGGGGGGTCGCCCTTTTATTTGATGAAATCGACTTATATAATCCTCTAAATTTTTATTACCTTTTTCAATCAAAAAGTAAAAGATGGTTTTCAATAAAAAATAATTTTTTGTATTAATAATTTGAAATATTTTTGATGTATCCTGAAATGTAAAACTCTTTGATTTTCCCAAAAGTTCTTTTAAAACGGTGTAATCTTCACTAATTCCTAAATTTTCTAATATTTTTTGCCTTCGACTTCCTTCTAAACTTCCTAAAACACTATTATTTAGAATTACTTCAAATAATGAATCTTCAATCTCTTTTGTAAAAGAATTTATTAATCGCACACATTCTTCTAAAGTGATCTCTTTACATTCGGATAAATTGATCTGTTTTTCCGATTTGAATTGATTTGTAATCTGAATATTAGAAATAATATCCCTATATTGCTCCTTAATGTTCCTGTGCTCAGTTGGAAGACTGAATAATGCAATCTCTCTGGTTCGATAATGAAGGACATAGATTTTCTCTAACAAAGAAACTACCGTTCTTGAACATTCTGCCTTAACATTGTAAAAAATTCCTTCATTAATTTTATTTAGCTGTTTCACATCTTTTATTTCAAAAATGATTTGTAAAGGTTCAAAATCCTTATCTAATTCTTTTTTTTTAAGGTCTATGTTCTCAATACTCTTTTCCGAAGTCAATTTCTTTCCTCTCATTTTCTCTTTATTGTTAATAACTTATCTTTTGTAAGATTTTTATCACTTGCAAATTGAATTTTTTGATATTTTTCATTAATTAATAAATCGATTGTTTTAGTTAATTTTGAGCAATTAAACCACCTTTGAATAACTAAAACCTTTTCAATGTCCTCCTTTTTCTTATAAGTCTTCCTAATCTCAAGAATCTTAATTCTCTTTAAGTCGGGTTCAATCGCTTCTTTAATTTTATCAATCTTTAATTTCTTATTTTCTATCATTCTTTCTAACCTCTAATTCTTTTTTTTCAGTTTTGCTATTTTATACTTTAAATTCTTTTGCTCTTCTTTACTGAGATGGGCAAAATGGAGCATTCTGATGCACTCAGATAATTCTTTCTCGTGATTCCCTTTATTTTTATCATCAATCATTTTAAGATTACACTTTTTTGTTATTTTAATGATTTATTTTTAAGATTCTTCATAAATTCGTTATATCTATGTTCACTTTCATTAGATAGAATATACAGAAAATCCTTTAGGTCTAAATTGTTCAATGCTATTGAACATTTTAATAAACCTAATGTATCTGCATTTATCGAAACGAGAAGCTTCGTATCTTTTATATACCTTAGAGAATCTATCTTTTGATTAACCTCATTTAGAATCTTTTCTAAATTTCTTTCTCGCTTTTTTAAATCTCTCTCTTTGGTAAGTGTATTACTTCTATTAGATAAATTAAGGTCAAAATGGGAAGTAAATCGTCTGTTTTTTCCGTTATCTTTCTCATTTGTATTTTTTGCCAAGTTTACACCTTTTTTATTAGAGTTTTGATTTTAATAAAATAGATATTACAGATTTTACAGTAAAAAACAGCTATGTAAATCGATTCTTTTCCATCCTTAATGTCTTTTGCGTGGATTTGATTTGCTTTTAATTGTCTATTACAATTTCCACATTTATGATATAAAATCCTAAATTGGTTTAGAAATTCCATAGGATACATACTAACTTGTTTTATATCCATCATTTTCAAAAATCATCTCTATCAGGATTATAATTTTGAATAGATAGGAAAAAATTAAATAGGTAAATGATGAATATATTCCATAGAGAACTAAAAAATGAACCCCAATGCATGACCGCTTGGTGCCTTTTTTTTTCTCTATTTTTTTGTTTTATTATTCTCCCTTTTCGATTCTTCATATTCTTTAAATTCTCGTTTCAATTTATCTAAGTCATATCTTTCTTCTAAAAATTGGAAAAACAAATCAATTCTATTAATATCTTTTTCGGTCTCTCCGATAAGAATATTATCTAACTTTTCTTTTATCAAGCAATTTCACCTCTTTGTAATTTCAACCATAATTCTATTCCCTCTTCTAAACACTTAGAGATATGACCATAAACATTTCCATATTTATCGATTATCGCTTTATTAAAATCTTTATATAACTCTTTTGAAATTTCTAAACATATTTTCTTTTTGTCGGTATAATTCGGCATAATTCAAATCTCATTTAATTGTTATTTTAATATTATTCTAATCTATAATATACATGTTGAGATATTTAAAGTAATTTATCTTTCGGATAAAATGACATTTTCTATACATAAAAAGTGTCAATCCAAGAATATCTCTCCTGATGTGTATGAAACGATCTTAATTTCGTAAAGATTCCATACATACCATTAGAGATATATACATAAGAGATTAATTTTATACATGAATCATAAATGATTCACATAATCCAAGATTAACTTTAATCTTAAAAATTAAATCTTACTCTATGAACATAATCCTATTTTCTGGCATCCTAAACTAATATTTCATGCATATCTAAAAATAGAATTTATGGAAAATGATTTGTCTAATCTATAAATAAACAATTAATAAATATTCCTTCCTTCCAGCAAAAAAATTTTTTACGAAGTTAATAATAAGATTTTGTTAAATGATAGGATAAGATGTAACAATTTTATTAATAAATAATAAGATTTATTAAAAGTTAATAAATAAAAAAGGATTAAAAAAAGATTATTCAAGTTTCTTGGCTAAGTTTGAAACCATTTCCTTTAGTGAAGTCATTTCCTTTTCTAACTCAAGTTTTCCTTTCAATGCTAATTCCACTTGCTCTTTTAACTTTAAATTTTCTTCTTTTAGCTTAATAATATCTTTATTTGTATTATCATAAACTATACAATCTACACAAATTATAGTTTCAATGTATTTCCAGTTATGATAAAACCATTCAATATCTCTTAGATTGTTGTTATATGCTTGAGATAAATTAAATTCTGCATGTCCCATTAAGTGTTCCTTAAATTCATCATCTAATTTTTTACAATTCCTTACTTGACTTGAAAAATATTTTCTAAATGAATGAGTTTTGATATTTCCGTTAATTCCAAGTTCATTAAAAACTTCTTTTATTCGCTGTAAAAAACTATTTTGGTCTATTCTTGTATCTCGATTTGTTTTCAAAATAGTAGTTAAATCTAATTTGGTTAAATCATCAAAATTGTATATCGATTGGAATAATTCAGATAATTCTCTTGTGAAAAATAAATAATTGATTACTACACCTATTTTTTGTGTTCTGAAATTCTTGATAAAATAATGATCTCCATATTTTTCAATTTTATAATCTCCTGAAGGCAATTCATTCAATACATCATCAATTCTTAATCCTAATTGAGTTTGCAATTGAACAACTAATCTAAATTCAGGTGATTCCAGTTTTGTTTTAATCTTTTTGATTATCTCTTTTCCATAATCACCAGTAAGATTGATTTCATTTTCATTTTTACCAGATTTTGCAGTTTCAATTCCATAACTAATGTTAGCTCCTCTATTTGAATAAAAGGATTTGATTCTTGATTGTATCATATTTCTTACTGAAACATCACTCGGTTTTTTGTTAAAGCCAATTTCTTTGATTTTTTTAAGTTCTTCTTCTGATTTTGCCAAAAGTAAGAAATTAAGATATTTCTTTAACCTTAAATTCCTAATATCAATTTCTTCTTTCAATAGTTCGGTTGGATTATTTACTTGATTATAAAGGCAATAAGATTGTAATTGATTTACATAAGTAGTTATTGAGAATTTGGTTTTATCTTTTCCACTATTGGAAAATTTATCAAGTTTATCTCTTAACCAAGCTAAAACATCTTCATTAGCTAAAATTGGATATTTCTTAATCCATTTATCATAAAATTTAGAACCATAGATTTTTTTCAGGTTAAATTCCTTTTCTTTATTAATTTCTAACATTTTTTAAATCACCGAAAATTTTTTGTTACTAAAAAAGAAGAAATATTTACTTATAAATATTTTTATAAATTACAATTTTGAACTTATGATTTTTATATAAATCATTAGTTTGAAAATTGTTTTTGTAAATATTTTATGAAATATTTATTTTTTATTAAAATTTTTAATCATAGATCTTAAAATTCCTTTAAGATAAAAAAATTTCTATAAAATTAATTTTTTCTATAAATCTTTTAGATCTTGAATATAGTCTTAGATTCAAGAAGCTCGGTTATAGGATTTAATTCAAATGGTCTATGCTTAACTTTCACGATTTATGAATTTTTCACAACTCAAAAATGATAATGGATCGTTTCCTGATGGTCAAAAAAGCATGATTATTTGAAAATGCTATTTTTTGTCTTATTATAATGAGAGTATAAGATTTATAATCACATTTTATTTTTCAATCTCTCCAGGAATGGTTTTTTTAGTTAGAAAAAATTAAAAAATCTTGAAATAATACTAACAAATGCTAACATTTAAATACTAACATTTACTATTATCTTATAGTAAACTATAATTGGTGATTAAAAAAATGACTAAACCTTTAACAATGGAAAAGAAAAAAGAAATAATAGATTATTTGAAAGAACACACTTGGAAAGAAACCGCTAACAAGTTTAATGTTAGTGAAATGACAATTAAGAGAATTAAACAACAAATAGATATTAACATACTAACAAGTACTAACAATAATACCGAATTATTGATAATACTTAGAGAAATGTTTGAAAATGGAGTTATTAAAGTGTATAAAGAGAAATTAACTGAAAAATATAAAAATGCTTTGGAGATGTTATAAAAAATGGTAAAATATCAATTTGTAGAAGACGAAATAAACGAATCGGTTATAAAACCAATAAGTCAGTTACATCCCCCAAAAGAGCCTAAAATTGAGTTGGATAACAAAGATGATGAGTTTTTTGTTAATTTAGCTCAAACTACTGAATTTAAAAGATTTATTTATAGAGTATTATATGGAAAGGCACATAGAACTGAAAAATTACATGGTAATCTTGAAGAAAAAGTCAAAATTGGATTAGAAGCTATTAGAGATCCTAATTTTTCTAATGTTATAAAAGAAATGAAAAAAGTCTTAATACCTTCTGAATCAAATCTAAAGCCTTCTCAAATAAATAATAAATAGATTTTTTTCACTTATTTCTTATAAAAGATCTTAATTCTATTAATTTTCTGAATATATTATCTTTTCTATAATCACTCTGTATATAGGCTATCGTTTAATGTAATAAAATAATTTAGGTACGTTTTTCCATGATTAAAATAAGTCTAATATTTTGGAATTTTTTTTTCTACTCATTTTTGATTTTTTGAGAATTATAAGCCTTTAAAGGTTATACGCTTAAAAATCGAAATTTTAGGTTAGTTCCAGGAGCAAAAAAGATTAACTCATTTTTGGAGAAAAAAAAAATTTTTCTAGGTCCTGGTATGTTATTTTTTTTATCAATTTCGAGACATATTTTATTATTTTTTTTACTATTTTCGTTATGTATTATATTATACGATAGAAAAATAGTAATAATAAAAAAGGAAATTTAGATTTTTATTTCATTAATTTGTTGAAATATTTTCAAGATTGAAAATCTAATAAATAACTTTAGCAAAAAAAATAAAACTTCTTAAAATAAAAATCTGGATTATTAATCTTAAATAAAAAAAGATAGCATTATTCTTTTAGAAGTTCCTTTATTCCTGAAAGAATTTTTTTAATAGGCTCTGATTTTTCCTTATTTTCTTTAATTTCAATCTGTTTCTTTAAATATTCTACATTATTATTAGATTTCCTTAATTTTTGTTCTAATCGTTTTAATTCATCATATAATTTCTCTTTATTCTCCATGTTTAACACTATAAAAAGTTAATTTAATTTTCTTATTTTTATATTCATTTTATTTTTTTGGTTTTGAGTGTGAAAAGCTAACCAAAAGACAAAAATCCAGGGTTTCACTTGTTTGATATATTGCCATTATAAATAATAGCAAAACAACCAAGCTACTTATTATATAGGGGGAGGAGGGTAAAATAAAGCTTTCCACATTTCTCACCTTTTTTTAAGATATAAATATTCTTATTATCAATGATTTCATTTAAATATTTTAGATTTTGCATGTTAATAACCTTTTGGGATAAATCCCTTTTCTATTAATTTCAAATTTTCTAATTTCTCTAATTTTTTTACTAATTCTGCTTTTAACTCTTCTAACATTTTAATTTCCTCTCTAATTTTTTCAATTTTTTGATCGATTGTTAATCCATTTTCAAACATTTTCTTTATTTTTATCTTAATAATTAAATTCTATTACATTTGTGTTTGATTTTATAATTCATTATGAGAAAATAATAAAAAAAAAGGAAATTTAGGTTTTTATTTCATTAATTTGTTGAAATGGATGATTATTAAGAGTATTGATTGGATTTAACGCTATTTTCACTTCAAAAAGGATTTTCTCTATGAAATAAGGATCTTGTAAAAGCTCTCTTTTTATAGTAGAAATTAGCTCTTGGATTGTTTCTTTTTTAATTGTATTAGGTATATTATTTTCTTTTATATTGAATAATTCACATTGAATTACCTTGAAATCTTCAAGTGTTTTTATGTTTCGTGAGATTCTAAGCATATCACAGATAATATCAATAATAACTTTATATGTGTGAATTGTAGCTACAGTCTTTTTTGATTCTAAAAATTCTGGAAATTCATTTTTGATGCAACAATTATAAGCTCTTTTAAACCTTCTCTGGAAATTTTGATATGAATTTTTTGGATCTCCAAATAAGTATGCAGTATCTGATTTATTTTGATTTAATTCAAGATATTTTTGGATTAATTCCTTCGTTTCACCATATAGAAAGGTTGTATCATTTTCTCCATTTATCATAATAAAGTCTTTATTGTAATCTTTATATCTCAAATCAGCATATCTCAAATTGAAAACCTTATTTGATGATAAACCAGAAATTTGACAGAATTTAAGTAAAAGCTTTAAATCAATGTCTCTTACATATGTTATTATTCTAAAAGAAAGTCTTTTTAATTTTTCAAAAGGTATTTTTAGGTTTTTTGTATCTCCTGGAGAATCAGAATATTTTTTAAATTTTAGAATAATTCCATTCCATTTTAGAAACCCTCGTAGCATAGCATAATAACTTTTAGCAGTATTGGGGGATAATCCCTTCTCTATTTCTAACCATATTAAGAAATTTTCAATTTCACTTGTGAGTTCCTTTAAATCTTTAGAATTAAAGTTTTTCTCTTTATAGAATTCAACAATTTCATTTGGACATTTAAATTTCTCTGAGTATTCATTAAAGAAGTGTTCTACACCTTTCAGATAATTACTGAGATTAACGCTTTCGATTTTCTCATGTAAAGTCATTCCATCATTGATATTAGAAGTTTTACTTTTAATACAATTATTGAGATAAACCCTAATACTCTCATAATTTAATAATTCTCCCCATTTCTTATTTTTATTATTAATTGCCATAGGTTATTTATCACCAGGTTAAACATCTAATTTATCTAATTAGAAATCTTCATTAATTACTGAATGTTTTAGATATTCTTTTAGAAATTCTTTAGTGTCCAATTCAATTTGTTGTTTAATCCAAGATATTTCTTTTTCAATAGTATTTTTGATAAATAGCTCTGGAGTCCATTCGAGTAAATTACATATATTTTCTATTTCACTCAATTGTGAAGTTTTTAATTCTATCTCAATTTTTTGCTTTTTATCTTCCAATTTTTATTACACCAAGTTATTATTAGGCATATTGTTAGATGTATAATAATATGATAAGTAAGTTTATAAATCTTATGGGAAATATTAATAGTAATATTATGAAATATTCTATGAGATGTTATTAAACATGGATGGAGAAACGACAAAATATTATTTCTATAAAGAAAGAGGCTCAGGGAATCTTACAATTCCCGTAAGAATTGCTAAGGCTTTAGATTGGAATCATAAAGATGATATAACACTTCTAATCAAGAGTATAGATGGTAAAGTTGGATTATTTTTAACAAAAGAATAGAAAACGCATTTCTATTGAATTTTCTAAAATAATTATTTAAGAAAATTAATGAGATTATCAATTATCGATAATTGTTATCGAAAAAGTTAATAAATAAGATAATTAAATTTTAATAATGAAATCTCAGGATAATAATTGTTTTGTTAAGTTAGATAATAAAGATATTATCCACTTTTTTTTTAATTATTTCAAAGATCATACTTTTTTTAAATGTAAGAATATCGCAACTGATTATATCAACCATAGTCTAGGAAATTATGATATGTATAATAGTGAACATAGAAAAATCCTATTTAAAACAATCTATCTTATAATTCCTTTAATTCAAAAAGCAATACATTTTGGATATCTAAAAAAGTATTCTGCACATCTATTTAAGAAAACTAAAGAAATTGATTTAAAGGTTAAAATATTTATAAATCTTTTTCAAAGTTCAAAAGAAAGAGTAATTAGCTTTATTAAAGATAAGCCAGATGCTACAACTCAGGATTTATATGAGAAATTTCCAGAATATAGTAAATCTACTCTGAATTTGAAAAAGAGTTATTATTTTAAATCAGAGATCAATTAAAAATCGCAATAAAGAAGGTGATCTTGCTAAGATAAATAAAAGAGGTATAATAAAAATACCCAAAAGATTAATTTATTTTTTTTCAATTTGATCATCTCCCCTAAAATGATTTATTATAGATACTGCCCCTACAACCACAAGTGCAAATATCCACACAAAAAATAAAATCGTAAAATTTACGGTTTTTGGTGAAAATAGAAACCATAACCACGAGATAAACAAATATAAAAGCATAATTGTGATATACGTGAAAATCCGATATCCTTTTATTTTAGCATTTGAAATCACTTTACCCAAAACAACCATACATATCGGAGCTATAACAGAAAGTACAAATGTAGTCCAATCTAAGATATTTAATGTTAAAAGGTTTCGGAAAATACCTAATGAATATAATGTATATCCCAAATAATAGATATACATAAACCACTTTAAAAAAGTACATAATTTTGTTTTCCATATTGATAAAATCTTTCCTATTGTTAACACTCCAATTATACCAACAGTTAAGGTTTGTAAAAATGATGTACAATAAAAAAAAACAATTGGAATAATCCAATCCATTGGTGCATATATAAGATTTATTAAATCCAATATCATTTTTTCGATTATTTTATTTTCTTGTAATCTTGTATAAAGTATTATCTACCTCATATATATATATTTTGGAGATTCTATATAGAACATATAAAGATTTACTGAGAATAGAGAGATTATATATTTGTTTAATAATTATATATTAAAAAGATTTTCAATTAAAATTAGCATAATTAATAATTCGGATCTTTAATTTCATAGAAAATAGAAATAAATTTGGTTATCAGTTATAATATAAATCTTATTTTTTGAAATGTTAAAAAGTCAAAATGTTATAGAATAAGGATATGAAGCCTTGTTATCTTGCTTATTTTGTAATATTCTAAATCAGGATGTATACATAAAAATCCCTTATTTTCATAAGAAAGAAAATTTTTTTTCGTGGCCATAAAAAAAAATTAAAATAAGCCTAAAATCATTTATTATTACAGTTTTATCAATAAAGAATATAAAATCAATTATTTCACTATTTTAGATTAAATATTTCAAGATTTTATATTCTGTATAAAGTAAAATTCTTTGACTTTTCTTATCCTGGACGTTTCAAATTCATATAGATAAGAAATTTTTTTTTATGGGTGGGTGGGATGTTTATTTAATTTGTAGATTTCCTAAATAGAAAACTTTCTTTAATCCATAAACTTAATTGGATTTATGGGATAAAAAGGAGATATGACCTAATCTTTAAGATAAGATAAATAAAAAAAGAATAACAAAAAAACTAATTAATTCTATTTCTTAAAGTAAAACTCTTTTCTCTATTATATAATTTTAGAGTTTTTAAGAAATTAATCAATTCTTTTTGATTTTCAATGATATTTTTATGATTTATTTTACCTGGAAAAAAAATTTTATTATCTATTTGTCTTAATTCTTAAATATTTGAAAATACATTCTTTAGATATGTCAAATAAAGTAAACGAATTATTAAAAATAATCGAGAATAACGCTAAATTAAATATAGCTGTAGATAAAGATTATTTTGAGAGAGTAGATAAATTATCTTTTGAAGAAAGAGAAATATATTTTCAGAAATTAGGCAATGTTAGTTATATTTGCTTGATTTATTCTATACAATCCATTCAATTAAGTATTATTAAGAAAGAATATTTTGAAAATGAAATCGATTTTAAAACTCTAAAAGCGAGATTAGATAATCTTTTTAAAGAAGATCCAGACCAAAAACCATTTAGCGAACCTATAACAGAAAGGGAAAGAAAACATGGATATTCTTGGGCTTTTTTATCTTTTTGTAATCAAAATATAGGTATATCGCTAAGGAAGTTAGAAGAAGAGATAGGAATAGCACGTGATACTTTAGCCAGAGGCATTAGGAATTATTTAAATAACCAAAAATTAAATTTGGAAATTTATAAATTAAAAAATCAAATCTCAGAAAAAGAGAAACAACTTGAAAAACTTAAAATTTGACCTGGTGGTGTCTTTTTTATTTTTTTTTTTTAATGTGCTTTTTCATCTTTAGAACTTTTTTGAAAATCTTTTTTTCTTATTCCTAATGATTACCTTTCTTATTAATTTATTCTAAATAAGTATATACATTCATTATCGATTAGATTTACAAGATAAAAGAGCTATTTTTAAATCTCCCTATGTCGAAAATAAGAAATTATTCTTATTTTATAAAATTCTTAAATCTCCAGGAGAAAATATTGTTGTTGTTTTCATAAAATTTTTTCATTATTCCTTGAATTTTGATATAATCTTCTTGAAATTAATTAATTTTTATTCTTGATTGATTTAGGAAGATTTTAAATAGAATATTTTAATACCAAAAACAAAATCCATAAAAATATCGAATAAGATAAAAACTAATAAAAATATTATAACGTATATAAATCCTTTTAATAAATAAAAGCTAATTTGTTCAGACATAATTAAATAATGCATTTTCGACTATTTAAAAATTAAGTATCTCTCGCAAAAATAATTTCTAATCTTATCTTTTAAATTTAATTAAAACTATGAATGAAATTTGTTAGAAACTATAATATATAAACTTGATAATAAATCTTTATTTCTATCTTTCAAGATAATAATAAACTGCTTAATATTTTGAAATATTTTCAATCATCAACAAAATAAGATAAATAAAAAAAGAATAACAATAACAAAAAAACTAATTAATTATATTTCTTAAAGTAAAACTCTTTTCTCTATTGTATAATTTCATCGTTCTCAAGAAATAATTCAATTCTTATTGATTTTCAATGATATTTTTATGATTCATTTCACCTGAAAAAAGATTTTTATCCTGGACCTAAAAATTTTGCTTTTATAAGAAAATGGTTAGATGTTATACTAATACGTTATAATCTTATTATTATTATTTTCATAAAACATCTATGCTTGTAAAATACCGGATGATCAAATCCGATAACGAATGATCGATCTCGATCATATAAAAAAATTTTAAGATTCTATTTTTAACAGTATTTTAGATTTTTTTTTCGACACACATCAGTTTATTCCCAAAGGAATCTTAGAAATCTTAGAATCTTAGAATATGAGAAGGACGCCTCTAATCATAAAAAATGAAGAGAAGTATAAAAAAACACAATTCTTAGAAATCTTAGAAGTATTAACGAGTTATTGTGAAGAAAAAAAGTTCTAAGATTTTTTTTGAATTTCTAAGATTTTCTAAGATTCAAAAAAGGGTCAATTCTTAGAAGTGAAATAAAAGAAAAAAGGCAAAAGAAGGGAATAGAATTAAAAAGAAAATTTTCTAAGAATCTAAGAAATTTTTTTTCGAAAAAAAAAAGTATATTATATCAAAATGGATTTTTTTGAATGATCGAGATCGATCACTAATGTTTGATCTTGATCATCCTTACGAAGCGGAAAAAATCTTGTGAACATCTATCAGGAAAAAATTACTAATACCATTTTTCGAATAAAATTTTTACAAAAATAAGGTATTTCTAAATTATCTTCTTTAATCGTTAAAGAATTTAGGATAAATCTTTTTTTACCTTCCTAAATAATCATATGGTCTTTACTTTTTATTAAACCGAATTAAATTATCATTATACTTATCTGGGGTAATTATTTCCTTATCCCATAAATAATCAAAAGTTTTCTCAATCGAATCCTTATTAAATTCTGATTCTAATTCTAAAATTTGTCGTATTGATTTCTCCTCTAATGCCTTATACTGATTTTCTTTAAAAATCTCTTCTATTCGATTAACGATTGCTTTTTCTTT
>Ga0307376_10003283_pt1 | contig 15171 bp, 14 predicted proteins | sample TR2MG_FD_202536 | JGI IMG/M metagenome (GOLD analysis project Ga0307376, IMG submission 202536) | Soil microbial communities from Risofladan, Vaasa, Finland - TR-2 | ecosystem: Environmental > Terrestrial > Soil > Coastal area > Acid sulfate soil | place: Finland: Risofladan, Vaasa | collected...
CTCGGCTAACCGGGAAGCGCAACAACAATGGCCTGGTAGCTCAGTCGGTAGAGCAGAGGATTGAAAATCCTTGTGTCGGTGGTTCGATTCCGCCCCGGGCCACCAGCATTTAGAAGGCTTGCAGTGATGCAGGCCTTTTTCTATTTCTAGCTGGGGTTACGCCGGGGTTACGTTCTGGATGTACCCCAGTCAATATCCATCAATTATTTTGCTATGCTGTACCCCTCGATTTTTCCTTTGCCTGATCTGACGACATCATGCGTGAAACGGTAGTTTTACCGGCACTGATGCAAATAATAGAGCTGTCACATATGGCTTCGGCGGTCAATTCAACATCACGCCAGCGCGTGGGTGTGCGGTTAGGCTGGGATAAATGCAAATTTAACGATAACACGAATCCTGGATTTAACGGCTATGGAATGAACGGCGATGCCACACTAATCTCAATTGCTGGCTTATTAAAGTTCTAATCCAACTTAACACCCGAAAAGCCGGACATGTTCCGGATATTTTGTTGCCTGAACAATTACATCCTTATCCGTGTAAGTGGCATCACTAAATCGAGATGTTGAATATCTTCATTCGGGAAAGTCGAGAGACAGCTAGGTGTGCTGGCGCACAGATATCAACATGAGCGAATGCTTTAATGGTTAGAAGAACTCGTGCTTAATTACCCTCCCAGAGAGTGAGCTATGAGTTGGAGGTGAAAAATGTATATCGGTCTCGGTACTATAGTGCTCATTATTATTCTTTATCTTGTCTTTTTTCGTTAGAGATCTTCCAAATTATTTAAGAACTGAACAAATTTCATGTCGAATCAGGAAGTGTTTAAACGTGTTCACGACGGCCTGGATTTGGAGCTGAAATAACTGAAGCAGGTGATCCGTAGTATTTACTAATAAAGGAATGGCAATGTATGGTTCAGGAATGTTTGGTGGTGGCTTGGTCATGATATTGATGTGGCTGATTCCTGTCTTGTTGGTCGCTGCGCTCATTGTATTTTTGACCAAGCGACCTGGATTAGGCCCCAATAGGAAAACTAAGAAAACTTCCCTCGACAACCTCAAGTAAAGCAATTTCCGCGGCGACATCGGGAAGGATGAGGTTGCCCAAAGGAAGCGTGATATTGGCAGCTAACTAAGCAGGTCTGACGAACTTCAAGTGGGGCCTTGTATCTTTAGTTGTAGGTGATTGCGAACGGGTGAAATGGGAGTCGAAAGCGGACAGAAGCCACATAGCTAAAATACTTGGGGTGAACAAAGAAACTGCCTAGTGTTTTCCGCATTGATTGTTCGACGATAGCGGGGCACAGGCTTCGTCCAGGAATCTAAGCTGCAATGTGAGAGGAGAAAAATATGGCAAGCAAACCAAAAATAAAATGGCTGGCGACTTCTGAGGACAAAGATTACCCTGCGGCAGAATCTTATTTAAGCCTGATTTATGATTCTGAAACTGCAGCCAAACTCGCCCGTAAATTGAAGAAAGCACCTGTGTCTGAATTCCAAGCCAAGGATATCTTCAGAGCTTCTGGCCTATCTTTATTGGGTGTCAGCAATTCCCATGTGGAAAAAGACCGAGCTAAGATTCTAGCCGGACATGCTCAGTCTCCGTTGCTTCTTGTAAGAGACCCCGCCAACGGCAAAGTTGTGATTGCTGATGGCTACCATCGCTTGTGCTCGGTGTATAAATTCGATGAAGACTCTGTCATTCCCTGCAAGATTGTTGATGGGCCATGATTGGCATTGATTCTGCCATCGTGCTTGCAATCACCAGTCCAACTTAAGGACTAGCAAAAGTGCATCACCACTAACAAACGACTCACTTAAACGTGTTTACGACGGCCTGGATTTGGAGCTGAAATATCTGAAGCAGATGGCCTTCGTATTTACTATTAGATGGAGACAATGATGACAAATACGATAAATCGGGAAATTCAACTTGCGTCCCGCCCAAACGGACTGCCAACCCAAAGCAACTTCAAGCTGGTGAAAAAAGAGCTTCCGCCGCTGCAGGATAACGAGGTGATGGTTCGCAACCTCTTCATGTCGGTAGATCCTTATATGCGTGGCCGCATGAACGAAGGTAAATCCTATGTGCCGCCATTCGAGATAGGCAAGACACTTGAAGGAGGAGCGGTGGGCGAAGTGGTCGAGTCTCGGGCAAAAGAATTCAAAGTGGGAGATGCGGTTTCCTCCAGTTTCGGTTGGCGGGAATACTTCATCTCTTCGCCAAAATCGTTGCACCCGGTTAGTCGTGCAATTCAACCGCTTTCGGTTTATCTGGGTACCCTGGGCATGACGGGTTTGACGGCCTGGGCTGGATTGAATCTGGTAGAGGTTAAATCCGGCGATGTCATATATATTTCCGGCGCAGCCGGTGCGGTGGGCAGTGTGGCCGGACAACTGGCGAAATTGAGAGGCTGCACAGTCATCGGATCTGCGGGCTCGATGGAGAAGGTCAAATTTCTGCGAGAGGAGTGTGGGTTTAATGCCGCATTCAATTACAAAACAGGCCCGATACTCGAACAACTCAAGTTGGCTGCACCGGAAGGAATTGATGTGTATTTCGATAATGTCGGTGGTCAAGCACTCGAAGCAGCACTCTCGGTTATGCGACTGCATGGACGGATCATCGCATGCGGCGGGATTTCCAATTATAACAATACGAAGCCGCAACCCGGCCCGGCCAACCTGTTTAACATGACCACCAAACGTTTGACGATGAAGGGATTGATCGTGATGGATTGGCTGGATCGGCAGAATGAATTCGAAAAGGAAGTGGCCGGGTATTTCCGCGAAGGAAAGCTGAAACACAAAGAAACAGTGGTGGAAGGGATCGATAAAGCAGTAGATGCATTTATTGGTTTGTTCCAGGGGGAAAACATGGGCAAGATGGTGGTGAAACTGTTTTGATACGCAGTAATCCTGAACTGTACTAGTTTGCGTAGGAATCGCCGATACCAAGACCCTGGCCCAGCTTGCCAATCACTGTTCCATGAGAGGACAGGCAGTTAGCCATGGTATTTTCGACTTCGAGCGACTGGATGAAACACAGTTAACCTTGAACATCAAGGACGGCAAAACCACCACTACGGCCAGCCTCCCTGGCACTGTCCTGACTACAGAACGACTTCAGTCAATACGCCCACAACACTTTCCGGAATACCTGGCTGGATCTGGGTTTTATTCGTGGTGGCTGTCGTGGTGGTATCACCTGAGATTATTTATGTTGTGCATAAAGGCCTCTAGCAGATATTTGTACTCTAAAGTTATCCATGCGATCAAAGGTGTAAGGATTGCTGCACTTATCAGGCAATATACGATCATGCGTTTCTTGTCAGTGCCAAGGGCTTGAAATGCAAGTACCACCGTAAATGTTCCAAGCACCAAGGGTCCAAATGTGACAGTGTAAAAAAGTCCCTTTCCTTGAATAAACTTCGTAAGCTTCTTGCCACGTTTTTTCTCGATGAATCGCTTTATCGCGGGGATATGGTCCACCTTGTCAATAAACAGTATGACCACCGTGGCAAGTATAAAATTACTTATTCCTGTTACAACGCACACCCAAGTCAAAGGCAAATTCAATCCGATGCCAAGAGGGATTGCAATACCCCTGCCTGTTAAAGGATTGATTGTTGTAAGAACCACTGCGATCCATTTCTCAAATAGGCCCATTCAATTCTCATCCGTGATGGTTACATCGAAGGCTGGCTATTTATTACCGCCATTATTGGCACGCTGTTGCCTGTCAAACAGAAAGTTCCGGTTCAAATTAAACGACCGCTTCAAGCCTAAAGGCTTGCAGTGATGCAGGCCTTTTTCTATTTCTACAAAAATAGAGCCGTTCCTTCAATTCCCACTTTATACTCGCATCGCCATGCCAAGTGATATTCTGCTTTGCCAATTTAGGCCATTTGCGGGGTTGCCGGCCCAATCTGTTGTCCCCGCCAAGCTTAACCTTACGCCATGAATCTATCGCTTTGGACACTCGCTATCGTGCTCCTGCTCATTGCCTTCCGGCTTGTTGCCGGAATACGTTTGGCAATCTGGCAGATCATGCTGGGGGGTTCGCTTGTCGTTCTTTTGGGCGGCGCAATCGGGCCGATTCAGGCATGGCATGCAATCGACTGGGAGGTGATCGGTTTCCTGTTCGGCGTATTTGCATTGGGACAGGCATTGGTGTCCAGCGGGCTCTTGTATAGTTTGAGCGGGAGTGTATTTGGCCAAATAAAAAGCGCCGAAGTATTGGTTATGGCAGTACTACTGGGCAGCGGACTGGCTTCCGCCCTGCTGATGAATGATACCGTGGCAATAATCGGTACACCGCTGATGTTGACGCTGGCCCGCGCTCACCGTTTGCCTTCGGCCCTGCTGCTGCTTGCCCTCGCGTTCGGCATTACCATTGGTTCCGTGATGAGCCCGATCGGCAACCCGCAAAACCTCCTCATCGCGGTTCATGGCGGATTAGCCAATCCGTTCTGGACATTTTTCAAAACCCTTACGCTACCGACACTGCTCAACTTGCTGCTCAGCTGGGGTGTATTGCGAATCGCATTTTGGCGCGATTTTCACGGTCAGGCGCTGCTCCATTCCATACCCCCGCTCGGCGACAGACACCTTGCACGCCTCGCTGCACAAGGCGTGGCTTGCATGATGGTGATCATCTGTATAAAGATCGTTCTGGCTACGCTGGCGACACCCATCGTACTGCCGCTGTGGATCGTGGCGGCCGGCGCGTGTGCGCCGATATTGATCTTCAGCCCGCGCCGGCTGGAGGTCGTTCGCCGCATTGATTGGCATACCCTGATCTTCTTCGTGGCATTGTTCATCCTGACCAAGTCCGTTTGGAACAGCGCGGCGATCCAATCCTGGATGCCACAGGCCAATGCAGCGCTTTCCAGCATATCCAATATATTGGTAGGCAGCGCGCTGCTTAGCCAGCTGGTTTCCAACGTTCCCCTGGTGGCCTTGGCCTTGCCGCTTGTCCATTCGGCCAGTTCGCATGCAGAGGCCATGCTTGCCCTGGCCGCAGGCAGCACGATTGCAGGCAACCTGACCCTCATCGGCGCGGCAAGCAACATCATCATTGTCCAGGCAGCAGAGCGGCGCGGCGAACACCTGGGTTTCTGGCGCTTCCTGGTTGTGGGCGCACCGTTGACACTGGTTAACCTGTTGGTCTACCGGATATTCATTTGATGAAGCGTGATTGCCCCTAATTTGTTTCAACAAATTACATTGTTGTTCCGGCAACCTTCAACCCGCTACAATGCCGCATTCATATTGACCTGCCCGATATTCGCCGATTCGCTCCACATGGACAACGCCTTACCCGACACGCCTGATGGCTTTGCCATCAAGACATCCGCGCTGACCCGGCGCTTCGGCAATCTGACTGCCGCGGACCGCGTCGAACTGAACATTCCCTATGGTGAAATCTACGGCCTGCTCGGCGCGAACGGAGCGGGGAAAAGCACCCTGATCAAGATGCTCACCACGCTGCTGTCGCCAACCTCGGGCTCGGCCGAAGTCGGCGGATACGACATCAGCAAATCTCCCGCACAGGTGCGGCGGCGCATCGGCTATGTGTCGCAGCTGGTGTCGGCCGACGGCGCGCTGACCGGTTACGAGAACCTGCGCCTGTCGGGAAAACTCTACGGGCTGCCGCCGAAAGTCAGGAGTGAACGTATCGCCAATGCGCTCGAATTCATGGGTCTCGCCGAGTCTTCGAGCCGGCTGGTGCGCACCTATTCGGGCGGCATGATCCGCAGACTGGAATTGGCCCAGGCGATGCTGCACCGCCCCGCCATCCTGTTTCTCGACGAGCCGACCATCGGGCTGGATCCGGTTGCGCGCCGCCTGGTGTGGGACCGCCTGCTGAGCCTCAGGCACGATTACGGCATGACCGTGCTGATCACCACGCACGACATGGAAGAGGCCGAGACGCTATCCGACGAACTGGCGATCATGCATACCGGCCGGATCAGCGTGGTGGGCAAACCGGCCGAATTGCGCGCGTCGCTCGGCGCCGAACTGGGCAGGGACGCAACGATGGACGATGTGTTCGTGCATTACGCGGGCGGCCTGCTGCACGAAAGCGGCTCCTTCAGCGAGGTCGCCCAGACCCGCCGAACCGCGCGGCGGCTTGGTTGAAGATGACGGGCTGAGGACGACGAATGGAACGGCTTATCCGCGAAAGCGCGGCAATTGTGCAGGTCGAAATGGTCAAGCTGATTCGCGACCCGACCGAAATCATGTCCCGTGCAATACAACCGGTGCTGTGGCTGGTGGTGTTCGGCCAGGTACTCGCGCAGGTGCGCGGCATCCACACCGGCCAGCTGAGTTACATCGCGTTCATCACTCCCGGCATCCTCGCGCAGAGCGTGCTGTTCAGCGCGATCTTCTATGGCATCGCGGTGATCTGGGAGCGCGATCTCGGCGTGGTGCACAAATTGCTGGTCAGCCCGGCCCTGCGTTTCTCGCTGGTGTTCGGCAAGGCAATCGCGGCCGGATTTCGCGGCATACTGCAAGCCGTGGTGATATTCCTGCTCGCAATCGTGATGCATGTTTCGCTCCGGGGCAATCCGCTCGCGATCCTTGCGGTGCTGGCCGCCGTGATGCTCGGGTCGGGAATATTCGCCACGTTCTCGCTGATCATCGCCTGCATCGTGAAAACCCGGGAACGGTTCATGGGCATCGGCCAGCTGATGACCATGCCATTGTTTTTCGCGAGCAACGCGATCTATCCGCTGGACCTCATGCCGCCCTGGCTGCGCGTGGTCGCGCAGCTCAATCCGCTCACCTACCTGATCGACGCGCTGCGCGGGCTGATGATCCGGGGCGGCGAAAGCGTGCACGGCTATGCCGTCGATTTTTCGGTATTGCTCGGCGTGTTCGCGTTCCTGCTGTTCATCGCGGTGCGGCTGTACCCGACGCTGGCGGAGTGAGTTCAGGAACCCGGCGCCGGATTTTCCGCTTTGCAACCGGTCCGAATTGACGATCCGATTCCGCCCCCGTATATTCGCTATCCATGAACACCCAACAACTCATCGCTTCAACATCCATCCTTTCCAAACGACTGTGGCGCGGGAAGCTATCCCAATACCGCAGCGCGCTCCCGTACTAACGCAATCAATTTTTTAACCGGGCAACTGCGGGTCTGATCCCGGAATTCCGTCGGGGAATTCGATCAGGGTTTCGTTTGGCCGCAATGCCTCATGTTTGCCCAGGACCCGCACCACACCATTTCAGGGTCCAGATCATGGCAACTTCGGCAACAGGCGTTTCAATCAATCGCGATGTCATACTCGGCGTGATCTTTGCGCTGCTCGCTGCGGTCGGCTTTTCGGCCAAGGCCATCCTGGTCAAGCTGGCCTATCTCGACCATGTCGACGCGATCACCCTGCTGGCACTGCGCATGGCGTTCTCGGTGCCGTTCTTCATCGGTGTCGCGATCTGGGCCTGGATGCGCCACGCCGAACCGCTCGGCACGCAGGACAAGCTGCTGGTGCTGGCCCTTGGGCTGGTCGGCTACTACCTGTCCAGCTTCCTGGATTTTCTCGGGCTGCAATACATCACCGCGGGTCTCGAACGGCTGATCCTGTTTCTCTACCCAACCATGACGGTGGTCCTCACCGCGCTGCTCTACAAGCGCCCCATCGGCGGCAGGGTGCTGGTCGCAATGGCGCTGAGCTATGGCGGCATCGCGCTGGTGTTCGTGCACGCTGCCGGGGTGCGCGAGGGCGGCAGCATCGTGCTGGGCACGTTGCTGGTATTCCTCAGCACCCTGTCCTACTCGACCTACCTGGTCGGGGCCGGCCATGCCATCACGCGCATCGGCACGGCCCGTTTCACCGCCTACGCGATGGTGGTGGCGAGCGCGGCCAGCCTGTTGCAGTTCGGCGTCACGCGTCCGCTGAGCGCGCTCGACTTGCCGTTGCGCGTATACGAGCTCTCGATCGGGATGGCGCTGTTCTCCACGGTGCTGCCGGTGTTCCTGCTCTCCTACGCGATCCGCCGTATCGGTTCGGGCAGCGCCTCGCTGATCGGCTCGATCGGTCCGGTCAGCACCATCGGCATGGCCTACGTGTTCCTCGGCGAGCAACTCTCGCTGCTGAAAATCATCGGTGCGGCGCTGGTGCTGGCGGGTGTGTTGATCGTCAGCCTGAACAGTAAGAAGACAGGGTAACGTCGGATTACTCACACAGGCACAATATTCCCCACTGGTGCAAATAAGAGCCATTGGTAGGAGCGGGCCATGCCCGCGATTGATTTTTGTTCGCGGGCATGGCCCGCTCCTACAAGTTGTCCTGGTTAAACCGGAAGGGTAATTGGGGTAAACTCGTGCATCTTTCAACCGCAACCACAGATATATACCCATGGCACAATACGTAATGTCTATGCTCCGCGTGAGCAAGATCGTTCCCCCCAAGCGTCAGATCATCAAGGACATCTCCCTCAGTTTCTTCCCCGGCGCCAAGATCGGCCTGCTCGGCCTGAACGGCTCTGGAAAATCCACCGTGCTGCGCATCATGGCCGGCGTGGACAAGGAATACGAGGGCGAGGTGCAACACCTGCCCAACATCAAGATCGGTTATCTGGAACAGGAACCGAAACTGGACCCCGAGCACACCGTGCGCCAGGAAGTGGAATCCGCGCTGGGCGAAGTGATGGAGGCACAGGTCAAGCTGGACGCGGTGTATGCCGCCTATGCCGAAGAGGATGCCGACTTCGACGCGCTAGCCGCCGAGCAGGCGCGGCTGGAGAACATCATCGCCGCCTCGGGCAGCGATGCCTCGCACCAGATGGAGATCGCCGCTGATGCGCTGCGCCTGCCCGACTGGGATGCCGTGATCAAGAATCTTTCCGGCGGCGAGAAGCGCCGCGTCGCGCTGTGCAAGCTGTTGCTGGAAAAGCCCGACATGCTGCTGCTGGACGAGCCAACCAACCACCTCGACGCCGAGTCGGTGGAATGGCTGGAACAATTCCTGGTGCGCTTCCCCGGCACCGTGGTCGCGGTCACCCATGATCGCTACTTCCTCGACAACGCCGCCGAGTGGATACTCGAACTCGACCGCGGCCACGGCATCCCGTGGAAGGGCAATTATTCGAGCTGGCTGGAACAAAAAGGCGCGCGCCTGGAAACCGAGCAGAAGCAGCTCGATGCCCACGCAAAGGCGATGAAGCAGGAACTGGAATGGGTGCGGCAGAATCCGAAAGGACGCCAGGCGAAATCCAAGGCGCGTATCGCCCGCTTCGAGGAACTCAATTCGCAGGAACACCAGACCCGCAACGAAACGCAGGAAATTTTCATCCCGGTCGGCGAACGGCTCGGCAACGAGGTCATCGAATTCACCAATGTCTCCAAGGCGTATGGCGACCGCCTGCTGATCGACAACCTCAGCTTCAAGATTCCGCCCGGCGCCATCGTCGGCATCATAGGTCCGAACGGCGCCGGTAAGTCCACGCTGTTCAAGCTGATCACCGGCAAGGAAAAACCGGATTCAGGCGAAGTGAAGATCGGCTCCACCGTCAGGATCGCGCACGTCGACCAGGCGCGCGACTCGCTGCAGAACGACAAAACCGTGTTCGATGCGATCTCCGGCGGCAACGACATCCTCACCGTGGGCAAATACGAAACCTCGTCGCGCGCCTACATCGGCCGCTTCAACTTCAAGGGCGGCGACCAGGCCAAGCTCGTCGGCCAGCTTTCCGGCGGCGAACGCGGACGGCTGCATCTGGCGCAGACGCTGATCGCCGGCGGCAACGTGCTGCTGCTCGACGAACCGTCCAACGATCTCGACGTGGAAACGCTGCGCGCGCTCGAAGATGCGCTGCTCGAATTCGCCGGCTGCGTGCTGGTGATCTCGCATGACCGCTGGTTCCTCGACCGTATCGCCACCCACATCCTCGCAGCGGAAGGCGATTCGCACTGGAACTTCTTCGACGGCAACTATCAGGAGTACGAAGCCGACAAGCGCAAGCGGTTGGGCGAAGAAGGCGCGAAGCCTAAGCGGATTCGGTATAAGCCGATTAGCCGGTAGAATAGACAGCAGTGAAAATTGTGGTCTATTCCGTTATAACGCAGTTGCATTAGAGGGTAGGGCAAAGAGCTATGACTACAAGAATATGGATAAGCGAAATTGAATTTAGTGATGCAACGAAAGTCCCTTTTTCTAAAAACGATATTACCGTGTTCGTGGGCTCTAATAACGCTGGTAAGAGCGCATCATTAAAAGAATCGGCAACACTGCTCCGTCAGAAATCCAATAAGGGTGCAGTTTTAAAAGATATTACGATTGACCAATTGGGTACCGAGGAAAGCTTGCTTTCATCATTGGAGTCACATTCAAAGAAAGCATTTTTAGGGAACCCAGAGCCTCATTATCAGGGGTTTGGCTATAACGTATACCTTCCGTCCATAAAAAATGAATGGAAAAACTATAAGAATGGTCTAGGTCAATTATTTCCGGTTTTTGTAAATGCACTTAGCACCGAAGAAAGGTTAAAGGCGGCCAATCCGCCTAATAGTATTAAATTAACTACGGAGCCCCCTACTCACCCGATACATTTTCTTCAAAAAAATGATGAGCTAGAAAAAAAATTCAGCGGCTATTTCCGACAGGCTTTTGGAACTGATCTTATTGTTCATAGAAACGCTGGTAACGAAGTTCCTCTTTATGTGGGCAAGAAACCAATTCCAAAGAGTGGAGAGGATAGAATTTCTGAAGGTTATCTTGCCGACCTCGAAAAGCTAGACCTTCTTCACCTTCAAGGTGATGGAATGAGAAGTTTTGTTGGTGTCCTACTCAATGCATTTATTTCAAACCATTCGATTATTTTTATTGACGAGCCAGAGGCTTTTTTACATCCACCGCAGGCAAGACTGCTAGGCAAAATGCTAGCTAAAGATTTGCCGTCAGAAAAACAATTATTTTTAGCTACACACAGCGAAGACTTTCTGAAAGGCCTTTTAGACGCTGACAATTCGAATCTAAAGATCGTACGCATCCAAAGGGATGGAGTAGTTAACAGGGTGAGCGTACTTCACAATGCAGACATTGAAAGCATTTGGAGTGACTCACTATTAAGACATTCCAATGTTCTTAATGGACTGTTCCATTCGAAAGTAATCATTTGCGAAAGTGATTCTGACTGCCGTTTTTATTCAGCGGTTCTTTCAGCTATCTATGAAGGCACAGATTCGATTAGCCCAGACTTACTTTTCATACATTGCGGCGGCAAACATCGCATACCTACTGTAGTTAAATCCTTGGTCAAATTGAATGTCCCAGTCAGAGTGGTGACAGACTTTGATGTTCTTAATGATATAAATCCTCTCAAGTTAATTTACGAAGAGATTGGTGGTGCTTGGATAGATATTGAGAGTGACTGGAAAATTGTCAAAAATTCAATTGATCAAAAACGTCCAGAATTGGAAACCAAGGAGTTGAAGTCCGAAGTAGATTCGATTTTCGCTTCAACTGATGAAAGAATTGTTCCCAAAACTAAGATTTCAGAAATTCAAAAACTTCTAACTAAAGCATCACCGTGGGCACACGCTAAGGAAGTTGGTAAATCATTTGTACCAAGTGGCGATCCAACAAAAGCCTACGACAGAATGCAGGGGCAGCTACTGAAAAAAGGTTTACATATTGTCGAGGTTGGACAGCTTGAAAGCTTTGCAAAGAGCATAGGCAATCATGGGCCAAAATGGGTAAACGAGGTGATGACAAAAGACCTGAAGTTGGATGCAGAATTGAAAGATGCACGAGAATTCATACTGCGCGTGATTCAATAGCAGAGGGACGAGAACAATCGGGGACGGACCACGTTTTCTGAGTGACTGCATTTGGTGATACGGGGACTAAGCCCAATTCATTTCAAAAAATCAATTAGGCGCCGCTCCTACGAGGGCGCTTAGTTCAATGACATTGGGACGGAGCCCCTTTCATTTCAAAAATTCAATTGGGCACCGCCCCGATGAATATACTTAGTTAGTAACTATTTGGGGGTTGAATGCAGAAGCTTCACAATGACCATAACGTTTACATACTAGGCGCTGGATTTTCGGCTGAGCGTGGCTTGCCTATCGTTAAAAACTTTATGTTTGAAATGCGAGATGCTTACGATTGGCTTAAATCAGCAGAGAGACTTGAAGAGGCCAAGGCTGTCGAGAATGTTCTAGACTTTAGGCATGATGCTGCTGCATCAGCCTATAGAGTGAAAGTCGATTTAGAAAACATTGAGGAGCTTTTCAGTCTTGCTTCGGCCTCTACTGGCTTTGCTAAAACGAAGGATTTATCGAAATCTATTCGAATTGCGATCGCAGCAACACTTGATTTTTGTACTAGCAAAACTGCAGAGAAAAGATTCGGCATACATAATCAAGAAGCATTGCCCTTCTATGAGCAATACAGAAATCACGGTCAGCCAAATAGCTTTGAATATCGGGATATCCCTGCATATCAGTTCTATATACGTTCAATGCTTGGTATGCAAGATGCGATTCAAGGTGAAAATACATTTATAAGCTTTAACTATGACACTGTGGTTGAAGAAGCGTTGTCGAGCATGCACCTTGGTTTCTCATATGGCTTTAAAGCTAAGACCGTCAATTACAAAACAAATATTCTTAATCTAAATAATCCAGATATCAAACTTCTCAAGTTACATGGTTCTGTAAATTGGGCACGTATTGAACAAGCAAAAAAAGGGGCAGGTAAACTTGCTGTTTACGACTCATATGATGCTGCTCGAGCAGCAAATGCGATTCCCGAGTTAATACCGCCAACTTGGAGAAAAGTATTTGACGGTAACTTGGAAGGTGTGTGGAATGACGCAATTGATGCAATTAAAATTGCTACCCGAATCGTTATAGTTGGCTTTTCGGTTCCAGAAACAGATAATCATTTTAAGTATCTGCTTGCTGCGGGTTTGCAAAGTAATATTTCGTTGCGAGATATTGTATTTGTTAATCCTGATGGCAGCCAGGAATTTAAAGAACGTATAAGCAATTTATTTACTACACCACAAAGCAGTAGGGTCAGCTTCGAATCGGCTACTACAGAAATCTATATGAAGCCGTATCCACTTTCAAAAATTAATCGTGGTTTTCCTGCGGGTAATATATTTGGTGTTTAAGAGTGGGTGATATGGAGACGGAGCCCAATAATTTTTAAAAGGGGCTCCGTCCCCACGAATTTATGTCAGCTCATGCGCCATGAGTTGAACCACGCAATTGAACCTAATCGGTAAAAGTTGACCTAAATGTTCAAGTAAGCTGGTTCTGCACTGGCAAATCCATTTGAATAGATACGGAGGCTGATCATGTTTACACCCATCACGATTCCTTTTGGTGCGAAGATGCTTTTCAACACCGTGAAACTCAAACCCGGTGTGCAGATGGAAGATGTTGAAATGGCTTTGGGCGAGATGTGAGATAGCTAAAGGGGCCAGGCTCGAAATAATTTCGAGATGAACGGAGATCATGACTTCCATGGCACACAACAAGCGCATCGTCATCATCGCGGGGCCGAACGGCGCGGGGAAGACAACTTTTGCGCGCGAGTTTCTGCCGACTGATGCGGAGTTGCCCAACTTTGTGAATGCCGATCTGATTGCCGCCGGGTTGTCACCCTTCGCACCTGATGTAGCCGCGTTCAAGGCAGGACGGATCATGCTGGAAACGATTGCGGACTATGTGGAACGCGGCGAAAGTTTTTCGTTCGAGACGACGCTTTCCGGTTTGACCTACGCGCAGATGATTCCGGCATGGCGTTCTTCCGGCTACGCGGTGAAGTTGATTTTCCTTTCATTACCGGATGTCGGACTGGCCATCGAACGAGTCGCCACCCGTGTGATGCAGGGCGGGCACAATGTTCCCGAAGCAGTCATCCGCCGCCGCTTCGCGCATGGCATCCAGAATTTTGAGCGCTACAAGACACTGGTGGATGGCTGGCAACTGTACGATAATTCGGATGCGCCCCCCATTTTGCTGGATGAAAGTTGACCATCATGAAAGCACCTGTCTCGCACTCGAAAGACCCCGACCTGCAAAAGGTCCCTCAGGCATTGGTGCGCGCTTCTGAAAAGGCGCGGTTGCTGGCCGAACAAACCGGCACAACTTTCGTTGTGCGCAAATCCGCCAAGCCAACTGCGGCTGTTAAACAGAAGTAACAATCGGGGAAAGACCACGATTTCTGAGTAGCGTAATTAAGGACAGCATTTCCACAACATGAACGACACGACGCAAGCCGGCCCGCGCGAAATCCTCACGCCGTTCCGGCCTATCCCTTTGGATGTGCCGGAGGGGATGAAGCACAATGAATTCTTCAATAGTACGGAGAACCTGAACGACCTGGTGAACAACAACGGATTGCTGGAGAATCCGGAGAATCTGTTGCTGTACCGCAAGGCACTTGGTCACAGCACCGAGTTCGATTGCTCGAACATCTACAACACCTCCAAGACGATCCTCAACCCGCTGGGGCGGCCGGTGCGGCGTAATTAATGGGCTCAGCATCGCAATATATTTCGAATATAGTAGTTGTCGAAAGCAAAACTGATGCTGACCTCTTTTACCTGGTGATATCGCATGACTGAATCCGCTTGGCGCGACATTGTGTTGATGTCGATTTGCTGGATCGCGTACTTCGCCCTGCACTCCGTATTGGCGTCGCTGGCGGTAAAGCGCTGGGTTGCCGCAGGCTGGCCAAACCTGATGCCGTATTACCGGCTGATGTTCAACATCCTGGCGTCGCTCCTGATATTGCCGATCTTATGGCTCACGTACCACGATCCCGAACCGATGTTGTGGCGCTGGCAGGGAATCGCCGCGTGGCTGGCAAATGGGCTGGCGCTGGCTGCGATCTTCGGATTCTGGTTGAGTCTCAAGAGCTACGACATGCAGGAATTTCTTGGCCTGCGCCAGTTGCAGCTCCATGTCCGGAAGGTCGAGGATCAGGAACACTTCCATCTTTCCCCGTTTCACCGCTTTGTGCGGCATCCTTGGTATTTCTTCGGCCTGGTCTTGATCTGGACGCGCGACATGAGCGTGACGACACTGTTATCCAGCGTGATCATTACGCTCTATTTCCTCGTCGGATCGCGCCTGGAGGAGAAGAAATTGCTGGTCTATCACGGCAACATTTATCGCCGCTATATGTCGCGCGTT
>Ga0307376_10003284_pt1 | contig 15160 bp, 10 predicted proteins | sample TR2MG_FD_202536 | JGI IMG/M metagenome (GOLD analysis project Ga0307376, IMG submission 202536) | Soil microbial communities from Risofladan, Vaasa, Finland - TR-2 | ecosystem: Environmental > Terrestrial > Soil > Coastal area > Acid sulfate soil | place: Finland: Risofladan, Vaasa | collected...
AGCGCGGAAAGATATGGCCAAACAACCTCACGCAATCGGCAGACCAGAGAATCTTGAAAAAAAGCTTTCTAACCCGGCGGACAGGAAATATTGAAAAAAATAAAAAGCAATTCGCGGAAGATTTTGATATTATTGTGGAATCGAAAGGCTTGGTTGCGTAGCCAGGCGTTTAATCCGCCTGCGGCAGATAATATGGGTTATGTATAACAATAAGTAATTAGCGTACTATACTGTAGCTTTATGGTTTGATTGAATGGTCCCCAGATAGCCTCATCCGAACCCGCCAAAGCATGGTAAAGGAATTGAATAAACGCCGGGTGCCCGGTGTAATCTATTTTTCTTGAAAGGATATTGTGATGAACATTTATGTAGGCAATTTGTCCTCTGACGTTACCGCCGACGATTTGCGTCAGGCTTTTGAAGCATTTGGCCAGGTCGAATCCGCCAATGTTATAATGGACAAGTTTAGCGGTGAATCGAAAGGGTTCGGTTTTGTCGAGATGCCTTCAAAGGACGAGGCCGCGGCGGCTCTCGCTGGCATGAACGGCAAAGACCTCAAAGGCAAAGCTGTTAACGTCAACGAGGCTCGGCCTCGTGTTGACCGTCCTCGCGGTGGCGGCGGTGGTGGTTACGGTGGCGGCCGGTCTGGTGGTGGCGGCGGTGGTAGAGGCCCAAGAGGCGGCGGCGGAAGACGCTACTAATAAATCGTCAAATTCAACCAATGCTTAAGCATACAAAACCGGGCTCCAAAACGTTGGGGTCCGGTCTTATTGTTATTAGAGTATATTTTGGGTTTTTGGCGGTTTTGGAAACAACACTTCGGATTATGGCCTTGCCATCTTAACGATTGCAATTCGAGGAAGGTTTTGATATAATTGCGAAATTGGAAGGTTTGTTTGTGTAGCCGAGCCTTTAACAGGGAGAAATAGGCATGGTGTCCCTAGATTTCCTCTATAAGGAAAAGGAAAATGCCGCAAACTAGAGTTTTAGCCGTTTTTCCATCAAAACCAGAGCACATGGGAGATACAATTCAAGCTGCAATTGAACAAGCTGAGAGCAACCACTTCCATATTGACCCCTGGCCTAATTTAGATATTCCAGGCTATTTTATAGCTGAGACGATACTCACAGAAATTGACTCATGCGATTTCTTACTAGCCGATATTACTCAACTCAATTTCAATGTTCTTTTCGAGATTGGTTATGCTATCGGGAAACAAAGACGTGTTGTTCCAATTTTGGATAAATCATTCAACCCTCAAGAAAAAGAGATAACAAGTCTGGGCATACTTGATACTATCGGTTACACACCATATCAGAATTCACAGGAACTGGCTAAGCTACTTGTTTCAATACAAGATTTTAAGCCTTTGTGCTTTCGAGATATTTCAATTGACCAAGGGGCTCCTATTTATGTCATAGATACTTTGTACAAAACCGATGCTTCGGTTCGAATTCTCTCCAAGATTAAAAAGTCCAGAATCCGATTTCGAAGTTTTGATCCCCAAGAACAATCCCGACTCTCTGCGATGGAGGCATACCAAAATGTCGCCCAATCTGTCGCAATCATAGTTCATTTACTTTCATCTAATCAAACAGACTGGCTATTTAACAATTATAGGGGTGCATTTATTGCCGGTCTTTGTTATGGTCTTGCCAGAGACGTACTGATATTCCAAGAAGGTGACGATCCTGTTCCCATAAATTACCGAGACTTTGTTTGTTCTTATAAGCATCCTGATGAAGTCGATAAGTATCTAAATCCTCTGGGGCCAAAAGTAGTTGAAGCACTTCAATCAATTTCTACTATTCCTCTGGCCCCGGCGGCAGGTTTTATGGAAAAACTCGACTTAGGATCACCTGCAGCGGAAAATGAGGTTTTAAACCTCCAGTATTATTATATGAAGACGGATGAATTCAACAAAGTGCTACAAACCGGAGCTCGTCTTGCCATTGGCCGTAAAGGCTCGGGAAAAACAGCCTTGTTCTTCCAGGCAAGAGACAAACTCCGACAAAACAAACAAGTATTCGTTCTTGACCTTAAACCAGAAGGGCATCAACTTAAAAGGTTTAAGTACCTAGTTTTGAATTTACTATCTGAAGCTGTAAAAGAACATGCGGCAACAGCCTTTTGGGAGTATGTATTATATTTAGAATTATGCTATAAAGTTTTGGACAAAGATCGAGAGGTTCATGTTCGGAACCACGAACTGTATGAACCATATAAAAAACTGGAGAAACTATATCGCAACGATATTTTTATCGAAGAGTCAGATTTTTCTGAAAGAATGCTAAAGCTCATTAATCGTATTAGTGAAAGATTCCAAGAAAAATTCGGTAATGCTGAAGAACAATATCTCGATGCAGGTCAAGTTACCGCTTTTATTTATCAGCATGATGTTCCTGAACTAAGAAAACAAGTAACAGAATATCTTAAGAACAAAGAGCGAGTGGTTATCCTATTTGATAACCTAGACAAAGGATGGCCAACTAGGGGGATTGAAACTGCTGATATATTGCTATTGCGCGGGCTCTTGGACGCCACAAGGAAAATCGAACATGAATTTCAAAGACAAGAAATGGATATTCATACTACTGTTTTTCTAAGAGACGATGTTTATGAACTGCTTGTCGAGCAAACTCCGGACCGAGGCAAAGAATCCTGTGTTTCTCTTGATTGGAGTGATTCTGACCTTTTACGTGAGTTTATTAGAAGAAGAATAGTCTATAACGATCTGGACCCGAACACCGACTTCAACCAAGCATGGAATCAGATTTGCGTTTCCCACGTCGTAGGAGAGGATTCGGCTGCCTTTTTGATAGGCAGATGCCTCATGAGACCAAGAAATTTCCTTAATCTTGTGAATCACTGTAAAAGCATTGCAGTCAACCTGCGACACCCCAAGATCCAAGAGGAAGATATTGCCAAAGCGTTGGATACGTACTCTGCCGATATCTCAGGCCAAATCGGTTTCGAAATAAGAGACGTTTTCCCTCAGGCCGAAGATGTTCTTTACTATTTCATCGGCGCGCCAGCAAGACTAAGTTTGTCACAGATAAAACAATACATTGGCGAGTCAAATATCCCCCCAAATGTGTTCGACAAGTTAGTAGAAATTCTACTCTGGTTTGCCTTCTTGGGTGTTATTCGACATAATCAAGATGAACCTGAATGTTATATTTATAATGTTCAGTACGATATCAGAAAGCTTAAACGTTTTGCGAATGATCTCAGAGATGATAACACGGAATTATGTATTCACAAAGGGTTTTGGCCCTTTCTTGGTATCCAATATAGAGATCCCTAAATTGGTGTACAGCTTCAAAGGGCAAATCCGGTGGCACCATACCGGGGGAAAAAGGAATGTAATTTTTTATTAACCTGCCGGCAGGCAGGAACGGGGGGGCAAAAAAAGCCCATTTTTGCCCCTTTTTTTGTTGACTTTCGTTTGGAAACTTGTTAAAATACCTGCCTGTTTGGCTCTCCCTTAGGGGCCAGCAGCTTGCCCCTACCTGATTGTGGGGGGCAAACGCAACCCGTCCCTCCGGCGGACTGAATACTAAATACTGAATACGGAGGACCTTAGAATGGCCACCGAAGCCCAAAATTTATCCCGCGAGATGATCTTACCTTCCTATAAGGCAGCTATCTCACCGGGACCGCCCCCGTCGCTAACTCAATGCGATATACGCAATACGCATCACGCCATATGACATACACAATACCCATCACGCAATACGAAATACGATATACGAGTTTGCCCGCCGCTTGCCCGCCGTTTGTTTGGCGGGTCCTTTTGGCGGGCTTGCCCGCCGTCCTTTTGGCGGGATACGGGCCAGAGCCTTCTACACCTGTCGAGAATCCTCTACAAATCAGCCCTTTTATGCAAAACAAACCCAATCTTGTCCGCCTCCGGCGGATTCAAAACCCTTTATTCCACAAAGGATTATGAAAATGAAACCGCCAAAAATGTGCCGCGAAAACAAACCCAAAACAAACCCAATTTGCTTCTACCGAATATGAACGCAAACTTAGTTCCCACAAAGGATTATGAAAATGAACCACGACTTCACCCTCCGGCAAAACAAACCCAATTTATGCCATAGGTATCAAACCCAATTTCAAACGGGCCGGCATAGCACGAAAAGCCGCACAAAATATTGTCCCCGCAGCACACAAAAGAACACCTGCTAAAATCTTATGCAATACTTTGTTTCCGTAAAGGGGAGCAATTCCTGCAACCTTGTCGATTCCCCAAGAAGTTATAAAAACCAAAACGCATAGCCCAAAACCTAATGGGCCGGCCCCGGCCATATCACGAATACTCGTTTTTCTCATCATACTGTATTACCGACTCTTGACTGAATTAGAAGGCTGCTTGCGAAGAATCAAGCAGCACGTCACACCTACAAATTGAGTTTGCCCTTCTTTGAAGAGGCTGGGACAGGCAAGTAAGTGCAATTCTTTATGACTGTAGAAAGGTTCATCAAAAGCATGCAGCCACAAAAGAAATATCTTCAATCTTCCGAACTCTTGAGAGGCCGTTTTCATAATGGATTTCGGCGTATCACTTACCAAGTCATATATTAAAGCAAATCCGCCATGCCTTAGTACCCGATAGACCTCATTCAGTCCGGCCGTAGGGTCTTTCCAGTGATGGATAGACCCCGTACTGACTACGATGTCGAAGGTAGAATCGGCAAATGGCATGCTATCGGCTTGCCCTTGCTCGATGTTAATGACGTCACTAAGCCCGGCCTGTTTAATGTTCTTTCGTGCTCTGGCAACCATGGAGGCCGAAATATCCAGGCCGGTTATTTCAAATTTTGGGGACACCTGATACAACTCTTTCAAGAGCCATCCAGGTCCCGTTCCGATATCCAAAACACGACCTTCTGAGCAATAGGTCAGGATGTCTCGGCTGATTAATTCATAATGGCGTTGAAAGATATTTGTTCTGCTCACTGCATTATAGAATGCAGTACCCGGCCATGGTATGCCTTCTGGATGAAATTTTTTGAGTACTTTGCGAATCGGAGATAACACAATTCGAGACCTCCCATATTAAAAGCCAGGCTGCGCACCGAGCCTTCCAATTCCACGACAATATAAAAATCTTCTTTTATCGGCTCAACTTTCGGTTAAAACTGATTATCAGAACAGCAAAACCTGCTTGGATGCCTTCCATAGGCCCTATTCTAACAAAATTTAACTTATTTACACAACTTTATCTGGGAAATACGAGTTACAAGAAGGGTCGGCGGCCTGCTGTTGCACAATAATAAGGCCCGCCATCGCAGTTTGCAAGGACCAGGCATAAATGGTGGGGGCACGTGACGTTTGTTGGCAGAAAGCCAGGCTGTCGCGGCTCTATAATTGTGGAAGCCTTAGGAGCCGGCTGGATTCCCCCTTCCTACATTCGCTGGCACAAGTTTCGGGGGAATGACAACTTTACCTTGTTTGTACCGGAACGTTGCATTTAGTATTCAAAGGTCAATAGTTTTACTCAGTCGTCTGAGATTCGAAAACCTTTTTCTTATAGTAATTATGATCACGTCGATACATAAGCCAACACGTTTGATTCTCACCAGTTTTTTTCCTCGTCAGCGCTGTGCCTCTTGAGTTTCTCAAACCGGGAAGGTATCCTGTTGAATTGTACAGAGACAGCACCGATGGAAGGGAAATAACCGTTGAAGAGTTCGCAGTTAAGACAACAGAGTGACTGAGAATCGCAATGGAGGCGAACGGCGGCTTTGCCGTCAGATTCTCAAAATCAACAGCAGGCAAGCAGGTTCACGGAAAAACGTTTTATGCCAAACGCACACGAACCGTCCAAGCCTTACACCATCGACCCCGCCTGGTCGGCGGACCGCATCCAACCGAATTCAAAAACCTGTGGTTGCGCTTGTTTTGTCCGGATAAGCCAATGCGTAAATTCTACTTATTGTGAATGGGAAAAATGGAAGAAAGTATTATCTCAGCTGCAATAACCAGGACCGCCTCAGGCGGACTTGAAGCCGACGGCGCCCGCACAGGATAAAACAGAACGGAAAAGGAGTTTGCATTATGGAACGCATTATCAGTCTGCTTGGGCTTGTCGTAATGGCATTGCTGGCGTGGCTACTCTCTGCCGACCGCAAACGCATGAACTTCCGCCTGATTCTAAGCGGCATCGCCCTGCAATTCATTCTGGCCCTTGTCATCCTCCGCACCTCCACCGGCCAACTCGTATTCTCTTACGCTCGCTCACTCATCACACAGGTCGTGGGCTTCTCGCATCAGGGCGCGGAGTTTGTCTTCGGCAGGCAATTGGTTTTCGGCTCCGAGTCTATGCCCGCCGTCTTTGCCTTTTCGGTATTGCCCACGATAGTCTTCGTATCGTCCCTGATGGCCGTTCTGTTTTACCTCGGCGTACTTCAGAAGGTTGTCGAGTTCATGGCTAAAGTGATGGTCTATGTCATGGACGTCTCCGGCTCCGAGTCCCTCGCCACCGCTGCCAACGTCTTTCTCGGAATGGCCGAAGCCCCCCTTGTCATAAAACCGTACATGAAAACAATGACGCGCTCCGAGCTTATGGCAATGATGACCGGCGGCATGGCCACCATCTCCGGCGCCCTGCTGGCCACCTACGCCAGCTTCGGCGCCGACGCCGGGCACCTGCTTACCGCCTCCATAATCTCCGCACCCGCGGCGCTGGTCATCGCCAAAATCATGATTCCCGAAGCCGAAGAGTCGCTTACCAAGGGCGTCGTAAAAGTTCAAATCCCGAAAGAGGACGCCAACGTCCTCGATGCTGCCTGCCGCGGCGCGACCGAAGGCGCAAAGCTCGCCCTGAACGTCGCCGCCGTCCTGATCTGTTTCATCGCCTTCGTCGCCCTGCTCAACTGGCTGCTCTCACTGCTGCCCAGGCTCGCCGAGGAACCCCTTACCCTCGAGCGCATACTCGGCTGGTGCTGCGCCCCCCTCGCCTGGGTCATGGGCGTCGAATGGAAGGACGCAACCACCGTCGGGATGCTCCTGGGCAAAAAAACCATACTAAACGAATTCCTTGCCTACCTCGACCTTGTCAAGTTCAAGGATGCAATCTCGCCGAGGTCTTTCGTCATCGCCACCTATGCCCTCTGCGGCTTCGCCAATTTCGGCTCAATCGCCATCCAGATCGGCGGCTACAGCACCCTTGTCCCCACTCGCAGAAGGGATTTGGCGAGGCTCGGCCTGCGCGCGATGGTCGCCGGCTCACTGGCCGCATTTATGACGGCAACCATCGCAGGCGTAATAATTTAAGCAACTCTCCCAGGCTACTGCGAAAACCGTACGAGTTGAGTACCTCTCGGGCAGTTGCCGCATAAGCAGAGAGCCAGGGTCCTCCCCCCACGTCCAATCGCCGCCTACATCGCAGATTGGGCACACTCAGGCCGTTCTTGAAGTGAAAAGTTTTCTTTTATGTATCTGACTGCGTTGTTGAAGATGGTCATTCCGTCACTGTCGGCGTTGTCTTTCAGGCGGGTCCAGTGCGGATGCTGAGTCCGCCGGACGTACCTTTCCGGATGCGGCATAAGCCCCAGCACCCGCCCGGTAGCGTCCGTCAGACCGGCTACCGAACCCATTGACCCGTTCGGATTGACAGGATAGCCCCCCTCCCTGCCGTCTTTATCCACATACTTGAACGCGATATGTCCCTCGGCCTTCAACCTTTCAAGCGTCGCCTCGTCCTTCGTAACAACTTTGCCCTCCGCATGCGCCACCGGCAGATAAATCCGTCGTCCCGCCTCAATAAAAACGCACCTTTGCGTCTGGGGCGCAAGGTACACCCACCTGTCCTCGAACTTGCCGCTGTCATTATACGTAATGGTGACATCCCCCGGCCCGCCGGTTGACCCGTCCCCCGGCAGAATCCCGGCCTTCACCAGAACCTGAAAACCGTTGCAGATGCCCAACACCAGTTTGCCGTCGTCAATAAACTTTCGGATTGGCTCGGAAAGATGATGAATGATTTGATTGGCCAAAATCTTGCCCGCCGCCACATCATCGCCGTAGCTAAAGCCCCCCGGTATCACCATTATCTGGTATTTATCCAGCAGACCCTTGTCCTCAATCACCCGGTTTATATGCACCCGTTCCGCTTCCGCCCCCGCCAGTTCAAGCGCATATTCGGTCTCCACATCGCAGTTTATCCCCGCCGCCCGCAGCACTATCGCCCTTATCTGTCCCATCTCTTACCTTTTTGCAATATCCGTCACTCTTGCCCTTCTATGTCATTCCCGCCAAGGTGGGTAGCGGGAATCCATTTCTCCCTGAACTAATATACTAAACCGAAATTCTTTGCTTCGCCCGCAATGACATTGTATGCAGTCAATTAACATATGACCGGGGTCTTATTTAGGCTGTGAAGTAGCTTTTTAGAAATCTCCCCCCCGATTCAGCCATACGTCTCAACCTTTCTCATAACCTGGACATTCATGTCTACCTGCTCTTTAGTCGTCATGCCGGGAATGGCACCAACCACATAGTTATTGGATAGCACCCAGCTAAGAGCTTTCCGATGGTCAGGCGAATCCCCAATTGTGTGTGGCGGGAGGTTGTAGTTGGGGCTCTGCGTCTTCATGGCTATAACTCCAACACCTTTTTGTGCTGCCTCTTTTATGTACTGCGCAAGCTCTGGAGAACTATTAGAGTTGAAAGCAACCGCCGCCACATCATAGAGACTTGATTCTGCCACATGTTTCAGATAGACCTCCTGATTCTCATGTGCTGTGATTCCACACCAGTGGATTTTCCCCTCTGACTTCCACTTCTCCATTATATCAATGTGTTCACCCGTTGTAATCTCCTCTATACTCTCAGGCTGATGCCATAGGAACACATCAATGTAATCTGTAGCGAGGTCACGAAGCGTCTGCTCAAACTGGTTGCCTGCCCATGCCTTACTTGTGCGTGGAGCCCTTCCCATGTATGCGACAAAAAGGTAGACCTTGTCTCTTACTCCACTGATTGCTTTACCTATAGACTCACAGCTGTTGCCGGGCTGACCGAACCCATATCCCCACGCGGTCTCAATATAATTGATCCCTTGGTCAATTGCATAACGGATTAGCTCACTATCCCTTGTGTGCTGAGCACCATACCCGACCGGAGTTAGTTGAAGATCTGTTCTACCAAGCTGACGTAGCGGAATCCCTTTCGTCGGCTTTTGACTGTCCTTGGTACATCCTGTGACGATAGCTCCAATACCCACGCCAGCCACAACTTTCAGGAATTTCCTTCTTTTTATTTTCATCTGAGATTTCCCATTTAACGCTGTTTGAAACACTTTCTTGCGCTTCAATTCTGTCATAACACCGAAATTTCCCTCGAATTACAATTACTCGAATCTCGTGCTTCGGATTTCTCTGCATTACCAAGCTAACGGCTTCTGCCACGCCTGCTTTAACGTATCCAAATCCGAATCGATAACGGTCGTGCCGTCCGCAGCCTTGATGACAAGCTTCTGTCCGTCTGTCACCTTGCCTATCTGCCCGAACGGCACATTAAGCATCAACTTCACAAACGCGTCGTACTTCTCCGGCTCAACTTCCACGATATAGCGCGAATTCGACTCGCTGAATAGCTGCGCATCCACTCGCGCGCAATCATCGCTTCTCGGCAGCCCCCGCAAATCGGCTTCGATGCCTAATCCGCCGGCAAACGCCATCTCCGCCAGCGCCACCGCCAGCCCGCCCTCGGAGCAGTCGTGACAACTTGCAACAACACCCGCTGCTGTCGCCCCGCAAATCTTCGCAGCAATCTTCGGCGCCTTCTCCAGGTCCGCCTTCGGCACATTTGCTCCGAGCCGGCCGTGAATCTTGTAGTAGTGCGAACCGCCCAGCTCATTCTTGGTCTCGCCCACGACAAACAGAAAATTGCCCGCTTGCTTCGCGTCCATCGTAATGCACTTGTTGACGTTATCCACCGGCGCTATCGCGCTTATCAAAAGCGTCGACGGAATGGAAATCCTCGTGCCGTCCTCACATGCGAACTCGTTATTGAGCGAGTCCTTGCCCGATATGAAGGGCGTCCCAAAGGCCATCGCCCCGTCATAGCACGCCTGCGACGCCCGCACCAAAGGCCCCAGCGTCTCGGGCTTCTTGCAGTCGCCCCAGCAGAAATTATCCAGAAGCGCTATCCGGTCGAACCGCCCGCCCACACATACGATATTTCTTATCGCCTCGTCAATCCCGGCCAGCGCCATCCAGTACGGGTCAATGTCCCCATAGAGCGGATTCATCCCGCAGCTAATTGCAAGGCCCTTGTCCGAATCAAACTTCGGCCTTATCACCGCGCCGTCGCCGGGGCCGTCGTTTGCCACACCCACAAGAGGCTTTACCACCGAACCGCCCTGAACCTCATGGTCGTACTGGCGTATCACCCATTCCTTGCTGGCCACATTATAACAAGACAGAATCTTCGAAAGCTCATCGTCATACCTTTCTTTTTCGGGCAGGCTCGGCTCGCTCAGCTCCGGACTCTCCCACACCGCCTTCCGCGAGTACTTAGGCACCCCCTCATGCAGGAAGTCCATATCCATCTCTGCCACCTGCTGCCCGTCGTACCGCAGGATGAGCCTCTTGTCGTCCCTGAATTTCCCTATCACCGTGGACTGGACATTTTCGCCGTCAAAAATCTTCGTTATGGCCTCCACGTTTTCGGGCTTGACCGCTATCACCATCCGCTCCTGGGCCTCACTAATCCAGATCTCGTTATAGGTCAGACCCGCGTACTTCAACGGCACCTTCCCCAGTTCCACCTCCGCCCCTAAATCTTTTCCCATCTCACCCACCGCGCTGCTCAGACCCCCTGCCCCGCAGTCGGTTATAGCCTCGTAAAGACCGGCTTCGTTCGCCTGAATCAGAACGTCCAGCATCTTCTTTTCCGTTATCGGATTGCCGATTTGAACCGCGTGCGAAAAGATTGTTTCATACTCATGTGTTATTTCGCCGCTCGAGAAAGTCGCCCCATGTATCCCGTCACGTCCCGTCCTGCCCCCGACCACAATGATAATGTCACCCGCCTGCGGATTCTTAAAGCACTTGTCCCTGTCCATCAGTCCGATGTTGCCGCAATAAACCAGCGGATTACCCAGATACCGCTCGTCGAAATAGACTGCGCCGTTGACCGTCGGTATTCCCATCCGGTTGCCGTAGTCGCGCACGCCGGCCACCACGCCTTTCATTACCCTTCTCGGATGGAGCACCCCTTTGGGGATTTCCTCCAGCTTCTTGTCCGGCGGACCAAAACAAAATATATCCGTGTTGGCAATCGGTATCGCGCCCAGCCCGGTTCCCATCGGGTCACGAATCACGCCGCCGATGCCGGTTGCCGACCCGCCGTAAGGGTCCAGCGCCGAAGGACGATTATGCGTCTCCACCTTGAAACAAACCGCCGAATCCTCGTCGAACTCCACCACCCCCGCATTGTCGGCAAAAACCGAGATACACCAAGGCTTGTTCAGCTCCTTGGTCGCCCTGAAAACCGTCTCTTTCAGCAGATTGTCGAAACGAATCTGCCTGCCGTTGATTGTCATATCAACCGAACTCTTGAGCGTCTTGTGCACGCAGTGCTCGCTCCAGGTCTGCGCAAGCGACTCAAGCTCAACGTCCGTCGGCTCTCTCCCAAGCTGCCGGTAGTATTTCTGGATGGTCTGCATCTCCACCAGATTGAGGAACAGGTCCTTTTCCCGGCTCAGCTTTACCAGCCCCTCGTCGTCGAGGTCACATATCGGCCAGTGTACTATCTTTAGCTCGTACGGCTTCAGATGCGGGCTTGGCGGCTCCGCCTCGCTGCCGATAACGCAAACCTCGATACAGTCGTTTGCCAATATCTTCCTGGCGATTATATCCGTCTGCTTGGAGCTGATATCGCCCAGCAGGATATACTTGCGGGCTGTTCGCACATGCCCGGCCTTGACACCCATGTCGGCAATGGCGGTTGTCACGGATTCGGCCACAGGGTCGGTAACGCCGCTTTTGAGATGTACCTCGATCAAAGTCGCCTTCGCCAGCCCTGCCGGCGCCCCGCTCCTGCCCATGTAATACTCCTCGCACACGGGGTCGGTCAGCAGCTCCTTGGCCACGCGCCCGGCAAAGACCTCGTCGAAATCCGCCTCAATCAAAAACACCTTCGCCGACTGGACCGCCTCCACCGAACGGACGCCAAGCTCCCTGATGTCCTCCAGCACACTGCTGCCGTGAACGTCCGCGAAGCCCCGCCGATTAAAAACCTCAAAACGCCACTGCCTCACAATATCATTTCCTTGCTCTTTATCTTCTGTTTTATTAAAGCCGCCCGTTTGGCCCTTGCCGCCTCCAGCAGCTTCTGAATCCTTTGCCTGTCTGCGTCCTTTATCGCCCTTTTCAGCTTCAGCAGCTCGGCAACAATCTTATCGATACCTCTGGCGGTGTTATTTGCGTTTGCCAGAAGCACGTCGGCCCAGATACTCGCAGGCCCCGATGCTATCCTCGACGTATCCATAAAACCCTTGCCCGCAAACTTAAGCTCCCTGGCGTCACTGGCGTTCGTTAATGCCGCCGCCGCTACATGCGGAAGATGACTTACATTCGCCAGCACCCTGTCATGCTCAGCCGGCGTCATAAATTTCACGCTGCACCCGAGCTTCGACCAAAATCCTGTTAGCGTTTGCACCGCCTGTTTATCCGTCTTTTTGGTCCCGGTCAAAATACAAGTCGCCCCATCAAACAAATCATCTCTGGCAAACTCAACACCTCTCTGCTCGGACCCGGCGATTGGATGTGAGCCGACATAGTGCACAACACTCGGCAGTGTTTTCGCTGCCCACAGGTGGGGCAAGACCTTGGTCGAACCAACATCTGTAACTATGCATCCGCTGGGCAACACATCCCTAATCACCGCGAAAATCTCTCCGAACGTAGAAATTGGCGTGGCCAGGATTACAATATCCGCGCCGGTTACGCCAGCCTTTATGTCGTCCGCGACTTCGCTGGCCACCGCCAATTCTCTGGCTTTTCGCCGCGTGCGGGCGCGATGGCTGTAACCTACGGCTCTCACGCCGGGAAAACACCGCAAAATTGCTAAACTTAACGAGCCCCCCAAGAGACCCAGCCCTATAACGGTTATTTGTCTTAAGTCCTTCAAAACAAACACCTTGCAAGAATAAACCTCCCGATAGATTCCGCTAAAAAGTATAGTATGAATACGCCGCTGTCAATTTTTTTCTTTGATTTATGTTGTCGGAACTGATAATATTCCGATTTGGAATAAGAAGTCGATGGATATGGCAAAAGCGAACGACACCTGAGCCGCTCTTTGTGGGCAGGTTTTTTTTGTGAACATTTGCCGGTATCTCAATGTGTGGTTATCCAGTGCACACGAGCAAAATTGAGTACCATAAAGTGATATGCCGCAAAATAACAATAAAATCGGAGACGGTGATTACCTCGACTTCGAAGATAGGGTAGCCGACCTCGACCGCCAGATGAACGAGCTGCGAAAGCTAAGTTCGGCCAAGGGCATCGACTACTCTGCGGAGATTCGCCGGCTTCAGCAAGAACAGGTCGCCGAGCTCAAACGAATCTATTCCAGCCTCACGGCGTGGCAGACAGTCCAGGTAGCGCGCCATCCCAAAAGACCCCTGCTCGATGACTACGTCAACCTGATGATAAAGGACTTCCGCGAGCTCCACGGTGACAGGTGTTTCGGCGACGACCGGGCTATCGTAGCAGGAGTCGGCCGGATCGGCAGAGAAAAAGTTCTCGTCGTCGGACAGAACAAGGGCAGGACCACCAAAGAAAAGATTGCCTGCAATTTCGGATGCGCCCACCCCGAGGGTTACCGCAAGGCGCTGGCAAAAATGAAATTCGCCGAAAAGTACGGCATACCTGTTGTCACGCTCATCGACACCCCGGGCGCCTATCCCGGCGTCGGCGCCGAAGAGCGGGGCCAGGCACAGGCGATAGCCGTCAACCTGATAGAAATGTCTCGTCTGAAAGTGCCGATAGTCTGCATCTGTATCGGCGAAGGCGGCTCTGGCGGCGCTCTTGGCATAGGCGTCGGTGACAGGCTCGCCATGCTCGAATTCTCATATTACTCGGTTATATCACCCGAAGGCTGCGCCGCCATTCTGTGGCGCGACGGCTCAAAAGCCCCCGAGGCCGCAGAGGCGCTTAAGTTAACCAGCAAAGATTTGCTCAAGCTCGAACTCGTTGACGCGGTCATTCCAGAGCCGCTCGGCGGCGCACATCGCAACGTTCACGACACCATCTATTACGTCGAAAGATACATCATCAAAACCCTCCGCGACCTCAAACGCACAAAAATCGAAAACCTGCTTGAATGCAGATACAAAAAACTACGTGCAATCGGCAGCAATAATGCAAACAACCTTCGCAGAAAGGTATCCGCCAGCCAGGCCAGGATAAAAGAAGCCCTCAAAGCCCTCACCGATGAATCCAGACGGGTCCCCGCAAAAGTCTGAGCGCCCCAGACCCAACCCCGGCGAACCGGCAGGCCGGGCATCTACGTCGAAGACTTATATGTGGAGCCACGCTTTCGCGGCAAGGGCGTCGGCCGCGGCATGCTCGCTCACATCGCAAAGCTCGCCGTAGAACGCAAATGCTGCAGAATCGAATGGGACGTGAAGGAATCGAACAAACGCGCTATCCGCTTTTTTGAAAGCACCGGCGCCTCGCTTTTGGCCAGCAGAAAAGTATACACGCCCGCTGGGGACGCCCTCCGGAAACTGGCATACGAGTAACTTGCGCCAAAAAACCGCTTACTTCAACGCGTCAAAGAATCTGTTCAACCTCGGCTGATACCTGTCGGTAATATCGAATGAGACAATTACCCCCCGCGCCTTCCCCACTATCGCCTCTCTTTCCACAAACCCGAAAATTCGTAAGCGTTCACTGAAATAATAGGTTTTATGTAAAAGCGTGTTTCTGTCCGATAACTCTGGTGTGGACAAGAACGCATATATCAAACATCTGGAAACGGAAAACACGCAACTGAAACAACGCATTGAAGCGTTGGAAAAACGTATTGAGCAGATGGAAAAGCATATTGAGAATCTGGAACGGCGGTTGAGGATGAATTCGCAGAATTCGTCCAAGCCGCCCTCGTCCGACCCGCCGGGCACAGCTACGGTCT
>Ga0307376_10003286_pt1 | contig 15153 bp, 7 predicted proteins | sample TR2MG_FD_202536 | JGI IMG/M metagenome (GOLD analysis project Ga0307376, IMG submission 202536) | Soil microbial communities from Risofladan, Vaasa, Finland - TR-2 | ecosystem: Environmental > Terrestrial > Soil > Coastal area > Acid sulfate soil | place: Finland: Risofladan, Vaasa | collected...
GCCCCAGGTCCCGGCGGGTCTGGTCTGTTTCGTACAGCCTCTCCAGCAGCTTGGCGAACTGCTCGCCCTCTTTGAACTCCTCGAACCACTCCACGACCCGTTGGGCGCCCGTCTGGGCCAACTGCTGCCCCAGCAACGCCACCAGCGAGTCGTAGACTTTGAGCGCAAAATCGCGGAACAGGTCGTACAGCCGCGTGACCTTGTCCGCCTGGCCCAGCGCCTGGGCAAAATCCATGCCGACAGCGCCGGCCACCTGGGCGACCTCGGCCCCCCCCAGTCCCAGGAGCCCGCTCAGCGCCGCCTGGCCGGTCTTGCTGGCCCGCTCGGAGATGAGATCCAGCGCATCCGCGATGGCATCCGACAGCATCACGCGGGCCGCGCGAACGTTCCTGGGCGGCTGCTCGCCCCGCTCGACCGCTGCAGGGACGGCCTCCCCCTCGCCGAGCAGGAGGTCGAGACGCTCGACGGTGGCCCCCAGGCCACCCCGGCTCCGCTCCATGCCCGGGCCTCCCGTCCACGCGATCTGGTGCTCTTCGTCCTCAGCCGCCTGGAGCAGGTACAGACCGATCTCCAGGTCGGTCAGCGCCTTGGCCAACAACTGCGTCGACGCCCGGGCGCGCACCGCCGGGTCGGCGTCGGTAAGGCGCGCGGACGCCGCCTGGGTCAGCTCTGCCGACAGCGGCGCCAGCCGCTCCGCCTGCTCTGCCAGTTCTCCCGGCGACGCTGGCCCCCACCCACCCCGCTCGCCGGTGGGTGCACCGGACGGCGCGAACAACACCCGCACCCCGTCGGCGTAGGCCAGGGCCGCGGCCTGATACGTGCTCTCCTCCATAGCTCACCTCCCTGAATCAGATCGTTCCCGGGCGTGCCCGCCGTACGGCATCTACCAGGTAGCCCAGGTACCCCCGCCGGTCGAGGTAATCGATAAGTCTCCGCACTCTCGCCGTCTTGCCGGTTCCTCCAACCATCTCCAGGCTAACCTGCAGCGCGATGCCATCCTCATCCAGGTCTTGCTGCACATCGGCACACAGCGTCTCTACCTCCTCCACGTCAAAGCTCTCAACGACGGCCTGGCGCAACGCACGCTCGTCCACGGCCAGTCGACCGCCCTGAACCTCCCCCACCGCGGCATACACACCATCAATGGTATCCTGACGTGCATTTCGAGTCGCTTCTTGCTCCCTGTTCAACCCATCCCCAGACCGTGGAAAAAGGATGGCCTCCATCGTCGGCATATAGACCATAAACGCGCCCCATTCAAGGCTTGTTTCTCCAGAAAAGCCAGCACCATTCAGAACGTGCAGGCGAGCCCAGGTCACCGCTTCGTCGAGCGAAAGCCCGACGGCGAGAGACAAGTAGAGCTTCTCGCAGAAGGCATTTGCCGCCCTGACCGTCACGGTGCCCTGCGTCCCAACGAGCGCCGGCAGACCAGCACGAATCAGCGGCTCCACAAAGGGCCAACGGCCGCTGTTGCACGCACTGGAGACAGCCAACCTTGTCCCAGCCCCCTGTAACAGATCGGCGAGTCGTTCGCTATACAGCGGATCAAAGACCTGTCGATTCGCGTCGACCCCGGCCACCTCCCGCACCAAGTACCCCCGACCACGTGCGACATCGGTGTGCCCTGCGTAGTGGAAGATAGCTGCGGGTTCCCTCAGTGCATCCTCGATGTGGTCCTCAGCAGCCGTAACGAAATCCAGGTCCAGCAAATCTCCCACCGGTGCAAGTGCCTCTCCTAAATCCTCGTATTCTCCAACTACACCCCAGTGATCGCGGTGGCCCGACCAGAACGCGCCTGCGAAGACCATGCGCTGATCTACGCTTGAAGCTGAGATCTTGAGAGTCGTGGCAGGGGCTTCGCGCACCAGCGAAACGCGGGGATCGAGACACAGAAACCCGGCCAGTGATCCAGGATCATGGTTGTCCGGCCGATACACGTACTCCCAGGGAAGGTCCACCAGGGGCTCATCGAGGCAGAGCCTGAGGCGTAGGCCACCGTCGGGGGAGATACGCTCCAGACTGCTCATCAGGAGGACGTAGACCGGTCGCGGAAGGATGACGCTCGCCAGATGCCGTCCCAACTCCACCAGACGTTGGTCTATGCCATGCTGCGAATACCAGCCACTCTCCTGAAACACCCGGCGCAGGTCATCGGACTTTTGTGCATCAAGAGGCACCGACACTGGCCGGCGCATATTCCCCGCTGGTGAGCTGTGCACCATCACCTGAACGTGATCCACGCCGGATTGCCATGCGCTGATCTGAAAGTCAAAGAAATTCATCGGCTATCCCCACGCACGCAGACGCACACAAAGAGGCAGCGGCGGATAACGTCGACCGCAGCCGGGCCGTCCGCGGCCCGCGTCGGCAACATGCGACCGAACACGCACCGCCACCCGCGCCTGCCCCTGTCTACCGTCTACTGTCTACCGTCACCCTTCACGCAGCGTGATACGCCTCCAGCATCGCCAGCCAGCGATGATCCTGCGAGTAATCCAGCTCACCGTAGTAGCGCGATACGTCCAGCAGTGGCGGCATGAGGTAGATCGTCACGCCGCCGCAGCGCTCGACCTTGGCGCCGTTGTGACCCTCGGCGATGACACAGTTCTCAGGCCCCACCGCCAGCGCCGCGCGTACGTCGTGCGCCGCCCGGCGCACACCGCCGTCCGCCGTCCGCTCCTCCAACTCCTCGCAAAAGTGGGACACGTCCCACAGCGTGTTGTGCCAGAAACGGGCCGACTTGCGCTGGGCACGCCACACCTCCGGCGCCGCGTCGGGCATGGCGGCGATCAGGGACCCGGCCAGTTCGTCCAGCGGCTCCGTCAAATCGCGCACCCTCGATAGATCGAGTGCCGCCTGCGTGACCGGGCCAGAATAGTTCCGATCCACGTAGGACTTTATGTAGGCGTCGACGATGTGCGCAGCCAGGTCCGGCGTCGCCAGGTCGGGGGCCGCGACCAGCCGGCCCAGCACCGCGTCGTAGGGCCAGCCGTCGCCGGGCTCGTTCTCCTCCGAGGCGACGACGTAGCGCACGTACGGCCGGGCCTGGTAGGCCACCTCCAGGTTGCTCATCAGGCAGGCGTCCATGCCCAGCAGGTCCAGCGGCTGTCCCAGCTTGTCCACCGCCTGCGCCAGGACCTTGCCCAACTCGACGGTGTCCAGCGAGTGGCCGCTGCCGTCGTCGGAGCAGATGGCGCGGTCATCGGGTGAGGGCAGGCCAAAGATGGTCTCCAGCGTGGGCCGGAAAAAGGCCCTGCCCATCGGCGTCGCCGAGCGCTCGCTGGCCTCGCGCTCGTTGTAATCGCGGGCCCCGACTTCGCGAGCGATGAGGTCGATCTCGAGCGGCTCCCAGCCACCGCCGTGGTTCCAGAGGATCAGCGCATACCGCTCGGCCGGGTACTTCTCGGCCGCCCAGTCGACAAAGTCGAGCAGGACCTCCGGGCTGCCCGAGTCCGTCTCACCCAGGGGCACCACCTGCTCGCACAGGCCGTCCCGCCGCACGTGGTAGCGGTTGGTCCCGCGGTCGCCGGCGTTGTCGAACTCGGCCACGATGTTCACGTCGGCCGTCGATCCGACGGCCCGCATCTCCCCCATGTCCTTGTCCCCGGCGGCGGACAGGTTGTTGTCGCCGGCCAGGTACACCATGAACGTCCACTTTGCTTTTTTCTTCATGTCACTCCTTTCCTGACCCTGATCTTGAGATGGGCACCACCGACCAGGCGTGATGATGGAGGGAAGGGAGGGATGGGAAGGAGGGCAGGGATGAGATAGGGGACACCTCGGGAGGCGAGTGGCGGCCTTCCTCAACCCATCACCGAGCCGGGCCGGGGGACCTCACAGATAATCACGGTTCGCTCACAGCGGGACTCCTTTGCTGCCAAGCGGTGAATCAACGGACTGCCAGGTGACCATGATGTCACCGGCTGCTAGTTTACCACGAAAGGACATTGGGGGCAATCGGCGGATGCGTGAAACGTGATGCGTGAAACGTGAAACGTGAAACGTGAAACGTGAAACGTGAAACGTGATGCATGATGCGTGATGCGTAACCTGGCCGGAGGGGATAGCGTCTTCGAGTGCCTGCTGCATTCTCCATCCTCCATCCTCCATCCTCTACTCCCCATTCTCCCCTCTCCCCTCTCCCCTCTCCACCCTCCGAATGCGGTCCACCCGAAAGACCCGCTCCTCCTCGCGCAGGTGGCAGTGAGCGACGAGATAGGCCACGTCACCACGCCACTCCAGCCGCAGCGGGTCGACGCGGCGCGTGGTGCGATGGGCCCGGCCGGCGGTATAGTACTCGATCTCGACGGTGGCGCGCTCCCGGATGGCCACCTCCAGCGACTCCAGCAGCGGGCCGACCGGCCCGGGCAGGCGATCCTCCATCTCCACCGGAGCGGCGCGATGGAGCGCTTGCAGCGTCTCCTCGACCGCCCGCTCGACGGCGTCGCGCAGCGGCAGCGGCAACCCCTCGCTCCAGCGCCGGGCCAGCGCGAAGGCGGGCCGGGTGGGCAGGCCCAGCGCATCGGCCAGGTGGGCGTAGACGCGCAGCGCGACGGCAATCACAGCACGCTCCTCCCCCCTCTCCCCCCCAGGGCGAGGGGCCGGGGGTGAGGGTGCCCCCCTCTCCCCCCCAGGGAGAGGGGCCGGGGGTGAGGGCGTCCCCCTCTCCCTCCCAGGGAGAGGGGCGGGGTGAGGGTGCGACAGGTCGAGACGAGGGACGATGCCACGCCGGGCCAGGCGGCGCAGGAGCGCGTCCAACCGATCGGCACGCACCTCGACGGCGCGCGCGTTGAGCGTCCTCCCCAGCGTCTCGCGAATATGGCGCTGGGCGGTGAGATCGCGCAGCACGCCAGCGTCGCGGGCCTGGAGCAGGAGGACCTGGCGGATGGCGACGCGGTCAAACTCCTCCTCCCAGCGATAGAGAGCGTCCAGAACCAGGGCGGGCAGTGGCTCGCCGCTCGCCCGCTCGAGGAAGTTGACCACGCCCTCGGCTGTGTGCCCCTGCTGAAGCGCGCGGAGGAACCGGGGCCACGTGAGCCGGTAGCAGGCAGGCCCTTCGACTGGGCTCAGGACGGGCCCTTCGGCCACGGACGTCCCGTCCGCGCTCAGGGCAGGCGGGACGACGGCCTCGAGCGCGAAACGATCGGGGAGTGGGAGGCCCACGGGTGCTTCCACGAGAACGGCCGGTCCTTCGGCTGGGCTCAGGACAGGCACTTCGACCACGGACGTCCCGTCCGCGCTCAGGGCAGGCCCTTCGACTACGGACGTCCCGTCCGCGCTCAGGAGGGGGGCGATGACCAGCGGTGCCGGGGCAGGGTCGGCCGGCCAGGCGCCGTCGTCACGCCCGAGGAGAGCGGCACCCAGCGAGGTCAACCGAACCCCCTCCTCTCCCGCTTGCAGATCGAGGGAAGAAGAGGCGAGGCAACCAAACCAGGTCAACGGGCCAGACAGCAGGGCGAGCAGCACGACGCGGGCGCGCGAGTCCAAGTCCGCGCGCTCGCCAGCGTCGAGCGCCGCCCAGGTGGCGTACGTGGCCTGTGGACGCAGGAGAGCCGGGTTCCGCTTGACCAGCCTGTCGAGAAGGTCGGCAGGGCAGCCCAGGGGACCCACCGGGCAGGCGGCCAGCGGTTCCAGCAGCGCGTGAAAACGGGCCACCGGGTCGTCGTCCTCCTGGAGGGCCGGCAGGCGGTAGCGGCACCAGAGGGCGCGGTTGGCGTCGCAGGGCTCGCGCCAGGCGTCCCAGAGCACGCGCAGCCGCCGGGGGCGGGGCGCGGCCAGCCACTCCTGCGCGATCAAGGTAGGCTTGAGGAAACCGCCGACGAGTCCGACCAACCCGGCCCGTTCGGCCAGGTAGTGGACGAACGGAATGCGCGCGGCCTGGAGTTCGCTGCGGCCGGGACCCAGGTCGTCGGGCGGGTGGAGGTACTCGTTGAGCGCCTGAAGCGCACGGGGCGGCAGCCAGCGGTCGTGGCGCACGGCGCAATCCTGGCGGTTGAGAAAGGAGAAAAAGGTGAACACGTCGGCGTCGAGATCGTATCCGGTGCGTGGGTATGCGAGTATGGGAGTAACAGGGGGTGGGAGCGGGGCGGGCAGGTCGAGGTAGGCGGCAAGCGCGGCGTGCAGATCGTGGGGTAAGAGGACGACGTGGAGCGGGCGCCGGCGTGTACCCAGGTTGAGGGGATAGGCCAGGCCATAGTGGACGAGCGCGGCGGCGGGGGAGAGAGGCGTGGGCCAGGGGGCTGGCGGTGCGTCGGGATTCCAGGGGCGGTACGGGTGCAGGGGCCCAAAGCGCGTGATAAAGTCAGCGCGGCGGAGCGCGAGGTCGTCGGCCTGGGCCAGGGCCTGGAGCGCAGCGCGGGCGTCCGGCTCCAACGCGGCGAGCGTGTGCAGGAGGCGAGCGTGGATAGCAGCCCCGAGTTCCCGGGCCACTCGCTCTTTGGGAAGATGGTGGTAGGCCGGCACGTCGTAGACAGCAGCCAGCGTCGTGAGCGACCGCCAGGGGTACCGCAGCAGGCAAGAGATGGTATCCATCGAGCCCTCCGATTTGACAAATCGTCCCAAAGAGTATACAATAATAATGTGTAGGAGGCAATCGAAGCGCCGTGATTCCACAAAACGCCAGAATGACCGGATTTAGGGGCGTACCGGAGAGGTACTCGACCAGCCCCCACGTATGGGGGGCAAGAGCCCAAAAAGGGGCTGAACATTCCCATATATGGGGGTTGCACAAAAGGCTGTCCCAAGACCACTAATCCCCGCAAGGGGACGGAAACACCGTATCGAAGTGCATGATCAATCATGACGAACCTCGTCCCAAGACCACTAATCCCCGCAAGGGGACGGAAACCGTCAGGCCCGCCCTCGACGGTCATATACCCATCGACGGTCCCAAGACCACTAATCCCCGCAAGGGGACGGAAACTAACATGAACGTGGTATTTGGTGTAGATGATTTCGTGTCCCAAGACCACTAATCCCCGCAAGGGGACGGAAACTCTTGGGCGTGCGACAGTCCATCGGATAACATTTGCAAGTCCCAAGACCACTAATCCCCGCAAGGGGACGGAAACTCTACGAGAATCATACCGTTCCCAGCCAATGAGAAAGTCCCAAGACCACTAATCCCCGCAAGGGGACGGAAACTTGCCTAGCTCGCCATTGGCGTTTGACCCACATCTAGTCCCAAGACCACTAATCCCCGCAAGGGGACGGAAACAGCACAAACGCTTGCGCACTATATGTGTGGTTGCACTTGTCCCAAGACCACTAATCCCCGCAAGGGGACGGAAACATCGCTCCTCCGCTCAGAATCGCTCCTGGAGCGCGCCAGTCCCAAGACCACTAATCCCCGCAAGGGGACGGAAACAACTGCGCGATGTTCCGCGCCAGGAAATCCACACACGGTCCCAAGACCACTAATCCCCGCAAGGGGACGGAAACCTCGCGGGTCGAGGGCGGGCCGATGCCGGTACTGGAGGTCCCAAGACCACTAATCCCCGCAAGGGGACGGAAACACCTGCGGGCCATCTCCAGGATCACCGTGTCTGACCCGGTCCCAAGACCACTAATCCCCGCAAGGGGACGGAAACAGGATGGTTCGACACGGTACATCGAGGAACAGGCGCGCGGTCCCAAGACCACTAATCCCCGCAAGGGGACGGAAACTTCGGGTAACTGTCGGCATCGGCGTCCGACCACGGTGTCCCAAGACCACTAATCCCCGCAAGGGGACGGAAACTTTACCCAGGCCAAGCCCGAAACCAAAGTGTATGCGAGTCCCAAGACCACTAATCCCCGCAAGGGGACGGAAACTGGTGTTCGAGGGTTGGTAGGGAGCGAACCTCTTTATTGTCCCAAGACCACTAATCCCCGCAAGGGGACGGAAACTCTCGTATCGCGCCTGTGTGACTGTCCCGCTACCACTTCGGTCCCAAGACCACTAATCCCCGCAAGGGGACGGAAACAGATTCTTGGCATGCCCGTGCCCACGCTGCTTGTGATGTCCCAAGACCACTAATCCCCGCAAGGGGACGGAAACTTGACTATCTGGACTTGTGTCGCTTGAAGGGATGGATTGTCCCAAGACCACTAATCCCCGCAAGGGGACGGAAACCAAGCTACCCCGGTCAAACTGGGGCGTGTTGGCTTGAGTCCCAAGACCACTAATCCCCGCAAGGGGACGGAAACTGTCTCGCCGCTGTCCCACCGAAAGTTGTTGACTTGGAGTCCCAAGACCACTAATCCCCGCAAGGGGACGGAAACCTTCATGTTCTCTCCGCGGTCCAGTCCCGGGACGACCGTCCCAAGACCACTAATCCCCGCAAGGGGACGGAAACTCGTTCGCGGCTATCAGCTTCTGCTATACGTCTTTTGGTCCCAAGACCACTAATCCCCGCAAGGGGACGGAAACAGCGCCTCCAGCGCCTGGTGCCGGCAATCCCGGTAGGTCCCAAGACCACTAATCCCCGCAAGGGGACGGAAACTTTGTTCAGTCCTGGTGGCCGGTGGTTGCGGGGGTGGGTCCCAAGACCACTAATCCCCGCAAGGGGACGGAAACTGGTATATACATCACCGTCGCCGCCCTTGTGATTGGTGTCCCAAGACCACTAATCCCCGCAAGGGGACGGAAACTTATCTCCCACAAACCGGTGTCCGCATTGTACGCCAGTCCCAAGACCACTAATCCCCGCAAGGGGACGGAAACACTCCGGCCTCGGTGCGTAGCCCTCTGCCCGCAAACCAGTCCCAAGACCACTAATCCCCGCAAGGGGACGGAAACTCCAGGTGTTCATGCTCGGGCACCCGTAGTCGCCCAAGGTCCCAAGACCACTAATCCCCGCAAGGGGACGGAAACCCCCCATACTATGTCAACCCCCTCTGACGAGCTCTGAAGTCCCAAGACCACTAATCCCCGCAAGGGGACGGAAACTTCCACATCGGGGTCGTCGGTGCCCTTCGAGTCCACCAGTCCCAAGACCACTAATCCCCGCAAGGGGACGGAAACTTGGCAACGACTGTGGCCTCGCCACTGCCGTTGTCGTAGTCCCAAGACCACTAATCCCCGCAAGGGGACGGAAACTTGCTAGTTCCCCCCATTCTTCTTCTTGGTCTTCTGCGGTCCCAAGACCACTAATCCCCGCAAGGGGACGGAAACGAGGAGATGCGGGCTTCGCTGGAGGCGGTGGCGGATCAGTCCCAAGACCACTAATCCCCGCAAGGGGACGGAAACCCGAAGTAATGCAGATGAGGTGACCCGAAAGCCTCCGGGTCCCAAGACCACTAATCCCCGCAAGGGGACGGAAACTTAACAAGCGTCGCCTGTTCTCACTCGGAAATCCCTGAGTCCCAAGACCACTAATCCCCGCAAGGGGACGGAAACCTCTGATAGATATGCGCACCGAGCTGCATTCGGACCTGTCCCAAGACCACTAATCCCCGCAAGGGGACGGAAACTACGTGTTCCGTGATATTCCCCAAGGCCAGGTGCGTAGTCCCAAGACCACTAATCCCCGCAAGGGGACGGAAACTTCTTCCTACCTCCTCTATTTCGGGGCCGCATGCCTCTGTCCCAAGACCACTAATCCCCGCAAGGGGACGGAAACTCCTCCCTTTTGACATGGGAGAGAATCATATAGCTTCGTCCCAAGACCACTAATCCCCGCAAGGGGACGGAAACCTACCGTACCAACTACTTGCTCCCGGGCAAAGATACATGTCCCAAGACCACTAATCCCCGCAAGGGGACGGAAACGCTTCCCAGAACAATGTATATGGCGTAGAAGTTCCGAGTCCCAAGACCACTAATCCCCGCAAGGGGACGGAAACCTCACAGTATTTCTTTTTCACATGTTCCCCCTTTGCAAGTCCCAAGACCACTAATCCCCGCAAGGGGACGGAAACGCTCTGTAGGTGATACAGAGCGCCGAGGATTGGCTGAGTCCCAAGACCACTAATCCCCGCAAGGGGACGGAAACAGGTTGCAACACAAACAGGCCACTGCCACGAGCATCAAGTCCCAAGACCACTAATCCCCGCAAGGGGACGGAAACCTAGATCAATCCCCAGCCGCGGCGGCCACATGCCGATTGTCCCAAGACCACTAATCCCCGCAAGGGGACGGAAACGAAAGCTAGGCCTCCTCGAGCTCATCCCACTCATCCGTCCCAAGACCACTAATCCCCGCAAGGGGACGGAAACATCATCCTTAAGCTGGATCACATTGCCTAAGGATTTGGGTCCCAAGACCACTAATCCCCGCAAGGGGACGGAAACATCATCCTTAAGCTGGATCACATTGCCTAAGGATTTGGGTCCCAAGACCACTAATCCCCGCAAGGGGACGGAAACTCTCTTTCCTGTGCACGAGTGGATGTGTTCTGTCATCTGTCCCAAGACCACTAATCCCCGCAAGGGGACGGAAACGGGCCACTGTTCCACTGTGAGTGCGGAGTTGATGTCCAGTCCCAAGACCACTAATCCCCGCAAGGGGACGGAAACGTCGCTCATTGCCTTACCTGCCTCTTTGTGGTAAAAGTCCCAAGACCACTAATCCCCGCAAGGGGACGGAAACTCACCTCCTTCGTCGGCAGCGCCGGTGTAGTCTTCGGGGTCCCAAGACCACTAATCCCCGCAAGGGGACGGAAACGCAAGCTCCCGCTCAAGCTCGCCGCGGCGGGCGATCAAGTCCCAAGACCACTAATCCCCGCAAGGGGACGGAAACTCCCCCCTTGCGGAGGATTAACTCGTTGCGGCCGTTGGTCCCAAGACCACTAATCCCCGCAAGGGGACGGAAACGTGTAACCAAAGCCACGGCACTCAGACTAAGCGCTACGTCCCAAGACCACTAATCCCCGCAAGGGGACGGAAACCTGGGAGCACCACGTACTTCGTGGTGTCCCAGACGGCGGGTCCCAAGACCACTAATCCCCGCAAGGGGACGGAAACCCACAATGTTCGCATTCCACCACGCAACCGGCGCGAACTAGTCCCAAGACCACTAATCCCCGCAAGGGGACGGAAACTTCCGACACATGCCAGCGCGTTCCGACGTGGCCGGTTACGTCCCAAGACCACTAATCCCCGCAAGGGGACGGAAACACACCGTCGTCCCAGGTGTGGTTGTTCGTCCACGTCGGTCCCAAGACCACTAATCCCCGCAAGGGAACGGAAACTTACCACCGAACAGTCCAAAGGCAATTAAAAAGCTGAGTCCCAAGACCACTAATCCCCGCAAGGGGACGGAAACTTCACTTACACCTCCGATGCCGCCACCCGCGCTCATCGGTCCCAAGACCACTAATCCCCGCAAGGGGACGGAAACGATTACCTTTGGCGCTGTGCGGGCTGATTTGGCCCGCAGTCCCAAGACCACTAATCCCCGCAAGGGGACGGAAACACGTTCGTCATGATGGTTCGCTTGAGGCGAGCCGTCAGTCCCAAGACCACTAATCCCCGCAAGGGGACGGAAACTTCTTCGTATACCACCAAGAGAAGCTCAAAGCTGAGAGTCCCAAGACCACTAATCCCCGCAAGGGGACGGAAACGGGAATGCGAGCGCCCATCGCAGTGAACTTCTCTGGCTGTCCCAAGACCACTAATCCCCGCAAGGGGACGGAAACCCGCGCCCACCGCCAAGACGGTCATCGCTATGACCAAGGTCCCAAGACCACTAATCCCCGCAAGGGGACGGAAACACGAGCCAGCCTCGAGGGTGACCTCGTCTGTGACGGGTCCCAAGACCACTAATCCCCGCAAGGGGACGGAAACCCAACATTCCGGATCAGGGGACGGTGGGACACACCCCGTCCCAAGACCACTAATCCCCGCAAGGGGACGGAAACTCGTTGGGTCCACCCATCGGGCATCGTGCCACCCTCGTCCCAAGACCACTAATCCCCGCAAGGGGACGGAAACAGCTATCGCCGCAACGGATAGAAGCTGAAGCCATTTTGTCCCAAGACCACTAATCCCCGCAAGGGGACGGAAACTGAAATACTTAGCCCGGACTTGGGCGCCAGTATATATGTCCCAAGACCACTAATCCCCGCAAGGGGACGGAAACTTCCTATAGGCGGATGCCAAATGCTGGCATAGATCCAGTCCCAAGACCACTAATCCCCGCAAGGGGACGGAAACTCCGATGGGCAAGAACTCGAGCAACTGCTGGCGCCAGGTCCCAAGACCACTAATCCCCGCAAGGGGACGGAAACGTAGTACTCTCCTCCAAAGTAAATGTCTCGAGACTCAGTCCCAAGACCACTAATCCCCGCAAGGGGACGGAAACACGAGGTCCAGCAATTTGAACGTTGCGGATATGGCGTGTCCCAAGACCACTAATCCCCGCAAGGGGACGGAAACGTCGTACCAGGTATAGCCAAAAGCGTCACTGGTATAGGTCCCAAGACCACTAATCCCCGCAAGGGGACGGAAACCCGAAAAAAAGCAGAGTAAGAAAGGATAGAAAAGCAAAGTCCCAAGACCACTAATCCCCGCAAGGGGACGGAAACTTGAGTACGGAGCCGGGGCGGGATTACATGGGCCGAGGTCCCAAGACCACTAATCCCCGCAAGGGGACGGAAACAAGTACCTTGCAATGTTCTGCTCCTCTTCAAGCTTAAGTCCCAAGACCACTAATCCCCGCAAGGGGACGGAAACATAATGCTCCACCCGCCAGACGATTGGGGAGCAATTGGTCCCAAGACCACTAATCCCCGCAAGGGGACGGAAACTTACGGCTTCGGGATTGTTTGGACCTCTGGGGATTTCGGTCCCAAGACCACTAATCCCCGCAAGGGGACGGAAACAGATCATCGACGGTGGGCACAGGATTCTCGACCCTGAGTCCCAAGACCACTAATCCCCGCAAGGGGACGGAAACTCCCGTTGCCGCTCCGTAGCCTATCGCTAACCCGGATGTCCCAAGACCACTAATCCCCGCAAGGGGACGGAAACTCAGCTCGTCCAGATGTTTCGGATCATAAACCTGGATGTCCCAAGACCACTAATCCCCGCAAGGGGACGGAAACGCAGAGGGGGTACCCCTTCGCTGCTACCCTGTTGCAAGTCCCAAGACCACTAATCCCCGCAAGGGGACGGAAACTTGCAATCCGTGCCTGCCCAATGAGCCCAATCCTCAAGTCCCAAGACCACTAATCCCCGCAAGGGGACGGAAACCTAATATAGCCGCCCGTTCCGGGTCTCTCGTCCGGTAGGTCCCAAGACCACTAATCCCCGCAAGGGGACGGAAACTTCGAAGCGTACTCCGTCCCCGCAAAGGTGGCTGTAAGTCCCAAGACCACTAATCCCCGCAAGGGGACGGAAACATAGCAGTGACAGTATGCCCCGACTCCTGGAATGCATGTCCCAAGACCACTAATCCCCGCAAGGGGACGGAAACCCCCCCGTCGCCTTCCGGCCCTTGCGGCTGATCCGGCGTCCCAAGACCACTAATCCCCGCAAGGGGACGGAAACTCAACTTCGTACAGAGAGATATTGCCGCAGCAGGGAGGTCCCAAGACCACTAATCCCCGCAAGGGGACGGAAACCCACCTCCGCCAGCTCGCTAACGAATCTCCCCGTCGGGTCCCAAGACCACTAATCCCCGCAAGGGGACGGAAACGCCCAACGTCATCAGGTTCCCCGTGACGACGCTCTCGTAGTCCCAAGACCACTAATCCCCGCAAGGGGACGGAAACCAGAGTTCCGACCAAATTGTCATTAACGGCTCAGAGCCAGTCCCAAGACCACTAATCCCCGCAAGGGGACGGAAACCCCAGTATTCCAAATCTGCCTTGACCGCCTCATACCGGTCCCAAGACCACTAATCCCCGCAAGGGGACGGAAACATCCGGTCGGCATTGTGTCGAATCCACCATTCCAGGTCCCAAGACCACTAATCCCCGCAAGGGGACGGAAACTTTGGCTTCCGCCACCTGTTGGGCGGCTTCGGGCTGGGTGTCCCAAGACCACTAATCCCCGCAAGGGGACGGAAACTTACCTCCTCTATGAATTTGCTTACCGGCGCGCAACCAGTCCCAAGACCACTAATCCCCGCAAGGGGACGGAAACGCAACCCGGATCGGGCGAGTTGACGTCCCAGGAGTCGGTCCCAAGACCACTAATCCCCGCAAGGGGACGGAAACACACTCTGGCTCCGATGATGAAGCCCGAGTGCCAACAAGTCCCAAGACCACTAATCCCCGCAAGGGGACGGAAACCTCATTAGCAGGAATTGTTGCCTGAACGACTTCCAGCAGTCCCAAGACCACTAATCCCCGCAAGGAGACGGAAACTTACCTGATCGGCCATGCGCAATTCGCCCCACTTTGCGTCCCAAGACCACTAATCCCCGCAAGGGGACGGAAACAGATGGCAGGTCGAGCAGCCAGATTGCCGCTCCTATGAGTCCCAAGACCACTAATCCCCGCAAGGGGACGGAAACTCAAAGTGCTTGTCGTCGAGCTCAAGCGTCACGATGAGTCCCAAGACCACTAATCCCCGCAAGGGGACGGAAACTGACATCTCACTCCTCCTCCACTTTGTGCATCGCCCTGTCCCAAGACCACTAATCCCCGCAAGGGGACGGAAACCCAGAGACGGCCAGCCTGGCGTGGGCGCTGGTGTGCCGGTCCCAAGACCACTAATCCCCGCAAGGGGACGGAAACATGGACAACTCCATCCTCTGGCTTACCCTCGACCGTCAGTCCCAAGACCACTAATCCCCGCAAGGGGACGGAAACTCACCTATTGCAGGATAGTACGTCTCACTCATTGTCAGTCCCAAGACCACTAATCCCCGCAAGGGGACGGAAACTTCATCTTTCACCTCCATGGGCGTACTTCTATCTCAGGTCCCAAGACCACTAATCCCCGCAAGGGGACGGAAACTTCCCACCGCCGTCCACCGCACGGAGTCCCAGTGAGTTCGTCCCAAGACCACTAATCCCCGCAAGGGGACGGAAACTCACGACCACCTCCACCTCACGCGTCACCTCGACCTCAGGTCCCAAGACCACTAATCCCCGCAAGGAGGGTTGGAGGAGTCCCGACTGCTTACGCTGAGATTACGTTTTAGCGTAAGCAGTCAAATCACTGCTTACGGTTGCGGCGGTCTGAAAACACGGCGCGAGCGGACTGCTTACGCTGGCGCAGCAA
>Ga0307376_10003289_pt1 | contig 15143 bp, 14 predicted proteins | sample TR2MG_FD_202536 | JGI IMG/M metagenome (GOLD analysis project Ga0307376, IMG submission 202536) | Soil microbial communities from Risofladan, Vaasa, Finland - TR-2 | ecosystem: Environmental > Terrestrial > Soil > Coastal area > Acid sulfate soil | place: Finland: Risofladan, Vaasa | collected...
ATCCTCTGGTATAATAGTAGATGAAGAGTTCATCAAGGATACTATTGTAGATGAAAACTTCGAGACAGAAGGATTTGTAATGCAGTTACCTGTAGCCTATCAAGTATTAATTGATAGTAAAGATAAGGTAGATTACGAAGGCGCTCCGGTTGTTAATCTACCGCCCGGCACGAAGAGTGCATACACATTCGACAAAATCTATATTCCCAAAGCATCTATGCGCCGTTGTTGGAAACATGACAACGGCAAGTTCGGTCTCAATGAAATTGGGGTACTCATTAACAATATAGTGGTGATGGCCTATAGATATGCTGGTGAGCCTACAGAGACTAGACATATATCTATGTTATATCGTGCTATAGGTGCTTACTTTTCAAGAACAGCAGATATGATGGGTACCAAGCGTGGGGAAATATCTCAGTTAGGTATGTCTATTCGCTACCCATTTTCTTCCAAAGCAGTTGCAACTTTGTCAAATAGACTACCCGCCAACACAATAGAAATACATGATACTATGGCTAAGCATCTCCGAATTAACAATGGCGATGTAGTTTTAGTGGAAAGATTTCCATGTCTTGGATTCATGTCTATTAGGCCACAGAAAGTGAGGATAACTAATGACGAAATGGCAAGATATACCATTAGAGTTTCGGGTAATTGTTTATGTTCACTCGGCCTTGATTTTGATGGTGACGTTATTTATCTGGCTTCTTTTCATACTCCTGAGGCTAGGGAATTGTTGCATAAAGAATGGGAAACTCCTAATCCAGAATGTTATGAGGTTATTTGTCAACTAAATGAGAAAGTTGGGGCACCAAGTGTTGACAACCTTGCATTAGATGATTATAATATATCAGAGTTTGATACTCTTAATGCCGAAACTCATGCAATGTTTGTCAGAAATGCTACAGGTGTCAAGAGCCACACTGGACCAGTCATAGCACTGGCGTATAATCTGATGAGAATACTGGAGAATTCTCAGGTATGTGATCTTCAAGCTACCAATGTGGCTATCGAATACTTTCTTGATCGTGTTGGTAATACAGTGTTCCAGCAAAAACACGGTGTTAAATCATTACATGCAATAGTAACAGAAGCAATCTGTACTGGTAATGTGACAACATTGGCAGAAGAAGGCTTCGATCGGGATACATCTCAGATGATCGTTGACATAATCAAAGAGAAAGCTAAATCTCTTGGCGTCCATAACTTAGCGCAATATCATGCTAAAGCTAAGGAGAATGGTTGGAGCAATATTATCAATCGTATAGTACGAGAGCAAAATAAAATATATTATGCAAGTCGTGCTAATTTAGAGGCGTGTGAGTTGCTTGATCATCTCGAATCTCCGGCTGTAGATATACCAAGCAAAATACTAAAGGATATCTTGTCGGGAAAATCTGGTGCTTTGAAAACTAAACTAGAGGAATGTTTAGATCAAGAAGCGTTAGATGATATCAAAGATATAGGCCATCGTGATGCGTGCAAAACTTTAATGGAAATGGTGGAGGAGTTATTAACACCTCCGCATAAGAACTTCGTAGACGAAGAAGCGAGTGCTCGCATGAGGGCATGTTTTAACCTGCCTAAAGCCAAAAAGCGTAACAGAGCAAAAGAATGCTTTGATCAATTGGTACAAAGGAGAAGATAATGCCAGGTGTTAAATTAAATGGTAGAGTATTCCTGACCGGTAGTGTTGTCACATTTAATGAGAATGCAGATAAGATTTGCTGTGCACCTACCGGTCTCCGAGTACTTATACACAGGATAAAAGGCGACGGTCTTATAGGACTTTATAGCCCGGACAAACGTCTCAGTAATTGGGGAGACCTTGATGGGGATGTGGGTGATAACAGGGGTTGGTGGACTGATGCCGGCCGCCTTGAAAAATGTATCATAGAAGGTGACAGTAGGTATGAAGTGAGCAAAGATTTCGAATACAGAGGAGTTAATCTTATAAACAAATCCTGCCGCATAGTGGCTAGTCTTGACAATGGGACAGTCTTTGTAGAGTTTGATGAAAATGTCAATGGCTGTAGCGCTGATGGTCTTGGAAAATCTGGTTATTGTGTTGCTCTAAACAGCAAAATTTTAACAACTCGAACAATTAATAAACAAACTAAACAAGCTTAACGGGGAGAAAACTTATGGACAATCCAACAGGCAGTAACAATCAACGTGAATTTTTGGGCATTACTCAGAATGAATGCACCATCCAGGGTAAAGTGATAAGTGATCCTGTCATTCAGAATGACAACTATGCATTTATGCAGATCAAAACCTCTATCTCTGAGATTGGCGCCAACGGCCAGTGGGTCGATACCATTGTCGAGATTCCAGTGATAACAATGGATCCTAAAAAGGTTGATGTTATTCAGAAATATGTAAAGGAAGGACGAGTATTATTGCTCAATACTTTCTATAAATCCTGGGTAAACAACGGCCAGCCTCAACATGCCTTTATAATTAAGAAGCTGACGTTAGGTTCAAAGAAATGGGAACCGGATCAGACTACTACTACTCCATCACTGCCGGTGCAGTAAGGAATTGATATGCCACTAAAAAACCTAGAACCTTTTGATCAATTATCAGTTTTGACAACTGAATTAGATGAGGCTGAAGTTGCTCATTTATTAAAGGTAGATGAAAAACTCAGCCTCACTTGCCAAGACTGTGGAGGGAGTAGGTTTGTAATACAAGGATTTATTCCAGTAGATCTTGATATTTTAGTCGGCAAGCACACTATAATAACTTCTATAGATTACAAAAAAGTTATCGTAAATAGGGTTGTTAAGTGTGCTCACTGTAGTTGCACTGATTTTGTAATGATAACTGAACCTTCTACGGAGAAAGAAAATGGACAAAAGCAAAGCTGCACTGGGTAGTACTATAATGGAATCGATTGCCACATGCTTAACAATTGATCCCATAAATCTAACACCAGAAGAAAGAATATTTCTTCTTGAAGAACAAATGCGACATATGCAAAGAATCATCATAAGGATGAAAAAGCAACAGATCGCAGTAGATGATCCAAATGCACCTCTGCCAGTGCCAAGCAACTCAAATAAAGATGGTATACCTATTGGCACAGTATGCTTTGGTGCCACAGAAAAATCACCATTCCTCTACTATCTAACTACTGCAGAAGATGGTTATGTGGTAGGTTCAAAGAAATTTGAATCATTATCTGCTGCTGCAGAGGCAGTTAGTATGGTGAGGAGGAGTGGATGGACATTTTGGAAAACATTAGATGGCCGAACGTTAAAGGAGGCTTACAGGACTTAACTGATGGCTAAAAAAGGAAGGAACAAACAGAAGAAGAAGAAAAATAAGATGAAGAAGAATTATAACAAGAAGGAATTTTGTGAGGTGTTTTGCCAGACTTGTATTATTTGTACTCACCCACAACCAGACCTATGTTATACAGGCTTATACAAACATGAGCCTAAAGCCTTTGTCAAAAACGTCTTCAATAACTTAGTCGATATTCATTCAACCTATGAAGCCATGGGCAAATCGACAAAGTCTATGTCTGTTGAACAATTCCAAAATGTTATATGTAAAACTGGTATATGCTTTAATGGTGATGAACAAGCCGCTTTTCAATGTGATAAACTCATTGAATGCTATCGAGAGTTTATGCGCCAAATGGGCATTGGAAATGCTACTATAATCCATGAAGTAGATACCTCAAAGCTTATAGAATTTAAAAACAAATCCCGTAAATTATTTGTTTCTTACGGCAATCAAAAAAAGAAAGCAAAAAGAAATCGTTATGTCTGTGCCTCTTATCCTAGCTTTTTTTCCAGCGATAACGAGAAATTCCAAGCAGCTATACGAAAGATACTCTATGGAAATAACGATCAGCAACAAGATAAGAATAAAGAACTGTCCACCAGCGATACAGGATCAGCTGATAGACATACTGAAGGTGGAGAATCCAAAGTACAACGAGGCGATAGCAAAGGGACGTTGGACTGGAAACCTTAAACCTTTCTTATACAATTTTGATATTTTACCAGATGATAGTATACGTATACCACGTGGCATGCGTAGACCTCTTCTTGATATGATTGGTGATGTCGATGCAACAATTATCGACCAGCGTTTATATCACGAGTTCGCTGATGTAAATTCTGCCTCCATTCAATACAGGCCCTATCAAGAAAAAGCTATGAATGCTATGTACCAAGCCGAGGAGGGGCTGCTTGTTGCGCCCGCGGGCAGTGGTAAAACTGTTCTCGGTCTAAGCATGGTTCCATTGTATGGACAGCCCTGCCTCTGGCTTACTCATACCAGACAGCTTGCCTATCAAGCATTGGAAAGGATAAAACAGTTCCTTCCAAGCATGGAAGAGGATGACGTAGGATTACTGGGTGATAGTAAGTGGAAGGTAGGTAAGTGGATAACTGTAGGGTTAATACCAACACTCGTTCGTAGACCTGTTGAGGTCTATGCTATGCGCAACATCTTTGGCTTAATCATATTGGATGAGGCGCACCATTGCCCGGCCAGTACATTCCTTCAGGTAATAAGTAGTCTTAACCCTTTCTTTTTATACGGGCTAACAGCTACTGCCTATCGTAGAGATAAGCTGGAAAATTTGATGTTTCAAACAATCGGCCCTGAAATAATTCGCATCCCAATATCAGAGGTTGAAGATGTAGGTGGTATTATTATGCCAAAAGTATTGTATCGCACAGTTAATTCTAAACCTGTATATGGAAACAATATTCAAGCAATACTTAGAGATAATATTGTTCCCAATGCCAAAAGAAATGGTCTGATAGTAGGAGATGTCTTGCGAGAAGCTACTGCAGGAAACTTCTGTATTGTAGTGACAGATCGTAAAGCCCACGCTGATATTCTCTATGATTTAATATCTACTGGGTGGGAAAAGACGGGCATTGCTACTGGTAATTATAGTAAGAAATATGTAACTGAGCAGGCTAATCTCCTCAATAATAAGGAGATAACTGTCCTTGTTTGCACGTTTGCTCTACTAGGAGAGGGATTCGATGTTCCTTTCCTTAATCGTGCTTTCATAACCATGCCATTCAGAGCTGAAGGCAAAGTAGAACAATTAATAGGCAGAATACAAAGGACTGCCGAAGGGAAAAAAGATTCAATAGTTTATGACTATGTTGATGTAGACATAGGTGTAGTACAAAATCAATTCTATACGAAAAGCAAGAACGATTGTAGATATAATGTTTACTCTCGTTTAGGACTGGAGATAGAACCTTACGGAAACCTGGAGGGCGAAATATGATGTAAGGAGTATTCTAAATGAAAATACCCATTAAAACTTCCTGGACAATGGATAATGCTAAAGAAAATATCATCCAGGAATCACGAGTGATCAGAGCACCGAGAGAATTTAGGCAATTTGCTGACCTTCATCTCGGTGATTTCGTTACACTCAGAGCACACAATGGTGAACTATTGTTATTAACAATAGAGAAAGCTTATGACGATGATGTAAAAGCTGATTCCCTGTGTGCTTACCTCACTAGTAGAATATATAACCTGGTTGCTGAGAAACAAGCACAAGTTTGTAATCTAAATATAGTGAATGGAATTACTTTGGGTTGCGACCCAGAACTGATGATAATTGACAGAAATACTGGCAATTTGGTATCAGCTCAAAATTTCTTCGGACTTAGGAAGCAGGGAGAGATAGGTTATGATGGTTTATTAATTGAATTCCGACCTCTACCCAGCATACATGAATCGGTAGTAGTAGATAATATATATACTCTACTGACTAAAGCTCGTACATATCTTGATTCTTGCCAGATGTTTCCAAGCACTATGCTTGCTGGTATATCATCTTTTCGTGGTAAGGCAGCGGTTGCTAGAAATGTAACAACTAATACTGTCTTGTTTCAGCCTCATGTACAACTAACTGCTGGATTTCATCTTCATTATGGTATACCTAGGGAGATCTTAGGTTGGAAGAAGAATTTTGTAGCAAAGCAGGTAGTGAAGGCGCTTGATTACTATGTTGGTCTTCCATCTATAATACCAGAAGGGTATAATGATAGTTATCGTCGTACCGTACAAGGACTTGAGTATGGAAAACCAGGCATGTTTAGACTTGATGATAGGACGTTAGAGTATCGTACTCCTGGAGCTTCTTTAATGAAACATCCAATCCTTGCTCAAGGTCTAATTGGTCTCGGTGCCACTGTTATAGAGGACATATGTAGTAGAGTAAAGACAATTACTAATGGATTTACTCAGCTAGATGAGATAGCATCAGATGCGGATATAAAAATTCTCTATCCACATATCCCGCCGGTAATGGAGCTATTTCGTGCCATCTGTTCTCCTACTATTGATGTGGCTAAAAGACATTTGGATACTATAAGGAGAGATGTGGAAGATATGGTTGGTTATGCCGGCAGGGCAAACTCAATTAACAATTTCTTTGACAACATCGAGACTACATTTTCAATTGATGTTGAAGATAACTGGTGGAGGTATAGGAATCATGGGGAGAGACAATCGGGATAGATGGACGTTCTACGTTCACCCGTCTAAGAGAACAATAGATGCATCTGAAGCACGGTATTGGAAATCGATACTTCATAAGATCCTCAAAATAGGATTGGAGTTCGAGTTCAATCTACCGAATAAAAATGGTAGCTGTAAGGGCGATAACAACGCCTGTCCATGCTCCCATATGGCCAAAGAAGAATGCTGGAAGGAGTGTACTCGAGCTGGAGAATGTGAGTCTGCAAAGGCTGGAGAATGCTTCGGTTTATTTTGTACAGGATTTGTAAGCTATTGTGTTGTCTGCGATAAATTCGAAGTTGATTGTAAATCTTGCGAGCATCGCTATGATCCAAACAGAAATCCTGATTCCATCCGTGAAAGAATGCAGCAAACATTGCATCCGAGCCAAAGCTATGGTGCTATTACTAAACACGGTGTTCACAGCATCGTAACAGATGGCTCATTGCTAGGTAAAAAGGGCGCAGAAGTTATCACAGTTGGCCGACGGCCAGACTACTGGGAATTTTTCCAGATGTCTAAAGACATTATAGATCTTGCCGTAGAAAACAATGCATATGTGAATGAGAGATGTAGTATTCATGCTCATCTTTTAGCAAGTTATTACGGTAAGCTGCCCGGCGGCAAGGATGGAGGTCCTGGTGTACCTAATCAAGTTAGCGAGATGGAAAAAGATATGCCTGAAATTATCTTAGCTAATTTTCATCAGTTATGTCGACGATATCAAAATGCAATGACCTGGATGACAATGGGGCTGGACGATCCTAAACATATGACAAGGTGGGAGAAATTCAGAGTATCTGTCCTTCATATATCTGCTATTTTAAACAGTATGCAGAGAGTAGTCGGTGAGGTTTCATCTAACGCCGGCGGTAATAAATATGGCTGGGTAAACTACAACTATTGTCAATTCAATGAGAGTGGTTCTCTGAAGAGAGTTCATATCGAAATGAGAACCATGGACGGCCTGTTATCTCCAAGTGCAGTAGCGGCTGTAAGCTGCCTTTATTATGCACTCATGATCAAAGCAGCTGAGATATCTAGATATGGTATCGTCGAAGTGGGCGATAAAGAATGGCTCACCAGAGCTGAGAAAATCAAGATGACTATTCTAAACAATATGAAAAGTTATCAAGATGGCGATAGATTTGGTGATACTTCTAAAATATCTCAATATACAGAGACTTTAATATCTGAATCGTTTGACCTTATCTCTCAGGTAAAACATATCTTGATGAGAATGGGGCCTGCATATGAGGTGTTAGAGAAACTGGCAGAACGTCCGTGTGCTTTGCGCAGAATTGATGGTGAACCGTGGGAAAAGATAGAAGCAGATCTATGCGTAACAATGACTGCGGAAGATATATTCACCTATAAACTGGCAGAAATTATTGATCTTAGATTAGTTGACCAATGCACAGACGAACCTGAATGGATTGCAGAAGTCGGCAATTTAATGCGGGAAGATAAAGAATTAAAAATTGACCCAGATGATGACACTGTCGAAGATCGTGTCTTAAATTACACTAACAAAAAGAAAAATGACGGTGAGATGGTATTCCTTGATCGTATAGGTACTATGTCCTTAATTTAGGAGATTAATATGTGCAGTATTTTCGGAATAGGTTTCTTTAAGGATCATAAATTAAAAGATACTGATACTATAATCGGAGTAGTCAGCCGTTTATTTAGAGAAGCAGAGGTCAACGGCAGAAGGGCTTCTGGTCTATCCATAATGAGAGAAAAATTAGCTGATGTAATAAGAAGACCTGTGTCTGGCTCTGAACTTATAAATACAAGCGAATATCTTGACTTCATGGAAGCAGGACTGAAAGAAAATGATCCTGAAGCTGGTAGACTCATGTCCATCATAGGACATTGTCGTTTCCCTACGCAGGGCCCAGAAAGTAACATCCTCAACAATCATCCACAAGTGATTGATCATATCATTGGGGTGCACAATGGTGTTATTACAAATGATCACGCACTGTTTAGAAAATTCGAAAAACTTTTTACTCGCAAAGCACAGGTCGATACCGAGATTATTTTCCAATTGATTAATCATTTCAATCAGTCGATAATGGGTAAAACCATTGGCGCTATACAACAAGCGTCTAAGTTTCTTAATGGTAGCTATGCTTGTGCTATGCAAAATTCAAGACACCCTTACAACCTATATCTATTTAGAAACAATAATCCAATAGATGTATTACTTTATTCTAAACTCGGTGTAGTATTATTCGCTACACGTGAGAGCTTTGTAACACGAGCATTTGAAGAGTTTGTAGACGCTGCTGCGGGACAATGTGAAGAGGTTGAAATACCCGCTCGTACTGGCTTAGTTTTCAATCTCTGGAATAAGAATATGTCTAGGTTTGATTTAAAGGAAGCTAAATAATATGTTAGATAGTAATACTATACTAGGTATAGAAGCTACATTAGGTTGTGAAGAGTATTCCCATGCTATACTCACACAAAGCCAAAATAACTTACGGTGTGGTACACCTGTTATATACCCTACTGATTTTGATTTCACTAATCGTAGAAATAAAGTGCCTATTGCCACTCTAATTACTCCAGCCATGGGGCATCAGATAGAATCTACAACGGCGCCTATTCAAACTGTCCAGCCTATAAATATTAAACCATTGTGTGGAAACCATGAGGTGTTGACAGTCGCCAGCTTTGACTTTGGCAAATTTGATAGGCTGCTTGATTTTATTCATGATGTTGGTGGCATGTCACTGGTAATCGAACAAGCCAAGGGCCGATCTAAAATAGTAGAAGGCATCATAAAGCTTGCAGAAATGTTCAAACACAATTCTCTATTCTATTACAATTCATGGGGCAAAAAGCACCTAGCTGGAGATGATGATAAATACGTGTGTATACTAAGCTTCTTTGATATCCCCTACTGCATACCATTATTTGATATGCGCAGAGTAGACGGTATAGGGTTGTCCTTTACTGGTGTCACACTCAAAGCTTCTAAAGCATATGGTCAACTTCATAGGGTATTTAAAGCTGATTTAATATACTCTAACTATGAGGAAAACCTGTATGTTATTGATGGTGTTGATGTCAATCCGCCATCTCGATGTGGATTAGATATATACAGTTCGTTGTTTGCAGCTGCAAGTATGGAACTCCCAGTCCAGAAGGGTAATGAAGATCTTAAGTCTAAAAAGAAATCTACACGCGGATATATCAATGTATCATCTAAGAAAAAATTAGGAGAGAATGATAGTGTATATTTTGATACCCCAAGCGTTGTTATGGGTGCTATTTCTTATCCAACAGACCCAATAGAAGCAGACAGTGAACCAGAAGTGGCTGATGGAGGTCAGGTTAATTGGGGTACCACTGCTGAACTTGCTACTTTCAATGGAGTTCTGCAGGAGAATCATTCCTTAGAATTTCAGCCACCTCAACATCAAGTATTAAATGGTGAAAATCAGGTTGGTTGGTCAGTTGAACCAGACCAAACTCAACATATTGTAGAAGTTTCAGACTGGTCGCCGGGTATCTTTCCTGGAGAAACAACTCCTGAGGAAGAACCTGATGACGCGCCGGATGATCCAGGCGATAATGAATAAACAGGAGGTAAAAACATGTGCGGAATTGTAGGAGCATTAACCTTTGATGCTTTCGAGAAAAAATCAGACGAGAAGATCAGGACCGAAGCCAATATCTATATCACCACTCAATTGCTTCAAGCAACAGTAGAACGTGGTAAAGATGCTACAGGAGTCTCTCTGCTATGGTCTGATGGCAATTATACTGGACTAAAGATGGGGATTCCATCACCAGAATTTATTGCCAGGTTCGGAGAAACAGAGAAAGACTTCGAAGGTATATTAAAACTCTGGAGAGAATATCCCAAACTAATGAAGATATTCCTAGGACACTGTCGTAAATCCTCTATTGGCAACAGCTACGACAACAAAAACAACCACCCGCTTCAAATTGGCAACATCGTTATGATTCATAATGGTACGCTAACTAATCATGAGACTATTTTTGATAAGCTCGATTGTAATCGAACCGGTGATGTAGATAGTGAGGCAATAGGTCGGCTACTACATCATTATACCAAAGCCGGAACTGAGCCTTTTACAACTACTATGCTCGAAGAGGTTACACGTAGGCTGCATGGTACATATTCAGTGATGGCAATGTCAGGCAACAATCCATATCAAGTTGCTCAGTTTAGAGATATGAGGCCAGCAGAACTGGTACTGGTCAGACCATTAAAGACGGTGTATGTTGCTTCCGAGAAAAAATTCCTGGAAAATGTATTGTTCGAGTACAATAAGCAAGCCAAATTGTTCTCAACCGGCGTTAAATTTCCATATCTAAAACAAGCTGATGTCGAGTTCAAAATGCTACAAGATGATTCTTGTTTAGTATGGGATCTTACCATACCAATCACCGATAAAACTGAACTAGATGATCTGTATGATTGGAAGAAAATGCCTCTAAGAGTTGACAAAGTCTGGGGAACCTCTACTTCTTCCAATTCTGTTAACAACACCTATAATCAAAATCGAAACGCCAATGGCCAAAAAAAAACAGTGATAGTGGATGCTCAGAGCAGGAAGACTGGGACGACTTCATCTGCTGATGATGACGACAAGAACTCCGATGGTCTCGTATGGAGTAAATCACTAAACAAATTCAAAACACAAGATGGAATCAAGGAGACTAAAGATTACGGGGCCGTAACAATTGATGTAGAAAGTGGAAAAGTTGCTTCTGTCGACGAGGACGACGATATAACCAAAATCAAAGAGGTACCTGCAGGAAAAATAGAAAATCTTATTACTGGAGCAGCGGATATTAAAGAGCTTGCCATAAAACGAACACAAGACGCGGCGACTCTTCTTGCTGAAGGTGTCAAAAAAACCATCGCTACTTCGGACCTTGGTAAGAGCGAAGAAGAGGATAGCTCAACCATAGTAGAGATTGATATGACATCTGATCCAGAAGCTTTGAAAAAAGCGGAAGATTATGTAGAAAAAGGTCTAGTTAAATACGAAACGGATGATGAAGTTGCTATTGACATAGAAGCATCAGACGCTGCTGTTCTACGGCCATTACCATTATATGCACTGGCAAATCGTATTAAGAAATTCATATTCAAACAGGGTTTCTATACTGGTTTTGTAGCAGCTAAGGCTGAAAACAAACCAATAGAATCTACTGATAAAATGAAAAGTGCAGAAAAGAAAATTCGGCTAATGAAAATGGTAATTAAAGTTCTGGCCGCTGCACTAGAACTTCGATGTAAAGGCAATACTCCACAAGCCATCAGAGATATGATTAAAATGGTAATCGATGATGTCTTTAAACCTACTGCAGGAGCACAGGTTGATTTAAGCCTTGTCTTTTCCGTTGGAGACTTGAAAAAGATACCAATGCTTAAAGAAATAAAGGAGCAAATGTTTAAGGAAAATTAGGGGGAAGACCATGATCAATAAGAAAAAACTAGTTCTCGTACCTTCTCGATCAATGGATAATAATCGAAAGCAAGGTCGTAACGAGAATGGTTTAATTAGAATGGCTGCCAAAGCCAGGGAATTTATGAGCTTTGACGGCGATAAAGTAGAAATATGGACGGTAGCCGGAACCGAAAGGCAAGCGTCTGTATTACTAGATGTATTTCAAGCTTTCAGTACAGATGTTAAGAAAATCAAAGATTTAATTAAGCAGGGAGAAATCAAACCTACTGAAATTAATAGAATTGGTTTTGTTACAACTAAAATGTACAATCGTATCACCGGTGGAGATAGCCAAACTAATATATGGGTATCCACTGGTGTACATGATACAGTAATAGGTGCTGATCCTGAATTCTTATTGTTCAATGACAAGGGTGAAGTTGTACATGCCAACGGTCTCATGAGTAAAACAGGGATAATAGGATGCGATGGTGCTATGGCTGAGATAAGACCAGCTCCATCTACTGATCCACAAGGTCTAATTAAAAATATCAAAGATGCTTTCTCAAATAAATCTCTGACTGCTGCTATGTCTCCTTATGACTGGATGGCTGGTTGTTACTACAAAAATTCAAAAAGAGATTATCCAATGGGCGGTCATATTCATATCGGTAATCCGGCCAAAGTAGCTCAGATGCCAATGCCTAAACGTGAGATGTTCTTTAATGTTATGAACAAAATCGTAGACGAACTTGTTTCTATACCATGTATGCGTTTTGATGGTGAAATGGGAGCCAAACGCAGAACCAAATGTCAGATGAGCAATCATGGTGGCTGGGGATATTTTGGTGAATGGAGGCCATGCAATGGTCGTCTAGAACACAGAACTCTAAGTGGTATGTGGTTAATGCATCCAACAGTTGCTGTGTGCGTCATTGGTACTGCCAAAGCGGTAACTGATGAGGTATTTAAGAGATGGGCAGAACATAAATTTAATTATGATTATGTCGTCCCTAAGAAATACAGTGGATTGAATTATCATGATATGAATAATGATAAATTTAGTGACTGGAAAGATTTTCCAGTTTGCATAGATCTAAATACTTTAATGCCATCTAAAGAACTACGACAGGTTCTTAACATGTCTAAGGCTGCTGATATATCGAAAAGTTGGTTGGATGCCTGGCATTCTAAGATGACCCAAATGTCTACATACAATAAATATTCTAAGTATATTGACGGCCTACGAGAAATACTTAAAGTATCTATGGCAGAATTGGACAAATGGGATCGTAAGATTCAAAATAATTGGCTAAAATCTAAGAAATTTATAGTTACTATCTAATCGTAGTTGAACTTTATAACGGCCAAATAAAAAAAATTTAGAAAGGACTTGACAAATGGGAAAAGATGTTTATATTTATTACAGTGGAGCCACTGATAAGACAGGTGGTTTATTGGCAGAAGCGCTCGGTGTCTCCGGTGGAAGAAAGAGTCCAGGCACCAAACAAAAAATTGTTATAGGATGGGGTGCAAAGACAGACAAGTCTGTCAGTTTAGGGAATGCTACTGTCCTTAATCATCCCGATCTTATTCGCGCCAATCGCAACAAATTAACTGCATTGCAGATGATGGCAAAAGCCAAAGTAAATGTGGCGCCGTTTGTTGCTGCAGAGAATATTGTTGCTGAACTTGGAAAGAAAAATACTAATATCGGTGTACCCCTGGTAGGCAGGACAAACTATCATCAGGGCGGTGCCAATTTCTTTACCTGCCTAACACGTACTCATGTCAATGAGGTCTTGGCTGTTCTCAATAATAAACTGAAGAAAAAGGGCTACTTTCAGAACTACATCGATGTCAAGGAAGAATTCAGGCTTCATGTAGTGGATGGAAAGATCATCTATGCCCAGCGCAAAGTAGCACGCACGAATATGAAAGATGCCCATGTTGAAGATCAAATGGATAAGATTAAACGTATGGCGGAGAAAAAGGGAGTTACAATTGATGAAGCTTCCTTGAAATTTGCCATGGAATATCAAGGCGATAAGCTCGCCAGCCCAGACATGATCATCAAATCCAACACCAGAGGATATAAATTTTCTAGCGTCAAGTTAGAAAATGTGAACAAGAGCCTCGCTTCAGAAGCAATCAAAGCTGTGGCGGCCTTGAATCTTCAATTCGGAGCAGTTGATTGTGTTATTGATCCAGACGGTAAGGCCTGGGTTATTGAAGTCAACACTGGCCCTGGCCTAGAAGGTACGTCATTTACGAGTTATGTGAATGCTTTTAAAAATGTGATTAATAAAATTCTTACGCCAGCTAAAGCTCCAGTCAACAAAACAGGACCTGTTAAAGACTCAAATGCCGGCCCCAAAACCAATAAGGGTAAGGTTAAGGTTGATGCCGATAAGCTTAGAATGCTTGCCGATATGCTGGATCAAGCTGATGAATCTGAAGCCGATGTTGTTAACAAACTGGCAGCAAGGATGTTCGGAAATGGCTAATTTTTACATGACGCTATCTGCTGAGGAAATATCTCGGCAGATAGCAGAGCTGCTCAACAGCAATAATAAATTAACAAGGTATCACAGTATCCATACTTTAAAATTGGATAAAGGTGCTTACTTTGTAGATATTATTGGGGGGCAGGTGATTGGTTGTTCAGCGATTCATCAAGAAAACGATCAACTTACTCGGCAGTTTCATCTATGTGTTCATCCTAACTTTCGGCGCCTGGGTATTGGTAAAAAATTAAAACTTGCGGCACTTGCCCATGTAGTAACTCCATATGTTTATGTTACTATACGTGAAGATAATATTGCAAGTATAAATCTTAATATGTCATTAGGATTTGTTCTCGCAAAGAAAGACTGGGTAGGTGATCATAGTGTACTAACTCTGGGAGGCATAACCGCCAATGTTCGATCGCAAACAATTAGAATGGATGACAAACATAGTGGGAACAAACCACCCGCACTCTTCTATACCGGGGTTTAATATCTTAGCACAACAGGAGGCGATAAAAACAATGACTACTGGAAACAAAAAAGAGCATCGATTGAAATATCTGGGTGTTGAGATGTTAAGAACTGATGCCAACAAGTCCAGCAAACCAGATGTAGGACTATTTCGTGGACTAAGAGAACGTTCCGAGGGTGAAGGAAAAGCCGCCAAAGT
>Ga0307376_10003293_pt1 | contig 15137 bp, 9 predicted proteins | sample TR2MG_FD_202536 | JGI IMG/M metagenome (GOLD analysis project Ga0307376, IMG submission 202536) | Soil microbial communities from Risofladan, Vaasa, Finland - TR-2 | ecosystem: Environmental > Terrestrial > Soil > Coastal area > Acid sulfate soil | place: Finland: Risofladan, Vaasa | collected...
ATTCTGGAGATTCCCATACCGTTAATGTTTCAGATGCCGGAAAGCCTTATTATCAATCAACCTATTGTTGAATCAGCGGCCAAGGCAGCCCAGGTTCTCGACACCTTTCTGATCATTCGACCTGAAGATTATTCGGAAACCCTTTTGCCTTATGCCCGAAGTCTGATTCCCAGTCTTACCTGCAACAATGCCATGAATCACCCATCACTCATCCTCAAAAGTCGTGCGGTTGAACTGGGTTTTGGCACGAATATCGAAGATACGGTTCATAAACTCCGTAAAATAAAATCGGATATCGTTCTGATGGTCCGTATTCCCCTGGATGCCGATGCTGCATCCCGCGCTTTGGCACTTTCGGCTTTGGAGGTCGACACCCTTCATTTCTATGCAGATCAACACGGTAACGAACTGAATACCGAACATCCCCGGTTTTTAAAAGAAATGATTCGAGAGGTTCATCTAAAACTCGTGAATGGTTTGGTCAGACAAAAAATCAACCTGGTATTTTCAGGTGGAATCGCCATGGCCGAGCATATGGCCAAATCCATCATTTGCGGTGCCGACGGTGTCATTGTGGACGTCCCCCTGCTCATCGCTCTGGAATGCAGGCTGTGTTACCGTTGTCGAAAAAATCTGTCATGCCCTGCAAAAATAGACGACACCATCGTTCCTCAATGGGGCAGCCAGAGAATGATTAATCTGATGGGTGCATGGCACAACCAGCTCATCGAATTGATGGGCGCCATGGGAATTCGGGAGGCGAGAAGACTCAGGGGTGAAGTCGGCCGCTCCATGTGGTTTGAGGATCTGGAAATGGAAAGTTTCGGTCCCATATTCGGAAAAAGAAAAATAGCAGGATTAAAATAACCCATGAAAAAAAATAATATTCACTTTCAATTCCCCAAAACCGTCCAAGTGCCGGATCGGTTTCGGAATTCCATCGGCAAGTACGTTGTCCGGCGAAATTCCCGATGTATCTCATGCGGGTTGTGTGCAGAACTGTGTCCTTATGGCGTACATCCGCGATATGACGTCTACTCAAAACCCTTACGCCCCAAAGATTACAGATGTATCGGCTTTAAATGCAAAGAAAATGATTTTTTCTGTATAGACCGTTGCCCGGAACAGGCCCTGACACTTCGGCACAATCCGATTCTGGAAACTTTAGGAGATTATCGCTGGACGTCAGAGATGCTCATTGCACACTGGGACATGGCGGAAACAGCGAACCTCCCGGTGGTTGATCTGGAATACAACCTTGGCAACTCGGGTGGCGGTTTTGATAAAATCCGCTTCAAAACACCGGAACCGGGTGACTACCTTAACCTCGGCGATGAGGACATCGACACCAGTATTATATTGAACAAACGGGGTGACGGAAGGCGAGAGGTGATCAACGGCATCCCTTGTTACGGCGGCGGCATGTCTTACGGCTCCACGGCACTGTCGGTCATGGTGGCCAGAGCACGGGCAGCGAAACTGCTGAACACATTGACCTGTACCGGAGAAGGCGGTTATCCCCAAGAATTGACCCCATATTCCGAGCATGTCATCACCCAGATTGCCACCGGTTTATTCGGGGTAAAAGAAGAAACCATTTTGTATGCACCCATGGTGGAATTCAAATATGCCCAGGGTGCCAAGCCTGGATTGGGTGGCCACTTGCTGGGCGACAAGGTGACCCCCGAAGTCGCGGCCATGCGGGAAACGGTGGTGGGGAATGCCCTCTTTTCGCCGTTTCCGTTTCACAGCGTCTATTCTGTGGAAGATCATAAAAAGCATGTCGATTGGGTCAAAGAAATCAACCCGGACGTACTGGTTTCCGTCAAAGTCTCCACACCGACGGATGTGGACATGGTGGCAGTGGGCAGTTACTATGCCGGAGCCCATGTTGTCCATCTGGACGGCAGTTACGGTGGAACCGGTGCTGCTCCGGATATTGCAAAAAAGAACATTGCCATGCCCATTGAGTACGCCATCCCCAAGGTGCATAATTTTTTGAAGGCCGAAGGCGTTAGAGACAAAGTCTGCTTGATTGCCAGCGGCGGCATTCGCAATGCAATGGACGTGGCAAAGGCCATTGCACTGGGAGCTGACGGCGTGGTTATCGGGACTGCGGAACTGGTTGCATTGGAATGTGTTCGATGCGGTCATTGCGAAAGCGGCCGGGGGTGTGCCCGGGGCATCGCAACTACGGACCATGAACTGGGCATCATGATTACCGAAGATTGGGCCACCCAACGAATCGTCAACATGTACATGGCCTGGCGAAAACAGTGGTGTGAAATTTTAAGGCAATACGGCCTGAAAAGCATCAAAGAACTGGTGGGCCGATCCGATCTACTGGTCCATCTCGATTATCTGGATGAAGAAGAAAGATCAAAATATCAACCGGCACCTCAAGCAGAGCTAATAATTTAGGTGTTTCAAAATTTGTTAATAGTTAAGTTCTTTGAAACAAATCGATTTCAAAGGAGCTTCAGGTAATGTTTTCCAAAGGCCAAAGTGTTACAAAATTTATTTCATTAACTGATAAAGGTATGAAAAATGTTTCACGGTTTTGACTCAACAATTAAAAACATACTGAAATCTCGGGGCCGTCTGCCCCATGGCGAGATCCCTTCTAAAAAGCCTGCTGAAGAGGGCGGATGCGGTGTTACCGGTTTCATTTCATCCATCCCCGTTCGGGGCCGTCATATTTATGAACCATCGGTTCAGATGCACAATCGCGGAAACGGCAAAGGCGGCGGCATCGCTGCTCTGGGGCTTTCCGCAGAAAATCTGGGCGTTAGCCAGGAAATCCTGGACACCCATTATCTGCTTCAGGTCGCCCTTCTCGACCCGGCCGCCCGGCCGGATGTGGAAGAGACGGCCATCAAACCATTTATGGAAGTCCATAAAGCCGAAAGCATCCCCACCCTTGATGATTACAGGGACGTAGAAGGTTTAGAGGTCAAGCCTCCGGATGTCTGGCGCTATTTTGTGCGGGTAAAACCGGATGTTCTGGATCGTTTCATTACCGAAAATTCCCTTCAGGATCTGGATCATAGGAAGGCTGAAGATGAATTTATCTACCAGAATTCCTTTCGATTAAACCAGAAGTTTTACGCGTCATTGGGGGAAAAGCAGGCCTTTGTTTTATCCCACGGTCGTAATTTGATGATTTTAAAAATCGTGGGGTATGCCGAGCAAGCAACCCAGTACTACTGTATGGAAGATTTTAAAGCCCATGGATGGATTGCCCACCAGCGCTATCCCACCAAGGGCAGGGTCTGGCATCCCGGCGGGGCACACCCGTTCATCGGACTGGATGAAGCGCTGGTCCACAACGGCGACTTTGCCAACTACCATGCGGTGAGTGAATACTTAAAACAGCACAACATTTTTCCGCAGTTTTTAACGGATACCGAAGTCGCTGTTCTGCTCCTCGACCTGTTTAACCGAACGTTTGAGTATCCAATGGAGTATATCATTGAAGCCCTGGCGCCCACTTCTGAATACGATTTCGATCTGCTGTCGCCAGAGAAACAGCATGTTTACCGCTACATCCAGGCTGCCCATATCCATGCTTCTCCGGACGGTCCCTGGTTTTTTATCATTGCCCGCAACAATCCGTATAAAAACTATTTCCAGTTGATCGGCATTACGGATACGTCCATGTTGCGTCCCCAGGTGTTTGCTCTGCAGGAAGGAGACGTTCAGATCGGCCTGATATGTTCGGAAAAGCAGGCCATTGACGCCACCTTACAGAACCTTGCCGCTGAAGACAGCCGCTTTTGCCCGATAGCGGACAAATACTGGAATGCCCGGGGCGGTAGTGCCACCGATGGCGGCGCGTTTATTTTTACCGTCAAAGACGCCGGCAAGGGAGATGGATCTAAAGAACTCGTCTGTACCAATAAATTCGGCGAGGTCGTCAAAACACCTGAAAATCAGAAACATTATAAAATAACCCCCGAACTATCAACGCCCGTGGTTTCAAACGAAATGTCCGGGGCCTTAAAAAAAGGCCTGTCCACGGATGACCTATCTGATTTTAAACGCTATTATTGTCAGCAGGTAATAAACTGGGATTATCCTGAACTCATTCATTTTTGCAAAGGGCTCGAAACTCTGGCCATTGAAGATGACGACACGAAGTCCAAAGCCATAGAGGTTTTGACACACCTTATGGACCGACGCTTTCCCACCGGAGATAAAAAGCGGAGTTCGATACTGCAAATCATCAGAAACAGCCTGACTTCAATTTTTGATGCATCACCGGATCTCCATGAAAACACCGACACCCGTTATCGTTACGTCGATTTTGAAAAACGGGACACCCTACGGTCTCCCCGGAATGATGAAAAGGTTCTGGTGATAAATGCCCGAGAATTTTCCCCCGAAGGCGAGAACTGCGACTCGAGACTTATTTGTGAAGCCTACCGGCTGGGATGGAAACAGTTCATTTGCTATGGCTACAAAGGGCAGCGCTTTTGCGGATGCGGCCTTTCAAAAGATTCCGACGGTGTCCGTATAGACGTTTATGACAGCTCCGGTGACTACCTGGCTTCGGGTATCGATGGTCTGGAAATATACGTCCACGGAAACGCCCAGGATCAGCTTGGCCAGATCATGAAGCGCGGAAAACTCGTCATCTATGGGGATGTGGGCCAGACCCTCATGTACGGAGCCAAGGGCGGAGACGTATATATTCTGGGCAATGCCGCCGGCCGCCCCCTGATCAATGCGGTGGGCCGCCCCCGGGTTGTCATAAACGGTACCTGCCTCGATTATCTGGCGGAGTCTTTTATGGCCGGTGACCCCCTGAACGGCGGCGGGTTTGTCGTTCTCAACGGTTTAGAATTCGATGAAGACGCCACCGTCGTGGCCCGGACGGTCCCCTACCCCGGCTCCAATCTCTTCTCACTGGCTTCAGGCGGCGCCATCTACATAAGGGACCCCCACCATAAACTGGTGGATGACCAGTTGAACGGCGGCGAGTTTGTCGACTTGAGCGCCGCCGACTGGAACCTGATTTTACCCTATTTAGAAGAAAACGAAAGACTTTTCGGAATCTCCATCGAAAAAGATCTGTTGACAGTCAACGGTCAAAAAATGAATTATACCGATGTATATCGAAAGGTCCGGGCGGTTGCACTCGATGTTCCGGCCAAGGAATCTGTCGCCTTGGAAGAATGGGGCGAAGACTGGCGGGACAGTTAAAAATATTCAAGCATAACGCCCATAAAAGAGCCGAAAAACCATACCGGCCTTATTTGTCATCAATCAACCATCTTTATTCGGCAGCTACGGCGTGAAGGCCGAAGATTGGAAAAAACACCAACGTTACAATTAAGGAACTCCATGGATTATTTTGAAAAACCCCGTGAGGCGTGCGGGCTGTTCGGCATTTACGGTCATCCCGAAGCCGCAAGGCTCAGCTACTTTGGCATGTATGCGCTTCAACACAGAGGGCAGGAGAGTGCCGGAATCGCCGTTGCCCGGAAAAACAACATTGTGGACCATAAAGGTATGGGTCTGGTACCCGATGTTTTTGACCTGACCCATCTGGAGCATTTAGAAGGAGATAGCGCCATAGGACATGTCCGCTATTCCACCACAGGAAGTTCCATCCTCGGCAATGCCCAGCCTTTTGTCGTACATCATCGTAATAAAGCATATGCCATAGCCCACAACGGTAATCTTGTAAATGCACACCATCTGAAAAAGGAGCTTGAAGAAACAGGGTCGATTTTTCAGACAACCATGGACAGCGAAATTTTCCTCCATTATTTTGTCAAAAGCCTAAATTATGGATTCGAAGGTGCCCTTAAAGAGACGGCATCACGGCTAAAAGGTGCGTATTCTTTTGTGATGCTCACCAGCAAAGGAGAGGTTGTCGGCATCAAGGATCCTTATGGTTTTCGACCGTTATGCCTGGGCAAGCTCAACGGCCATTACATTCTGGCTTCGGAAACCTGTGCGCTGGATCTGGTCCAGGCTGAATTTATCCGGGAGCTCGATCCGGGCGAAATCGTCATTATCGATGCGGACGGTATCCGGAGCATTAAAACGCCGACAGCTGAAAACCGAGCTTTTTGCATCTTTGAATTTATCTACTTTGCGCGACCGGACAGCACCATCTACGGCAAAAATGTGTATTTAACCAGAAAAGCCCATGGGCGTCGCCTTGCTCAGGAGGCACCTGTCGAAGCCGACCTGGTCATGCCTTTTCCCGACTCGGGGACTTACGCTGCTTTGGGCTATTCAGAAGCCTCTGGAATCCCCTTTGAGATTGCCATGATCCGCAATCACTACGTCGGAAGAACATTCATTCAGCCCACCCAGAGCATGCGTGATTTTGGCGTCAGAATCAAACTGAATCCTGTAAAGCAGCTTCTCAAAGGAAAAGAGATCATCATTGTCGAAGATTCCATCATCAGAGGAACCACGGTGAAAACCCGGGTAAAAGCGCTCCGCGATCTGGGCGTAAAAAGGATCCATATGCGGGTCAGCGGGCCTCCCCATCGTTTCCCCTGTCATTATGGAATAGATTTTTCCACAAGAGGGGAGCTGATTGCAGCACAGATGACCGTTGAAGAACTCAAAGACTTCCTCAACCTGGACTCACTCCATTACCTCAGTCTCCAAGGGCTTCTGAGTTCAACCGGAATCGAACATCCGGAAGATAATTTTTGCAAGGCATGCTTCGATGGATGTTATCCGGTGAGTTTCGACGAGGATCTGTCTAAAGATTGCCTTGAAATAGTATAGCGAATCTTATAGAACATACACGAGACAGAATATAGAACCGCCGATTTTATCGTTTCAGCCTGCAGAGTGTGTATCGTGCATCTTTAACGACAAATTTCAGGCCTGACAGTGGGTCCATTTTGAAACTCGGCATCTTCAACGATCTAACGATTTACGACCGATGAAAAAAACCGTCGCCTTTTCTAAAAATGCCACCAATGTATTTTTTCATATTCTGACCCGCTGCAACCTCAAGTGCAGCCACTGTTACATCAACAAAAAAGAACATGGAAAAAACACCCTTCCCATAGACACCATTGAAGCCTGGCTCGAGGTGTTTGCATCAAAAAACAGAGCGGCCAATGTTATTTTCCTGGGCGGAGAGCCCACCCTTCATCCGGACCTGCCGAAGGCCATAAAAAAAGCAAAATCTATCGGTTACAGTTCGATCACCGTCGATACAAACGGATATCTGTTCCATGACATTCTTTCCAAAGTCGATCCGGATGGTGTCGATTATTTTAGCTTCAGCCTGGATGGTGCCACTCAAAAAACCAACGATGCCATACGGGGAAAAGGATCCTATGACACGTGCATTGGCGGCATCAGAAAAGCGGTTCTCCGGGGCTTTACCACCAGTCTGATCTACACGGTGAGCACAAAAAACATACATGAACTTGAAAGGGTTGCACCGCTCTTGAAGGATTTGGGGATCCATCGTTTTTTCATACAGGTCATCGGTATCCGGGGGAAATCCGCCGAAACAAGGCAGGAAAAATTACAGGTTTCTCGAACCCAATGGCTAAAAACCATCCCTGAAATTGCTCAAAAGATAGCCCGTCTCGGCATTACCGTCACCTATCCGAAAGTTTTTTTAAACCCGGACGAACCCTTTGAATGCGCCGGTCTGGTGGCGGAAAACTATTTCATATTCCCCAACGGCAGGGTATACCGCTGCCCCTTGTGCGAAGATTTTCCGCTGCACAGTATGCGCTTTAAAGATGACGTGCTGGTGGATGCCCCGAAGATCAATGAAAACGACCTGTTTGCCCTCCACATCCCTGAAGGATGCGTGATGAACAGACTGGTTCAACCGGGGAACCTCAGCTACAACAGTGACGGCACGCCGAAATACAAAATCGCCTGCTGCTTGTTAAAAGAACAAATCCGAAATCAATAGGAGCATATATAATTCAAGGTGATCGGTTGTGCAGACGATACGAAAGCAGATGATCTTACTGTTGTGTAAACAGGAGATGAGTGCCCGGGAGCTCTCCCAGGCAATGGGAATCCGGGAAAAAGAGGTTTACACGCATCTTTCCCATATTGAACGCTCTGTTGCAGCCCAAAAGAAAAAACTTATGATCATACCCTCACAATGCCTGAACTGCGGTTTCGTTTTTAAAAACCGAAAGCGTTTCACCCGCCCCGGTCGCTGCCCACACTGCAAAAACGAACACATCCGGAATCCAATGTATCAAATCGGATAGGCCGGAATTTTCCTGTTTAATTTTAAAAAATTCATAAAAAACAAATGGTTGAGGCGTTAAATGTCGAACCCTAATTGAGCGAAAGTTTAGGATGCCCTCCGGTGAAATAGGCGTTGCCCCAGAGGAATAGGCTTCGCATTCCACGGGGTAAACATTTCGTTGGGCAAGCAGGGCAGGCAGATCCAAGGCATCAGGGTCGAAGCCGTAGGGTCCGGTTGTGCAAACCATCGGGGTCAGGCCGCGTCACGAGGGTTTGCTGGAATCCGTCTTTCCTTGAGCGGTCTGCCCTGACCGGCGGGGGCGTCTTCTTTCTGGACGGGGTCGGGATTTCCCTTTTGCGGTGGGAACGGATGTCCTTCTGCGGGGAGAACTGCTGCTTTTCCTTGCAGGGATAGGCTTAGGCATGGTGAGCCATTCTTCCTTGGGCTCGATGCAGCCCAGCTTCTGTTCGATAAACGCCTCACTGGCGGGAAGGTAGAAGGCGTCCTTCTCATCGGCAAAGCTGATAGAGGTGCCGTTGGCACCCGCCCGGCCGGTTCGCCCGATCCGGTGCACGTAATCTTCCGGATCACGGGGCAGCATGAAATTAATGACGTGATCCATGCCTTCGATGTGGATGCCGCGTCCGGCCACATCCGTTGCCACCAGAACTCGGATCTTTCCGGTCTTGAACTCCTCGAGGCGACGAACCCGCTTTTTTTGGGGGATATCACCGGAGAGCGCCGAACAGTTGATGCCGTGGCGGGTCAACATCTTTTCGAGCCGTCCCACTTCATCGCGCCTGTTGCAGAAAATCAGGACCCGTTTGAGATTCTTTCGATGGATGATGTTTAACAGGAGTGCAAATTTGTCGATGGTGGTCACGATGTAGACGACCTGATCCACCGTCTTCACCGCGATCTGTTCCGGTTCGATTTCTACGGTTACGGAGTTGCGGGTCCATTGGGAAGCGAGTCGGGTAATTTCACCGGTCAGCGTCGCGCTGAAGAGCAGCGTCTGACGCTTGTCTTTTGCCGGGGTGCTGTTGATAATCTTCCGCACATCGGGGATAAAACCCATGTCGAGCATCCGGTCGGCCTCGTCGAGGATCAGCACCTCGATCTTTTTCAGGGTGATGTCGCGGCGACGCTGAAAGTCGAGCAGCCTCCCGGGTGTTGCGACGACAATATCCACCGGATCGGCGGAAAGTTGCTTTCTCTGCTTTTCATAATCCATGCCACCGAACACGGAAATGGTTTGAAGGTCCGTGTACTTGGAGAGATGACGGGCTTCCTCGGAGATTTGGAGAACCAACTCCCGGGTGGGGGCTAAAACGAGAATCCGGGGCGTGCCGGGTTTTCGGTTCCCCTGGATGGGGTTATTCAACATCCGGGTGATGACGGTGATCAGGAATGCAGCCGTTTTCCCCGTTCCGGTCTGGGCCCGGCCGCTGGCATCCTTGCCGGACAGACTGATGGGAAGGATTTCGGCCTGGATCGGTGAACAGTACTCGAAGCCGAGATCGCTGATGGCATGAAGCAGCGGGTTGGGAAGATCGAAATCGTGAAACCGCGTCTTGCCTTCTGCCGGTGAGACCTTGAACTGTGAGACATCCCACCTCTCGTTCACTGGCGCGCCGACGGATGCTGCCGGTGCATCCTCGCTCCGTCGGATCTTCTTTTCTTTTTTACGGGAGGCGCGCCGATGAAGGTAACTATCCTTTTGTTTTTTTGGGTTAATTTTATTGATTAGATCTCGCAATCAAAATGCTAAGGGCACGCCATCATAATCCATGGGATGCCCTTTTTATCTATAAGCCATCTCAAAAATGCATCTAACGCCCAATGGCTGCGTTCCATTCCGCCTTACCCTTGAGCGTATTCTACTATTTTCGAGTTAGCTTCTAATAAATGGTGCGCTAAACCACAGTGACATTTTCTGCAGCAGGGCTTTTTCGGCCCTGTTCGATGTTAAATAATAACAACTTTTTGAAAAAAATCAAGTTATTTGCTCGGGATTGGCACCCCCTGCTTTTCTCTGTGTTATAATGATCGCGAAATGGATCTGTTTTAACATTCGGTTGCCCCGGTGTGCCCGTTAGGCCTGCAGATCACAGGGGGGGGTAACTCCCTTTCCTAATTCCGCTGGGACAACCCATATTTCACCGGGGCCCGCTGCTGCAGCTCAACCGTTTAACGCCGGATCCAAAACAGCGTTTCACCCGTTATTCTTTTATCTTCTTTTCTCTGTACTGCAGATAGGAATTGCGGAGTGCGACATAAGGATCTAAAGCCGAATTTTTGAGGGCCTCATATTCGCCGATGTGAAAGGACGTCTGATTGACCAAATCTAAACTCTTTACAGCCACCCACGTTTCCGAGTACTCAACATAACTGAGGGGATTCAAGAAAAAGTCCCCCACCAATCCCACTGAGTCACGCAGCGTGGAGGGGCCTAACATCGGCCACACAATATAGAATCCATTGCCGATGCCGTACTTGCCAAATGTCTGGCCGAGGTCTTCACCTGTGGAAATAACCAGATCAGGATTTTGATCTGCCGGGTTTCCAAAGCCAAGGCCACCGGCTGTGGTGTTGACGACAAACCTGGAGAATTCAGACGCGGCCGCATTTCCCTTGCCTTGAAGGAGGCAGTTGACAAGTCGTACGGGCATCGTAAGATTATAAAAAAAATTTTTGGCACCCCTTCTGAAATAATCCGGAGTAATTGCCATGTATCCCCTGGCCAGGGGCTTGAGCACCCAGAAGTAGAGTTTGTCGTTGAAATGAAACATACCTTTGTTCCAGGAAGACAGGGGATCGGCCACCTGCACCTGTTTCGCTTCAAACTCCTTTTCAAAAAAATCGTCTTCAATACTAGCTTCAACATTCGGGCTTGACGGTGTCTGTTCCGCTTTGTCGGGTATGGTCTCCCGGGTTTGGGTGAGCGGTGCATCGTCAGATGGTTCAGGCAAGGACTTCAAGGGTTTATGAGCACATCCTGTGGATAAAAAAGCGAAAAACAGGAGAATCAGCAGCAGATTGTTCAGTCTTTTTTTGTTCATGTCATCCAATGCCCTCCGAATTCCCGTGGGCTTCGGGACCAAACGGCTTGAAAAGGATCAATAACCGGGGCAACAGGGTCAGCGCAGCAATTAAGGCAATAAGCATGGCCAATCCGGTGAGGAGGCCGAAATAAATACTGGGAATAAAATTGGACAGCACCAGGATTGAAAAACCGATGATGATGGTCACCGATGTATAGTACATTGCATGGCCGATGCTCCCATGACACCGATGCATTGCCCTAACATAATTAGGATCCATGGCCATCTCGGATTTAAATCTGTGGATATAGTGAATGGTATCGTCCACGGCAATCCCCACACTGATGGAAGCGATGGTAATGGTCATCATGTCCAGCGGAATATTCAGCCATCCCATAACACCCAGGACAACGCCAATGGAAAGCAGGTTCGGGAAAATGGCGATACACGCGATTTTCAATGATTTAAACAGAATCATAAACATGCCCATCAGCGCCAGTATAATAACTCCCAGAGTAAGGATTTGTGATCGAAACAGGCTCTGGAGCATATTGTTATACAGCACCAGCATCCCGGACAAATGGATCTGTTCTGTCTTTAAACCGAAATTGCTCACCAGATCCTGCCGGATTTTTTTCAACAACCCGTCACGCTTTAGTGTTTTTTCGGAATCTCTGACACGGACTGAAAAACGGACCTGATCATTTTTTACAGATACATAGGGTGTTAACACCATTTTTTTGAACTTTTCAGGAATCTCGCTATAGAGAAGGGCCAATTGGAAATTATCAAGGGGCTTGCCGTTGTTGAGCTTTTCAGCGATCTTCATCATTGTCCCCAAAGACAGGACCTTACCGGTTTCCGGGAGGCTGCCAAGATAATCATTGATTTTCATGACCCGGGCCATCCTACGGGAAGTAAACCAGTATTTATCTTTATTTGCCGCCGTATCGAATTCATCGAATTCGTCGAATATATTATTATTTTTCTTGGCGCCCCCAAAGGGAATTACCGGCTCAGATGCTTCATCTTTATCAAAATCGATAAGGACGTCGAAAGGGGTGGTCCCGCCCAGGTTCTGGTCGATGACTTTCATGCCCCGATATATCTCGGTGGTATGTTTAAAGTAGTCGATAAAGCTGTTTTCAACCGTCAGCCGGCTTATCCCAACCGCGCTGAGTATAAAGGCGATACCACAGGTTACCTGTATCATTAAACCGTGAGCCTCGGTGAATCCGGCTAAAAACGGCGTTAATGAAAACGGTGGATTTTTTCTGACCCGGGGCTTCTCTCTTTCCATCAGCATCAAAACGGAAGGAAACAGAAGGAAGGTCATGACCAGAGAAAGAGAAATACCGGCGCTCATCATCCATCCAAATGTTATCACCGGCAGAATATCGCCAAGGAGCAGTGAACCGAACCCGGCAATGGTCGTCAGCGCGGCATACAGACAGGGCTTTCCCATGAAACGGACGGTATCGAGAACAAGTTCCCGCTGCCCGTCCTCAGGGTTTTTGGAACAGAGTTCGCGGTACCGAACAATCAAGTGGATGGTTATGGCCATTGTAATGATGAGCTGTAACGATATAAAATTAGAGGATATCACCGTGACTTCCCAGCCGAACAATCCCAGCAGTCCCATCATGGAGATTGCCGAAAACGCACAGCAGAGTACCGGCAAAAAGATCCAGCGTATCTTTCTAAAAATTATACCCAACGTGAGAATCAGAAAAAACAATACGCCAAGGCCAAAAACTTTCAAATCGTTTTTGATAAAGCTGACCAAATCGTCTGCAATCATGCTGACACCGCCAAGAAAGAGTTCGGCGTCCTGGCGAAAGCCGTCCATAATCCCACGGATTGCAGCAATATCTTGATGTCGGGTCTTCTTCATCTCGTCCCGGCACTTTTCAAATTGTTCCATGACCGCCTTAAACTCAGCCGCCGCTTCCCCGGAGAGCGTTCCTGCAGCCTTTTTTTCCTGAAAATTGTTGCGGCGGGCCAGCAGGTCCCGATAGACGTCATTGACAGGAAAATAGATCAGTAAAGATGTGATTTTAAGGTCCGGGCTTACCAGAAGGTTTTGATATAGCGGATTGTTCTTAAACTCGATTTTTGCCAGCGTTTTGTCAACGCCCGGAGATTCAAGGGTCTGGATATTGTCCACCAGTTCTTTGATCGGAACCGGCGGGCTTTCAAGCAGCGGAGCGTCCAGTATTGAAACCACGGACGCCACGCTTTTCAACCGCCTCAACTCATCGCTCAGGCGGGACAGGTTTGCCAACGCCGTGTCTGAAAACAGGTCCCCTTTAGGGGCGTAAGTCATTATCAAATAATCTTGCAGTCCATACCGGGAATCGATAAGTCTCGAGTATTGAAGATCTTTGTCATTCTGCAAGACCAGGGTTTCCGCTGATGCGTCAAGCTTAAAATCCTTTGCGTTATAAGCGAGAAAGGAAACCACTGCCAAAATAAAAACAATAACTCGTTTCGGCCGCCCGATGACGATCTTTTGGAAAAACCGTGTTGGCAGAGTAGAATAGTGTGTCATGTCCATTGCTGAAACAGAAGGGTTCGGGTCGAGTGGTGCTAAAAGATTATTATTTAATTTCAGTGGTTTCCAGTTTCAGCAGGAGATCGTCAAAGGTTCCTTTGTCGAGGATCTGGTCAAACTGAGACCGGTAGGTCACGATAATGCTGATGCCCTCTATCTCCATGTCATAGATCTTCCAGCTTTGCGTTGATTTATAAAGCTTATATGTCATGGATATTTTTTTGTCTTTGGAAATCACTTCCGTCGGTATCTCAACCTTTCTCCCGTCTTGAACCGGCGTTTTATACACCACGGCTTCATCGGTATAAAGAGACAGTTTTTCAAGATACGACGCCTCCAGTCGTTTAATAAAAAGATCGGTAAATTTTTCCTTTTGTTCTTCTGAAAGGCCGGGCCAGTACTTTCTTCCCAAAGAGAGTTTCGCCATGATGGAGAAATCGAATATCGGTGTGACGATTTCGATAATTTGTCTGTCTTTTTCCTGTTTGTCCATGTTTTTTTTCTGCAAAACGGCAATGGCCGCATCCAGTTTACTTGCCAATATTTCTTTTGCACTGTTCTTGTCATCCGTTAAACCGGCTTGGGCCGTAACCAACAGAATAAGAACCGCGTAGAGCAGACGCTTCATAACAGAATCCTTTGACCAAGCTATATTTTGCCCATGCCTAACCGAAATTATTTTTTTATGCAACCATTTTATAACGGCGCGATGCAGATTCAGCCATGAACGCACCGGGGTCTTGATCGATGGTTCTGCCAATATACACAGGTCGCGTTTAAATCGATACCCCCCCACAGGTAATATATTATTTCACCCTGTGAAAGATGATGAATTCGTAAAAGATCGTTTTTTGAAAATTTTACGAAACCTTAAAAAATAGATCAAGGGATTGCTTTTGAAATTTTTTAAAAACGAATTATGGTTGTGGTTGAAATTTTTCTTGGTTATGTTGAATATTAGAAAATGGGCGCAGCAGGGCATGAAATTTTTTGACGGGCGGAACATTTCAGAAAGATCATTGTCTAAACAGAATGAACAAAGACATTAACAAACCGGCGGATCTATCCGACCGAGACACAGAACTTATCAGGGCTGTTCAGGCCGGCGATGTTGCTGCATTTGACGAACTGGTCCTCAAACACAAAGACAAATTGTTTAACATGGTCTTCTGGGTTTTAGGAGATTACCAGGAAGCCAACGATTGCGCCCAGGAGATCTTCATAAAAATCTTCAAGGCTATAAAAAAGTTCAGGTTCGAATCGGCATTTTCCACCTGGCTCTATCGCATTGCCATGAACACCTGTAAAAACAGGGTAAAATCATCCGCTTACC
>Ga0307376_10003294_pt1 | contig 15135 bp, 16 predicted proteins | sample TR2MG_FD_202536 | JGI IMG/M metagenome (GOLD analysis project Ga0307376, IMG submission 202536) | Soil microbial communities from Risofladan, Vaasa, Finland - TR-2 | ecosystem: Environmental > Terrestrial > Soil > Coastal area > Acid sulfate soil | place: Finland: Risofladan, Vaasa | collected...
AACTGACTGTAAATCAGTTGCCTACGGCTTCGGTGGTTCGAATCCATCTACTCCCACCACACTGCCTCATGGTGTAATGGTTAGCATTTCAGAATTTGGATCTGGAGGTTACAGTTCGAATCTGTATGAGGCTGCAATATTTCATATCTAGATGTAGCATAGTCCGGTCATGCGCCTGATTTGGGGTCAGGAGGACATAGGTTCGAATCCTATCATCTAGACTCTTTTTTTACATGGTGGTTATAGTGTAGCGGTAGCACTTTAGGTTGTGGTCCTAACAGGCCCGGTTCGAATCCGGGTAATCACACAATCAAAAATTTACCAGTATTTGGATATTCTGGTATTTTTTTGTAAATTATTTTCTACTATGTTCGCTGATATTATATCCTTAATAGTCAGCTTGATAATCCTTGTGTTGTGGGCTATTGCATTCAATTCCCCCGAGAAGAATAAAAGCTGATTTGCATTTTACAATTACATTTATTATATTAGTACTCCCGATGTCCCCGGTGAGAGTAGGGATCAGCCTTTGACTTCGGGCTGACATAATAGGAAGGATAAATAATATAAGAGCAAATATCAAAATTAATCAAAAGATCATACTGCAATCTCAGCGGGTGCATCTGAGTGTAATAACAAGGCACGAAACTTCAGTGGAATAAGACTGTTGGAACAGATAAAATAAATCCCGTGTAAACACTCTTTACAGCGATGTAAAATAAGATTACACCGGTAAAAATTCTCTCCGGGGAGGGGAGAGGAGGGGAGGGGCAAATGCCACAAGGTATTATGGTATAGGGCATATATACCATATACCACAAGGAATAGTGGTACTTTGCAATTAAGACACACACCATTAATTTCAACCCTTTCCGTTTTTAGTTGTCAATGACATTAAAATTTCGTATATTATAATAAATCTCATAATAGATCTAGGATGCCAAGAGAATACTATAATACGGAAATCAGTGACTATGAAGTAAGTGAAGCTGATAAATCCAAATTAAAATACTTAGTTGCTGCTACAGATGATACTATCCAGACTCTGGTAAACAGAAATGAGGATAGCATGAAGCGCAGAAAGATGTATAGAATGCGAGATTTCTATGAAGGTTATAGAAATCAAGAGGAATACCAATATCTCGAAGATAACTTTGGTATAGGAACACCAAATGAACTTAAATTCATTCCTATTGTACGTAATAGAATTGATGTACTAATAGGTATTTTAAGTACAACTACTTTTGATTTTCAAATAAGTGTATTAGACCATGAGACCATAGACATGATGATGCAGGAGAGGGCTATGGAAACTCTTCAGGCTATATACGATAAAATTCAAGAAAACGCATCACAGTGGAGACAAAAATTTGCAGGGAAACCTAGCAACGAGCAACAACAACAACAAGAGGTTCCCAGAGTACTTAAAACAATGGTTGAAGAAGCCAGAAAAAAAGTAGGTAAAAAATGGAGATCCACTTTTGTAAAAGCTGCTAATAACTTAATAAAGTATTATCTATTCGATATAGATACTGATATGCACCAAAAAAGAAGATTACTTTTTGAAGATCTTCTTGTAGTTGGAGAATGTGCATACAGAGTTCGTGCAAGAGAGTATGGAAGAACCCCGGAACTAGAGGTTCTACTTCCAGAAAATTTTTATCATGATCTTCCTAGAGATAAAAAATTAATGAACAAAGCTCATAAAGCAGTATATGTTCGATATATAACTAAAAAAGAAATTTTAAAAGAATACGGCCATTTAATGGAGAAGGAAGATAAGGAAACCTTATTCTCTATGCAGACAATAAAATATAGTTCTGTAATAAGGACTCCTTCTGAACTAGAGAGAAGAGCACGTACTGATCAATATAGTAGAAGACTTAATGATGAAACACGATATCTTGATGATGCTGAAGTTCTAAAAGTATATGAATGCGAATGGATAGCACTTAATCCGGAAAAAGATAATAAAGATGTAAAGAAAGCCTCTCTCCCAGTAACAGGGCCAGATAAAATACATGGAGATTCATGGAGAAAAGATCGTTATCAATCTATAAGAATAGAGGATAGGATATACCTTGAGATGGGTAAAAGCGAGTTTGTTAGAAGAACTAAAAAAGACCCTAAAAATTGTGAACTTACATTTAATGGTATAAGATATTCTGATAGAAATGGAGAACCATACTCGTTAGTATGGAAATGCAAAGATCTCCAAGATATGCATGATATAGTTTATTTCCATAGAGATGCTTTAATAGCTAACTCTGGTGTTAATGGTTCTCGTATCAATGTATCTGCATTACCAGATTTTCTGGGAACTACAATGATGGAAAGACTATTAAGATTTCTAGCATATAGGAAACAAGGTACAGAACTTTACGATTTTAGTAAAGATGGTGCCCAGGGAGTAGCAGCTCAAGGATTAGGAGATTTTAGTGGATCTATTGATGGTAATGCTATTGGTGCATTGAATGCTGTTTTAGCGCAACTCGATGAAGAAGTAACAAAGATTACTGGAGTAACTCCACAAATGTTAGGGCAGATAGAACAAAGAGAAGCTGTATCTAATGTAAAACAAGGAATGATCCAGTCTAATCTTACAACAAAAAACTTATTTGAGCACAACGATCTTGTAATGAAACATATTCTTAATGATCTTCTAGTGATGACTCAAAAAGTTTTCGAAGATTCTCCGGTCCCATTTGTAGGATCATATCCAGAAAGATCAACCCAGGCTATATTCAAAATACTTCCAAAAGATTTCACAATGACTGATTACAATATTCATGTAACCAGTACATCTGATGAATTTACGAAAGTAGCTATGATACGTTCATCTATATCTGATCTTATCCAGGCAAATGCACTTAAACCTCACGTATTAATTCAAATAATGATTACGGATTCTCTACAGGATATGTATGATATATTAGAGGAAGAATTTGAAATTGCAGAAGAAGAGAACAGAAAGCTACAAGAGGCTGAGAAGGCTGTAAAAGATCTACAACAACAGAACAAAGAATTACAGGGACAAGTTAAGAAATATGACGAAGTTAAAGCTTCTCTTGAGCAAGCCAAAATGCAACTAGAAAAATGGAAAGCTCAAAAAGATTATGAAATAGATGATCGTCAAACAAGAAATACAAAAGAATTTAACGAAGGAAAACTTGAACTTCAAAAACAAACAGTTGATCTTGAAGCAAAACAACTTGAGATGGGAACTGGGAGAGAACGAGAAGTTAAAAATATACGCTAATGAATATTACTTTAATTACTAGTCATATTGTATTTGGTAACTATGAGAATAGTGGAGCAGGTATAGAAATATCTGACCAAATAGGATTTAGTGCAGCTAATCTAGATGAAGGATTTAATAACTTTGGAGACACATACGATGATGGAGTCAATCCATATCCTTTAATTGAAGAGGCTGCTCTCATCATATACGCACGATGGAGACCAGATGGATCAACCCCAGTTGCTTCTACTGTTTCCGGAGATGTAGTCAGAACTGCTCTTATTGCTCCTGCAGCTACTTACGAAAGTGTTGCTTGGGACTTATCTCTAGATCTACAAAATGGAGATGGTTGGTATACCCTTGAATGTACTTTACTGGATGCTGCTGCAGTTGCTCCTGGAGCTATTCCATATTATAATACAGGAGATAATACGATTAGAAATGCTGCAGATGCAGTCATAACTGCAGATGCTTTAGAAGCACTTGGAATTGGAACAATAACAATTGAAAAATTTTGGACACCTTTACTTGATGCTTACGTAAACGAACTTACAGCTACTGTAGCTGATGTAGGCATTGATGAAGGTGAATGCTCCGGACCATGTAGTAAAGCATATAAGAAAGCTCTTAATGACGCTACATATGCTAAATCAATTGTTGATGGAGCAAAGAAATGGTTTGATGCTGGAAATTATAGCCGGGCTCAAGAACTTATTACAAACTTATTCGAAAAATTAAGCTAAAATGGCACTTACTGATAGAACAAAACAATACTTAAGATTAGATCCTAAAAAATCTTATCACCTTAACAGGGCTCAAAAAGCAGCAGGCAATACCCTTATTGCAGGTACATCCGTAGAATGGGATATTGGACAAGAAGAAAGTTCACGGGTAGCATTAGATATAGATGAAGCTGCTTGGGATTTAGATATATTAAATGCTAAAGTAGATACACTACATATTATAAATATAAAGAAAACCATTGCTCCAGATAGTGTAATTACAATTCAAGGAACTGGTTACAAGTTTGTCAATATGTCAGATAAAGCTGCTCCAGCTGCTTCTATAGAAATAACATTATCTTCAGATGCTGATCTCTTTTTTGAAGTATCGTTAAATGTAACATCCAGAAGGGATGATGGAGATCTTATTGTTCAAGTATTAAGCATTTAATTATGAGTTTATTACGAAGAAGAGCTATTATAGGAGCACAAGGAGGAGGTGTTGTTGTGATACCTGCTATTATAAACTTTGATCTTATAAATGCAGATTATGTTACTTATAAAACTCCTCCAAAGTTAAATCAAGTAACAAATAGTGGTACTGATTTAACAGCAGTAAAATTTATAAGTAATAGAGGAACTACTGGAGATAATGCTAATTATATTATTGCCGAACAAGGAGTACTATTTCCTCCTGGAGATCAGAATATAGCTTGTGTTATCGATACACCTTTAGGAGCTGGAACAAATATTAAGTATATAAATAGAAGTGTATACTTTGTAACTAGGCCTATAACTACAAATTCAGAAAGAATGATTGTTTTTGGGGCAGCTGGGAATAATCATCAACTCAGATATGATGGTGGTAATCCTAGAATGTTATACTATAGTTCCTCAACAGGAAGTAGAAATTTTGGAACCTCTGGGGTAACATCTGGTGTAAAAAATGTAATTGGTATACATAGTACAGCATCATCTCAAACAATAACTATTGATGGACAAACAGATACATTTGGAGGAATAAATGCTAATGATGGATTTGATAGAGTTGGTACATGGTCTGGGGGATCTCTTGGGTTAGATGGTTATTTACATCAAATATTAGTTTTTGATCAAGTACATGACCTTCCACAACAAGCTAAGGTAATTTCTGAATTAAAAACTCGTTGGAATATAAATCATTTTTAATATGGCACAATTAACAAAAGAAGAAATATTTGCTCTCCTAGATGAAGCTGTACAAGATCATATAGATAATCCCCAAATATTAGAGATTCCAAAACCAGATCCAAAAGAAATTATTACTATAATTGATATTATAGAAGATCTTGGAATGAAAAAGCATGATGATATAAAGAAAAAAGACATAGAAGACTATGTTGAAGAAAAAGGATATGTAGATGATTTGATATTAGTATCAAATCCAGATGCTGATGAGAATGATGTAAAAGTAAAATATAAAACATATAAAGGATTTAAAATTAAATTCAAGAGTGCGTAATGACATCAATATCTGAAATACCTGCATTCATTACTCAAATGGATAATAAACTTAAAGATATCTCTTTTGATATCTATAATAAGTCTACATATGGATCCAATTATGACCAAGATCTCGAAGATTGGAGGGCTCTTGAATTATATATACAGGTATTTTCTAGCCCATTACTTGATTGGGAAGATTACCAAACAATTCAAAGAGCAGAAAGAATACAAGTAAGATACGATTTAACAACTTCCGGATTTATACCAGTAGCACCATGATAAAAACAGGAGATCTAGTAGTAGTACATACAAAGTTCCAACCATTTAAGCACCCTATGAGTATTATAAGTGCTTTAATAAGAGTATTTCAATGGCTATCAAATGGATTTAAATGGGAATATGCCAAATGGAATCATTCTGAAGTTGTATATGTAGACTGGGATGGACAAGTATATCTTTATGGAGCACTATCTGGAGGCATTACCAAAAGATTAATGAGAGAATGGCATGATCCTTCAAAAAGAATTTGTAAAGTATATAGAGAATATGATATACAATATACAGAAGCTACTCCTATAGAAGTAGATACAAGAATACAAACTGCTGATCATAGGAAATATGATTTTGCTTCATTGCTTTTTTTCCAGATTATCTATAGATTAACCTTTAGAAAATTATGGTTAGGAAGGAAAGGAGATAAAGCTGACGATAAATTATATTGTTCAGAATTTTATGGATATGTATGGAAAGAAAAGTATCCGGATTGGTACACCTTAAGTACAAGTGATATTCTGGAAAGAGGACAAGTAAAAGAAATTACACATGGATGTATTTAATACATATAGAAGAGCTAAGAGATATAACCTTACCCATTTAGAAAGAAAGGTAGATCCAACTGTTACAGATGATACCTATCGATTAGGTACTATGTGGGTAAATCTAGAGACTCAAAGAGTTTGGGTTTGTACTGATACTACAAAAGGAGCAGCCATATGGACTGAAGTTGATGATATAGATCAACTCATATCAGATTTAGTTGCTTTGGACGCCCGGGTAACTATTAATGAAGGTGATATTATCACTAATGCTGGAAATATTGCAACTAACGCTGCAGATATCCTGGATAATGCTTCCGATATCTTAGACTTACAAGGAGCTGTTGGATCTGTTGATGAGGCCAGTATCGATTATAGTTCTAATAATTACGTTACTGATGGCGAAGATACTGTAACAGCTATTGGTGATCTTGATGCTGAATTAAAAACAGCCCGGGATGTAACTGATAATGTTGGTAGTGCAGCATACGAAGATGTTGGAATTGGAGCTGGAAATGTACCACAATTAAATGGGTCAGGAAAACTAGAAACATCTGTTATACCTTCAATAGCACTTACAGACGTATATGTTGTCAATACTATCGTTGAGCGAGATGCTCTTACAGTACAAGAAGGAGATATCTGTAATGTAGTAGCTGACCCTACTCCCGCAAACAATCGATGGTATATCTATAATGGTGCATCATGGTTAGATTTCCATCCTACATATGTAGCAGCTTCAGAAGTAACTTATGATAATTCTGTATCTGGATTAGTTGCTACAAATGCACAAACAGCTATAGATGAGTTAGAATCATTGATTTCTTCAGCTAGTGGATCTGATATAACAACTTTTTATGTAGACTTAAATGCTGCTGGTGGAGGAGATGGATCAAAAGCTACTCCATTCAATAGTACTAATGCTGTAGCTGCAGCTAGAAATGCAATACCTACAGAAAGCGTTAGAATATATTACTATTCTACCGGTGCTACTGTCTCTAATACACAAACTACTGCTTTTACTAATGTAGCAGATGAGAAAGTACATACTGAAATTATAGGACTTGGTGTAGATACTAATGGTTATCCAAGAATGGTTTGGGATGATTTAGATGCCCAGGGAGAAAGCTACTATATAAAGAATATCAAATTAAGTGGTTTAATGGACTTTTCTAGTAGTGTGGATAATACTGTTATAATAGAGGAGTCTGTAGTTTATGGAGTAGATGTAAACTCTGCAATAATTTATTTTAGAAATGGGTGGATTGCCTCTGAATCTAGTACTACATGTTCTTTAGGTTATGGAGAATGGCATATAGAGGGAACTCTAGGAGTATTTGGTACAGTAACTCAACTCAGGCTTGCTGGTTCTTCGGATTCATATTTATATAATGTAGAAACCTCAATACCTATATTTGGAGGAGGTACTACTACAACATTTATATATAACTCCACTATTAATTCACTTATAGAAACAGATTCTGGAAGAACTTTAGAAATATATAACTCTTCTATTGACGAAATAGATATGCTTGTAGGATCGTCTGCAGTATTAATTGCTGAAGCTTCTAGAATTGCTACACTGACATCATCATCTGCAGGAGCAACTATAACATTGAGAAATCATACTGTTGTAAATTCATATACAAATACTGCAGGAACTACAATAACTCTTGATGAATATAGTGGAGTATTACATCATACTGAAAATGATGATTCTTCAACTCCATTATTAGTTACAGCAAATGATATTGATGATGGATATAGTAGAGGAGCCATATGGATTAATGATAATAAAGCATATGTATGTACAGATAATACTCAAAATGCATCAAGATGGAGACAAATTGCCCAAGATAGATATAGTGTAGTAGAGGTATATGAAGGAGCTGGTGGAAATATTGCATTTGACTATGTAAATAAAGGATCTTTACAAGTAATAAATACTTCTGATGATATTATAGGTATAACACTTAATGCAACTGCTACTGCAAATCTTGCTGTAGGAGATTGGATAGAATTTGTAACGGTTGACCTTATAGGTGTTACATTATCCACAGCAGGAGGTGCTAGTGTATATGGTACAAATCCTATTGGTGGGGCTCCAACAAATGTTACAGATCAAACTATAAGAATAACCCTTGTAGCCACTGATTCTTATCTTATAACTTTATACTAAAATGCCTACATTATTTGATCAAGCATATAAACAAAAAAGAACCTGGTTACAAAAGAACATCAGACCACTGATTGCGTTAGTAATCTTAGGGTTCACATTGCTAATGATATGTGCTATATTGTATGTAATATTAGCATCAAGAATAAATGCAGAAGATAAGGATGTATTATTCTTATTGATAAACTGTATTACAGGATTTGCAACCCTAGTATTAGGATTCTATTTTGGATCCATGGAGAAGAACGGAGAAGCAGCAAATCCTTCTGGAGATTTTGATGATGTAGAATTTCCGGAAATTCCAAACGTATGTCCTCACTGTGGGAAATCTTTAATGGAGCATGTTGGAAAATAATTAAATTAACAGATTAAATTATATTGTGTATAATGGGTGGAGAACATACTGTACAAATTTTACTTATAGTTATTACAGCTATAGGGACAATAACTATACCCCTGGTAGTAGGGGTAATAAAGTTATTTACAAGATTAACAACGGTTGAATCTAATTTATCAGCAGATCAAAAAACTGTTGCTGGATTAGCTAATGTTATGAATAATCAAACAAAAGAGTTAAACGATAGAAAAACAGATGTAGCTTTGATTAAAAAAGATATGGAATATATTAAGGATGGATTAGGTACATTAACTGGTAAAATAGATGTATTTATACAAAGAATTGATTCAGAAATTACTATACACCATGCTTGTCCTAGTTACCAAGAAGCTAAATCTAAAGTTAAAAATTAATTATAGATTTTGTTTTTCTTTAATTTATTTGTATATTAAGTAATAGGATATGAATCCGATACAAATTACAAAGGGCTTTTTTCATCTTGCAATGTCAAATTTTCGAGATGAGGGGCATCCAATAGAATTAGAAGCCGTAAGTAGGCTAAAAATATGCGAGAAGTGTGATCACAGGTTAATGTTAGAGAAAGAACTAAATAAGAAAATAATGGATTGTCCTCTTTGTGGTTGTTTCCTACCTGCTAAGGCACGAAGTGGAGAGTTTTGTCCAATTGGTAAGTGGCCTGAGAAATGACATTAAAACAAGTATACGAACATACACTACATGACTTAAGCATCTTTGATCAAGGAAACTTGCATGTAGATGAGTTCAACCATCATGCCAATAGAGCTGTAGTTAATACTGCTAACAAGATATACAATCTGTTTAATTTAAGTCAACAGACTTCAGATGATCTGCAAGTATTAAAGAAAACCCTCACAGTATCGACAATTGGATCCGATCCCAACGAACTTCAATATATTTCCGGAGCCAGGTATAAAACATCTCTCCCAGCAGATTATTATCATTTATTAAATTGTGTTGTAACTTATACTTTACAATCAGATTATAAATGCTTCAGAGTTGGAGATGAAGAAATAAGACCTGTAAAAAGATTAACTTCTGATATGTCTTCTCGTATACTACGAGATGCATTTCATAAACCCAATTGGAAGAGACCTTATTATATTATTAAAGGTACTGAAAATCAAATAAAAAATGATTGGTCTGTTGCAGGACCATTAGATCCTAATCCTGAATATATAGTAAGAGCCCAAGGATCTGAAATAGGACACAATAGTTTTGTAGATACAGATACTGATACTATAGCAAATGTAAACTATGGACCAACAATAGAGATCAATTACGGATCAGATATTTCCGTATTTTTAATATCATTATTGGAGATTGATTATATAAAGGTGCCTTATTATTTAAGGTTAACACCAAGTCAAATGGAAGATATTGCAGATTCATCTCCAATTATGGAATTTCCTGATTATGTATGTCATGAAATTATAAAAGAAATCGTGAAACTTGTTTTGGAGAATAGACAAGATCCACGAATACAAACATATTCTCCAGTAAATGAAACAATCGCTCGAGGAGCTTCTGCTCAAGGGCAACAATAAATGAAAAATTAGAATGAAAAAAGAAGACGCTGAAGATTTTCAAGATCTCTTTGATGAAGAAGAAGATCAATTACCCGGAAAAGAGGGTTCCGGAGAGTCTGCTAATGCAGATAAAGGCCCTGGAAAAACTATCGGACAACTAGATGAAGAGCAACAAGCTGCTGCTGCAGCTGCTGCAATTGCATCTGAAGATGAAAAGATAGCAAAAGAAAATGCGGAATATAAAAAATCCGAAGAAGAAGCAGGAGAAGGAGAAGAAGAAAAGAAAGGTGAAGAAAAGAAGGGTGATGAAGAAACTCCTTTTGAAGGATCTGCAGAACTAAACTTTGTAAAACAGTTTGGTATTGTAGATGGAATGGTTCCATTTGATGACGGAACAAAAATTCATATAGATGAAATGGATCCTAAACAACAATTTAATGTGTTAATGGGATTAGCTTCATCAATAAGGCCTGCTCCAGAACAAGAAATTTTAGCTAAGTATGATCTAAATCAATCCGAAATAGATGTACTTAATAAAGTTCGTGAAGGAAAGACTTTAGAACAGATTGTATTAGACAAGGCTAAAGAACTAGTTGTTGATTACCAAGCTGCTCAAGCAATTGGTGAAGATGTTAATTATAAAGAACTATCAGCAGATGAGGTTACTGAGAAATTTTTAAGAGACCAGGACCCAGAAGCTACAGATGAAGAAATAGCAAAACAACTCCAAGTAGCTAAGACTAATCCAAGATATGAAAAGATAGCAGACAAACTTAAAGATCAATATGATCAAGAGCAAACTACTCAAAAAGCAAAGTTTGCACAAGATGTTTCAAAAAAGGAGCAAGATGAAATTGACAATGATCGAAAACAAATTGTAAATGCTGCTTCTAGTATCGATGCTATCGCTGGATGGCCTTTAAACGATGATATGAAGAACGAAGTATTAGCAGATCTCGTTGAAGTTAATGAAGAGGGAGACTCTCCATTTATGGCTAATGTTCTTAGCAGTCCAGAAAAACTGTTCGAAGCAGCATTCTTTATGAAATATGGTCCTCAACTTTTTGTTACACTTGACGATTATTACAAGCAACAAAATAAAGAGGCCTACGAAAAAGGAGTATCTGATGCTAAATCAGGTAAAACTACTTCTACTGGAAAACTTACTTATAATAAAGGAACTGACCCAGAAAAAGAGGTGGATACTAAAGAGAAACAAACTAAGATGAAAGTCCCAGATGATTCTGAGGCCGTAAGCTTGGAAAGTTTATATGACGATTAATATATTTGAATTTACTTAAATTAAATTAGAACAAAATGAGGATTATTTCGAGAGAAACACTTACTGAGAATATGAGTTCTACTAGAAGCATACACAACTTCGGAACTCTTCTCAGAACTAAGCCTCACAAATTGGGAGCAGTAGTACAGATGAAACCTGATTTGTCTTTATCAATGTTGACGGAAGCGTTACGTAACGTATACGTTAATCCTAAGCAAGGCAAATCTTCTTTCACTCCGATTAATGCTATGGCAGTTCAGTGGGAAATTGACGTTAACTATATAAAAAGAGTTAAAGTTATTAGTTACTCAGGAACAAGTACTGGCGGAAATCCGTTTACTGTAGTGCTCCAAAAGAGGTACTATGATCGTAATGATACATTTGCCCTGGAAAACAGGCAGCAATTGTTTGTACTTTCTGGTCCTACCAAGCTTGGAACCAATAAGTGGGAGTATACTGTAAGTCTTATCGGTAACGATGCAGCGAGAGCTGTAAATGTAGCATATCTTGCTGCAGGTAGAGTTACCCGATATCGTTCAAACTATTTTCCAGAATTGTCAGAAAGAGGATTCACAAAATTCCTTTCTAACACTGAGGTTCACAGGAACTATCTATCACGACACAGAAGTTCTGTTGACTGGTCTGGAGACTATGCAGTTATGGAAAATGTTTACATTGCTGACGGTAAGAAAGACAATGAAACAGTTTACAAACTGAACAAAAAAGAAAAAGATTGTGTTGATCACTACCTATTAAGCAGAGAGCAAAACTTGCTTTGGGGAGAGAGTAACTTTGATATCAATGGTAAATGTGGGCTACAAGATGAGAAAGGCCGTGATGTCCCTATGGGTGACGGTGTAATCAAGCAGCTCGAGCGTGTTGTTGATAAATTCATGTTCTCTGATCTGGATACTGAATTGCTAGAAGATGCAATGCAGGCGATGATTGAAAAATCATCAAAGAAAACCGGTAATGTTTGGACTTTGATCTGTAACATTAGATTCTGGAATAAATTTAACCGTTTAATGAGAAATGATCTTCGTTTCCGTTCTGCAGATGGTGTTTATTTCTGGTCAAAAGGTGCTAAGCAAGGCAAAGGTGGATACATCAAAGTTGGTGCTACATTCGATGCTTATGAGTTTGGTGGAAACACTATCGTTATCATGATTGATAACGCACTTACTGTTGAATACGATGAGAAAGCTTATGCTATTCTTGTTGATGCAACTAGAGATGAAGTAACTGGCCGTCCGAACATTGCTATGTTCACACTTGAAGGACGAGAGCTTCTGAGTGGTAACCTGAATGGAATGGGTGGACAATCTGGAACTGAGTCTGATGTTGATTTAGCTACTTCAATTGATGGTAGTTCATATCACTTACTTGGATACTCTGGAGTTGTTGTATTCAACCCTTATAGAGGTGTAATCATGGAAGAAACTATTGCTTAAAAAGTAACCTGGTACCGGGATGGTCCGGTACCTCTCTTTTTATTCTACTTAATTATGACTTATTAGAAATTTCAAAAAATAAAAACAATGGAAGATGTACAAGACCTTCTTGTAGAAAAGCAAGAAGAATTAACAGGTGTCGTTACCTTAAAATCAGTTTTCTCTAAAGAACAAAAACTACATGTTCAACCTACTAAAGATCCATCCACTGGATGGTTTCATGGTGTTGAACAATTGAGTGAAGACGAGAAAAAGGAAAGAAAATACGTAGTAGAGCCTATCAATGTTCCTGAAAAGAATATTAAGGCCACGAAACTCACTCTTAAACATGGCATGAGTTTTAATTTAAAAAACCCAGTTGATGCTATTAACTGGTCTTGGATTAAACATTGCCCAGCTGTATGTATGACTTTTGAAGAAGTTCAAAGAACTCCTGGAGCCATTTTCTATGTAGAGAATGAGGAACGTGAAGCATTAACAAGCTTGTCAAGGATGGAAAAAGTTCATAAAGCACAATCTTTTGTGATGAATGACGATACAAACTATCTTGCAACAAGGGCTTTATTACTTGGGTTTAACATGCAGGGAGAAAAGCCTCTCGTTATAAAGGAGAGACTTATGAAACTAGCTTCTGACACGAAGACTGCACAAAAGGTATTAGATGCCTATGAAAGCTCGAACATAAGTATCCAGTTGATATTTATTGAAGCAAAAAATAGGGGAATGATTAAAGTAGATCAAGGAGTATACTTGCTTAATGGTAAAGTTATTGGGATGTCCCAAGACTCTGCTATTGAGTTTCTAAAGAGTCCGGAAAATAGGGCTATGGTACTTCAACTAGAAAAGGAGTTACATCCTGAAAATCATCCAGTTAAACAAAAGAAGGAACCTGTAATCGAGGCTGAGCCAGAGATAGAGGCAATATCTTTAGAAGAACTGGAAGAAGAAGATGAAGTAGTAGAACCTGAAACAAAGGTAACTCCAAAGAAAACAGTAGCTCCTAAAAAAAGAGTGGTAACTAAAAAGTAAAATAGTAAATAACATATTAAATTCTTTGGAAAATGCATAACTTAAAAAAAGAAGTAATTATAAATTCGTTGGCTTCATATCCTTTAACTCTTCTTCAAGCAAGTGGGGCTGCAGCTACAACTGCAGGTAACACTGCTACGATTAAGTGGGCTGGATTTGCAACGATATCAAAAGCAGATATTAGTTCTGTATCTCTACACAGGCCTGTTGCAGGTCAGGTAGCGATTAAACAAATGGCTGCTGGTACTGATTTAACTATTGGTACTATAACAGAACCTGGTTCATTGATTTTCAAATTCAAACTTGCTAGTTCGAAACATGAAGCAATGTACCACAGATTCCGTCAAGAGTTTGGTAGGGAGCCCGTATCTTTCCAGGTACGTGTTAATACTACCGATACTGATGATCAGATTGTAGCTAATTTGTATGCAGCAATGTATCAAAGGACCAGCCTATATCCGGAAGATCTTCCGTTTACAGTAACACAAACTGGTACTGTAAGTGGTGGTAACTATGTTCTTATCTTAACCGGTAAAACTGGTTATGAGCATGTAACATTTACTCTGGATTCGATTTCATTGAAAACTATCGATGACGGAACTGAATTAACATACGTGACTTTAGCACAGCTTGCTACAACTCAAGCTGCTATCGTTCCGATCCTTGATGGAAATTGGGTAGAGCAAAATATCGCAATGAATACTCATGCGATTCTCTCGCCTTACGCTGAGAAGAAAGATGATATAACTATTACTAGCGAAAGCTATAGTAATATTACTATCAACTATAACTTCCTATCAGATTTAACTGCAGCTCCTGCTCAAGTTGGGCAAGAGACACATACTGGTAATGCTTCGTTGAGTCTCTATTACAGAGATGCTCTTATTCAAGCAACTCCGGATAATGATACTACAGCTATTGGCCTCTTGTTAAGTGTTCTTTACGCTCAAACAATTGACGGTGCCTATGACACTGCTAATGCTGCTGCTGCAACTAAGACTCTGTGGTTAGCATAAAATTAATTGTTTA
>Ga0307376_10003298_pt1 | contig 15128 bp, 16 predicted proteins | sample TR2MG_FD_202536 | JGI IMG/M metagenome (GOLD analysis project Ga0307376, IMG submission 202536) | Soil microbial communities from Risofladan, Vaasa, Finland - TR-2 | ecosystem: Environmental > Terrestrial > Soil > Coastal area > Acid sulfate soil | place: Finland: Risofladan, Vaasa | collected...
GCAGGCCGCTTACCTCAGAGCGACAATGATTTAGCATCTCAACCTACAATGAGTCGATTGGAAAACACAGTTACAAAAACTGATCTACTTCGTTTGGGTGAGTGTTTGGTTGACGTGTTCGTTAATTATGTAAAGAAAATAGTTATGTAAAGCGATATAGTTAACACGTTCTTTTCAAGATATATACAAGAAAATACTTTACATAATAATTTGCCTGAATTGAGGTAAAATACCTATTCAGCGAAATCACGATGAATCAATTATTTGAAGATTACTTTTATTGAATTTCCGGGAATAATGATTTTTATTATCGGATTTATTCATATTTTAAATTAATTGGTATTATGAACAAACAAATCAAAGATTTTAATGAATTGATTTCTAATGCTGCTGAATATCTTGAATCTCAGCTATTTTATTCAATAAAGACAGTTGATAATTTGGTAGAGATCCGTGATATATTGGGAAACGTATCCATTCAAACCACAGAGATTTATGCTAGGGCAGATTCCAAACAAAAACGCGAAGCCTTAAAAAAACATACGTTAATGTAAATCCAGACGAAGAACCTATGTGGACGAAAGACGAGAATTTGGTTAGCTGGCTTAAGAAATTCTAATATTGTTATGTAAAGTAATGCGATGATATTTATTAGTAAGTCGTTGATTTTTTTATAGATAGTAAACACCACTTTACATAAGTATTTTCTTTACATAATGTGCAATAATTATTCCGGATGCGTTGCCCTTGAGCGCATATTGGAAGATCATACGAACATCCATTAAAGTACCGGATAGTCCTCCTTCGGATATCGTGGTAATACCCAGAACTTTGTTTGCCCTGTTGAGCAAGAGCATTTTAACGGTTTCCTTATGCTCAATTGTGGATTGGTTCCAGGAGTCGAAGAAGATCTTGTGTGCATCCTTGGAACATTTAACCGTGAGGCGCTCCGATGGTTTAACTTTAGTCACGTAGGTAAGGGAAACTTCTGCTACATGAAGAAAATCGATTGTTTGCTGGGTGGATTGTGTGTTTTTCATAATGCGATAGATTTAAGTTAAACAAAGTTTTTACCAGGGAACGACAGCCAAAAGGACTAAACAAGTGCAAAAGGAAACGGAATAAATAGCCTAGCGGCTTTATGCCGTAGTCTTTTGCGAGTGAGGCTTGTTTGCGCTTGGGCCAACGTTTTTAGGACTTATGGCTAACTTTGTAAAAAACTTGTTTATAGAGTGAGCCTGGGGCGAACACCACTTCTGTATTATGATTTTAGCCGTGTACCATTGTACCACTCAAATCATCGCATAAGCGCTGTAAATGGTTTAGAACTCGAAGAAGCTTTTTCAGCTTCAAGGCTTCCGCAGCGAAGCCAGCAACACAGCGACACGGGAATAAAGTAATAAGGTGAGCGAGAGAACACAATTACCCGGAGAATGCTCCAAGAGTGAATTATCATCATTTCTATGAAACCCGAATTCATTTAAAACTCTATCAACTGTGTCTTATCTAAATAAGACTTCGGTGACGATATTCCGGATTACAAGATTGTTGAAAATAGTATAGACCGACCAAATGGGGTCAAGATATCCAGTGTTTGGAACCTATATCTGGGACATCTCAATTCGTGAACACTGGTTTATCGAGGTATTAGCTACTGTTATCTTGTGAATTTCAGAGACTATAAAAACGTTTCTTAGTCCATTCTCAATGCTATTCTCAGTTATTGTGATTTCTTAATGATCTTTAGACCGCTTTTGCTATCAATTTCATTAATATAGTCTCTGCAGGCCCTAAAGATAGCTGAAGAGAGATAATCTTGCCCCTGTTTTGAGTTTAGAAACTCCTCTTCATTAGGATTAGTAATAAACCCGGTCTCTATGAGTACACTAGGCATTGTCGTCATGAACAAGACCCAAAAACCAGCCTGTTTTACTCCTCTGTCGACTCTGCTTACTCTGTTTTTAAATTGTATTTGAATTTTTGATGCGAGATCAGTGCTCTGTTCCTGAAAAATATTTTGCATCAATGTGAACATGATATATGATTCTGGCGATTTTGGATCAAATCCTTCATATTTTGTGGAGTTGTCTTTTTCAAGAAGAATAACTTCATTCTCTTTTATTGCCACTTCTAGGTTTTGCTGGTCCTTTGCTAACCCCATTATAAAGGTTTCAGTTCCCTGGATTATTTTTGATTTTGCTCCGTTAGTATGAACTGAAATGAAGAGATTGGCTTTATTCTTATTGGCAATACTGGCTCGCTCCTTTAGACCAATGAATGTATCATTTTCTCTTGTATAAATAACGGTTACATTGCTGATGTTTTTTTGTATAAACTCGCCTGTCTTAAGCGCAATTGCCAATGTGATATCCTTTTCAGAACTTGAAGAACCTAATGCTCCATGATCTTTACCTCCATGTCCGGCATCAATCACAATTACCCATCCTTTGTCATTATTTGATGCAAGAGATGGCCCTGAAAATATTGTGAAGTAAATATATAGAAAAACCCATTTTACTGAACATATAATATTGGTATTAAGTTTATTGTTGTAAATTCCTATACACATTTTAGATTAATTTTCTTTAATTAGTCTATGTCTGGTATGTAGATTATGCATTCCTTACAATCTGGTGAATTTCAAGTTCGTTATTAATTCTAAGTTTATGATACACGTAAAATTGTGGATCAGAAGTGTTCAGGTACTAATCCTGGCTGGATAACTGATTATCTATTGCTTATGTAGTAAAACATATAGGTTTATTTGTTGGTAGGTTCTTGTTAGGTTTTTTTAATGATTTAATGTTTACTAGTTCAGCATTAGATTAGGCTCAGTGGTGGGTAACACCACTCCAGTATTACGTTTATGATATAAAAGTTCAATTATTCAAAGGTAGTGAAAGAGTAAAAGCACTTCCTTTCATGATTTCCGACTTAACAGTGATCTTTCCTTTATGCAAAGTAATTATTTTTTCAACCAGTGATAAACCTATACCATGACCTTTGGTACCGATTGCATTTTTGGCGCGATAAAATGGCTGGAAAATCATCTTTAGTTCTTCTTCGGAAATTCCGATCCCTTTATCGGAAAAATTAATGATCACCTTATTATTTTCATTATTTATACTGATATCAGAAGTATGATCACCTGAATATTTACAGCCATTATCTATAAGGTTACTTATGGCAGTTCTAAGTAACTGCTCATTCCCTTTGACATTCAGTTTATATTCATCATCAATTGAGTCGGAAAAATTGATATTAATATGATAGCTATCATTTATTTTTAGGACATCTTTCTTTGATTGCCAGAGGATTTCGTCTATCCTGATCAGGCTAAAATCAGCTTCTGAGAATTCGGAACTGGCTTGGGCCAGCTGCAGGAGCCGATTTGAAATATGGTTTAGGTTTTTGATATTTCCCAGAACAGAAATGATTGTTTTTCTGTATTCTTCATTCTTCCTTGCATTCATCAGGGTTACTTCCAGATGACCGGTAATAACTGTAAGGGGAGTGCGTAACTCATGGGAAGCGTTAGCTATGAAATTTTTTTGAGTTTTAAAAGCTGATTCAATCCTTTCGAGCATTTTATTAAACGTTTGTGCAAGCTGTGAAAGTTCATCTTTTCCATTTCCTTCAGAAATCCTTGCATCGAGGGTGGATACACCAATTGCTCCTACTTGTGACATTATCTTAGAAATGGGGGTCAAAGCACGTGACACAAAAATCTTTCCTGAAATAAATACAATAAACAAACTAATTATGAATACTATCAGAAGAATGATACGAAGTCGTTTAAGCTTGCCCAATCCATATATATCTGTGGCTGCAGCAAAAACAACATATCTGTCATACTTGCCTGCGTAAAACTGGCCAAGTATTTCATAAGGTATCTGTTTCAATCGAACTTCTTCTTTTAGCCTTACTTCAGTTATCAATTCCGGTGAGATAGCCAATAATTGATCATCATCTGTACTGTAGACAATCTTATCCTGATAATCGTAAATAATGATTTTCTCATTAGGAAGACTTACAGGATTGTTTTTTTCAATTCTTTTTAATAATTCGGCATCTATTTCATCTATATCAATCAGCATCTGTGCTACCATTTTTGCTTTACTGCCAAGCCGGTCATAAAATTCCTCCTTTCTTCCTCCGGAAAAAGAAATATAAACGGAAAGTGAAGATAAAAGGAGAATCATGGCAACAATGCCTATAAACTGATACAATAATTTTTTCCTGATTTCCATTACGGTTCATCTATGTAATAACCAAGTCCAACCTTGGTATGAATTAACTTTTCTTCGAAATCCCTGTCAATTTTTTTTCTCAAAATACTAATATAAACATCAACTACATTTGTTCCTGTATCAAATGTAATATCCCATACTTTTTCAGCAATTTCGCCACGAGACAATACTCTCCCCTTATTCTTCATAAGAAATTCCAGCAGTTCAAATTCTTTACCTGTAAGGTCAATGTTCTTATCCCTGCGGGTTGCCGATTTCTTATTAAAATCAAGTGAAAGATCAGCTATCTTTATCACTTTAGATGTTTGAATCAGGCCCGAAGACCTCTTAGTAAGTGCTTTTATCCTGGCAAGAAGTTCTTCAAACTCAAAAGGTTTAACCAGATAATCATCAGCTCCGGCATCAAATCCGGATACTTTATCATCAGTAGTACCAAGTGCTGTCAACATTAAAACAGGTACCTGCAGACCTTTTTCCCGAATACGTTTGCAAAGATCATACCCATTTATATTAGGTAAAATAACATCCAGAATTATTAGACCAAAATCACCTTTCGAAGCAAGCCTTTCTCCCATGTGTCCATCATAGGCGACTTCTGTCTCATATCCCTTTTCAGAGAGCCCTTTTTTTAAAAATTCAACAACCTGAGGTTCGTCTTCAATAAGCAGAATTTTCATTAAGAATTTGGGGTTAAATTATTTTGGTCCAGCATTTTGATTAATAGTCTATTTTATTTTAAGTTTCGCTTTGACCAGAGTTGTAACATCTGGACTCTTTTCTTTGTCAAAAAATAATAAAGAGCCTCCTTGCGAAGAATTGAAAATATAAAGATAATCATTCTCTTTACCAACGTCCTTAATTGCTTTTTCAACTTTTGCATAAACAGGTTGAAAAAGTTCAGCCTGTTTTTCCTGCAATTGAGACTGAGCAGAGCTTTAAAATTCCTGAATTCTTCTGTTCATGTCACTTAATTCCTGCTCTTTGGTCTGTTTTACGATATCGCTAAGATTTTTACTATCCTTGTTATAAGAATCGTATTTAGTATTCAGTTCAACAGACATCATATTAAGGTAATTTATAAGTTCCTTACGTAATTTCTCCAGTTTAACAATGGCGGAATCATATTCCGCCATAGACTGAATGAGTTCATCACTGTTAATATGGCCAAACTTAAAGTTCTGAGCCTTTACACTCTGTCCTACCAAAACTATGATGACGATCATTAAAATCGTTTTACCTATAAGTCTTCTCATTAAAGTAATTTTATTAAATATCTAATGTGTGCTGGTAATCTTTGGGTTATAAATTATATCTCCTCGAAAATCCTTAAATTATTCATCCCAATTAATAATTGGTATCCAAAATCAAGGATCAATGGCACCCTCGAATATATTAATTGATTCAAAATGTTTTTTCATATTTTCTAAATATATGTGTGCGGGAATTGAATGTCCCATATTCGTGTCTTCGAGAAGTCTTGTATTATCAAAAATTTGACCCAATTCGATAAAATCAATATATGGTTCTAAAGCGTAAAACAATATCCTTAATCTTGAATTGCTCCCAAAGTTGTCAACCCAATAATTAAGATAATTTTTATGCTGGTATAAAATATTTTCTTTACTTACTGAAACACCATTCCTGGACCATTTTTTCATATCACCTAAAAGTTCTCTTGATACAAATTTAAAGTCAGGTTTCTCAGGAAAAAAATCTTTTATGGCACTCGTGGTTTTTTCAGGAGTTGTAGCTGAATCTGGCCCCGATGAGATATGATAAACATTATATTTTCGCTTATTATTAAAAACTAATTCTATGATTGAAAGAGCAGCATAATCAATGGGTATAATATCTATTTTGCTATTAGGATTGCCAGGGAAGAGGCGTAATTCATTTAAAGTAGCCAATGCCCATAATATTACATAAGATCTTGGTGTCCATGGCCTGCTATCACCCATTATTATAGAAGGTCGAACCACTAAAATTTTTTCTGAAGGCAGATAATTTTCTAAAATAAGCTCTCCTATCATCTTAGTATAGGAATATTTTACCAGATGTTTTGAATTTAAATCAGGTGATAGATTTTCGTTTATAATACAATTCTTTACTGTTGTTCCACAGATTGTTGCAGTTCCAACATAAGTAAAAAGATTTAATTTTTTCAGGGATTTAGCCCATCTTAATATTTGCAGGGTTCCCCCAATATTAACTTTTTGTACAATTTCATCATATATTTTTGAGAATGATGTATTCGCTGCAGAATGAATGATAGTGTCGACTTCGCTTAACTGAATATCGTTAATTAATTTCAATGATAGCTGGCTATCTGCCAATTCGCCTGTGACAGGAATTATTTTCTTAGAGTCAAAGTAATCTCCATGTAAATCAAAAACTCGTTTTAATCTTACTTGTGCCTCTGCTTCATTTTGCGCTCTTATCAAACAGAAAATCTTCTCAATTTCTGTTTTTTTCGATAATTCTACCAATAATTCTCCTCCCAAAAAACCTGTAACCCCTGTTAAAAATACTTTCATAATCTATTTAAATTAATCAAAAAATTCTAATCCGATAACTCCTAATATTATAAGCAACATTGAGACTACTTTAATGATCGTAACTGGTTCATTAAGCCAGATTATACCGACAAGTGCCATTAAGAAAATACCTGCACTAGCCCATATAGCGTAGGCCACACTTGTATCCATCTTTCTTAATACGAGAATAAGACATCCCAATGCCAGTGAATAAAATAAGAATACAAACAGAATTTGGTATAATTTTGTAAACCCTTCTGACTTTTTCATAAAAATCAGAGCAATAATCTCAAATAAAATACCTAGTGACAGAAAAAACCATTTCATACAAATTCATTTATAATAAACTTTAACAAAATCTCCTCTTTATTACCATCGCAAGAATTGCCATCTTCCCTTGTATTGTACAGGATTGCTTTTTACACAATCAGAAAATATTTGATTATTAGAAGCCCAAGTTCTGATTATAAGTTCTTTTTTTTTCATGTATGGTAATGTTATGTAAGTTTTGCATCCTAATATCAATATTGGAAATGACATCAGCGCAATCTTTTAATTCCCGTGTGACAACTTCATTTTTCTCATTAGTCAGCTTAAATGACAATTCATGATCCAGGGAGGCCCAAAAATTCATAGCAATAGTTCGTATCTGAATTTCTACTTTAACAAGTTCTGTCCTGTCTGACAAATAAACAGGAACTTTCACAATCATATGGAGGCTGCGGTAGCCATTCGGCTTTGGATTCTTAATGTAATCTGAAGTTCGGATCACTTCTATATTGTCCTGTGATGGTAGCAGGTCAGCAATCAGATAGATATCATCAATGTAGGAACATACTACCCTGATGCCAGCTATGTCCGTGAGGTTTTCTCGGGCTGATTCAACGCTGAGTTCACAACAAAGCTTGTTCAGCTTATCGATGATACTTTTGGGTGTTTTAATTCTGGTTATTATCTGATGGATGGGTTTGCGATCTTTTAAATGTATAAATTCATCTTTCAAATTTTCCAACTTAGTTATAATTTGCCTTGTTGCGGACATATACATATTTTCCGTAACTAAAAAGGATTTAATTTCTTTGACTGCTTTATCAGGCATAATGTAACCTTTATACCCATCAAAAACATAAGTAACTTTTAAAAGGTCTATATTCTTCATCTGGTTTTTAATATCTCACTTTCAAAACAATATTACCAAGTTCTTTTAAATCATCACTTTCAGTAAAAAGTGCCCTTCCATTCTTAGATATCATTTCCCAGGCAATATTGCTGGTTATGTCATCAATTACATCAGGTAATGTAACATCCTGTACCAATTCAAATGAAAATTCATCTTTCATTTTTACAGCCTGGTAATAATTATGATGGGTTATTAATAAATCACCTCTGCCTTCTTTTACTGCACGATATATTTCCTGCAAGTCAGTATAAACATTGCCCTTTGAAACAGCATCTTTTAGTTCTTTTATAGCTTTTGATGTCCTTTCGCTCTGCAATTTCTTGACAAAATCCCAGGCTTGTGCTGAAATGAAGTGATTTGCAGTATTATTATAGTTTATGTTGGCAAACCCTAAATAAAGTGCTGGATTATCTGTTACCTGCATTAAGCGGCTAAAATTGTCTTCGGTGCAAATAACTATACTATACAAACCAGTTTGACTATTTACTTTAACTATTGCTTTGTCTACTTTATTAAGAAATTCCCGAACCATATTATCAACTGCTTTGGGGTCGTTGATTTTGAGGGTATCGGTATGAAAATGGATGTTTTGGCTAAATGGGAAATTATCATTTTTTACTTCTTCAGTTATAGCATCGTTTAAAGCTTTATAGAGATGAACACCACTTTGAGATAAAAGAAGTACTAAATACTCTTCAGTCCTGTTTAAGGCATATATTAGCGGGCGCAGTGCGAAACTATTAGCAATATGCACCGTGTCTGTCTTAATCGGCCAAGATGATTTGATAATTTCTTTTGTTTTGTTTGAAAGAAAGATATGTAAACTGTCAAGGTTCAGGCTAATATCAATTTCGTCGGAAACCTTGTCTAATTTCACCAATATTGGAGCAATTAGCTTTATGCCAAACTCAGCAACAAGTCTGTTTTCAGCTTGTTTGCACAAATTTTTTAAGAGGATACGATCTTTTTTGTTGTCGGGTTTTGTCCGGTGTGTGTTTAATGAAATGGTTACACAAGGATTACTATTTTCTAATGCCAGTTTTTCAATAATTTCTTTTTGCATAATTTTAATTTTACTTAATTATATCTGCTCCTCTTATTTCCTCTGAATTAATAACCATATCTCGAAATATTTTGGAAAATGCCTCTAATGTGGCTAATTTGTCTCATAAGGTTTAATTTGAAGTTCTTCCCCACCAGTCAGGATGCACAAGAATCTGAATCCTGTCTCCAGGTTTACTTGACTCAAGTTTTTTTAATATCCCTGCAAAACCTTCGGGATCGTTCCACTTACCACCAGATTCTGAAAAATAAAATCCATAATTAATAGAATATGCTTCGTACTTGAAGCCGTATTGCTTCAGACTATGTCTTCCAATCGGATACTTTTTCCCCTGATACAGAACAGAATCACTTTTAGCAAAATCAGAAAATACCTCATAATTGGGAACTGTTTTTTTTGCTAATGGAGAGCCATGTGCTGCTGTTCCATATATTGGTATCTTAAGCGACTTATAGAATTTTAGTTCTTCCTTATTAAAAAGGAAGGGGTCAGTATTATTTAAAATCAATACTGTCAACAGATCATTATGGATACCGATTTCAGCTCCGGTATTATGAATTTCTTTAAATAAATATTCAATACCGGGTGAATGAACCATCACTGAGTTGTTTATACTGCCATAATATTCAGCTGTAGCCAAAAAGTAATAAGTCGCTCGTATGCCATAAATCTTTTCTGTCTTTGCCATTTCTAACGCCTTAAATGGGTTGAAATCAACATCGTGTCTTAGACCTACAATAACTTTTGAATTATCATAGGTATTTCGCATTTCATTTATTGGCAGAACGTTAAATTTAGCTTGAGATAGCTTATCCAGTAACTGAGTATATTGATCCCATTTAAAGACTGCATATACATCGTACTTACGTCTGATAGTACTTTCAATTTCTACATATGGGGATATTGTTACAGGTAATTCATTGGCAGTATCTTTTTCACAAAAGGAACTCATAAGAAGATTAACAACCAGACAACCAAACATAATCGGCTTCTTAGATATTTGGCGAAGAGGACCGAAACCTTTTATACTTGATAGAATTTGTATTCTAAATAACATCATGCTTAATCGCTAACCTGTTTATAACTATTTCTAATCAGTCAATATGTCTCAAAATAACTATTACTGTTCTTTCAATAATTGCATTATCTCATCCAGTTTTGGAGAAAGAATTATTTCAGTTCTCCTGTTCCTGGCTCTTCCTTCAGCAATATCGTTGTCAGATTTGGGGAAGTACTCTCCTTTCCCTGATGCCGTCATACGGGCAGGGGCAATTTTATAGTCATTGGCCAGTATTCGGACTATAGAAGTAGCTCTTGCCACACTCAGATCCCAATTGTCTTTATAAAGTGATGTTTTTATCGGCACATTGTCTGTATGACCTTCCACAAGTATGTCTATATCGAGATTTTTGTCCAGAACTTCACCCAGAAGTTTTAATGCTTGTTTCCCTTTTTCTTCAACTGCAGAACTACCTGATTTAAATAAAAGTTTATCTGACATGGAGACATATACTTTCCCATTTTTAATTTCTACCGATAACTCATCGGAATTAAATCCCAGCAAAGCATTTCTTAAAATACCATTAAGACGTTTAGTGATAGAATCCTGCCTTGCTATTATCAGTTGCATTTCTTTCAATGCTTTCTCTCTCTCTGACAGTAAAAGTTCTTTATTGTTTAACTCATCGGATTTTGCCTGTAATGCTTTGTTAAACTGGTTGGTTTTTGATAAGCTCTCATTAACTAAATCTTTATACTTTCCCTCTAAATCAATATTTTTATTTACTAGTGAATTATATTGATCTGTAAGTTCTTTATTTTTCCCTGTCAGGTCAGTAATAGTATTCTTTAATCCGGCATTTTCTTTTTCTTTTAATGCCAGATTCGAACACAACTTATCTCTTTCACTAACTACTGTCTTCATGTTCTTACTCCATGTAATTGGAGTCTTTTTAGGTTTTGACTCACCACATTTATAAACCGGAGCACAGGAATTCAGGAAAACCATAAGGGTTATTGGGAATATTGCATAATACATCTTTTTCATTTGTTTATGTTTTAAGTTATACTGTAATAAAGAATGCTGTTTAAGACATATATTATTTCATCTGAATCAATAACCATGTATCGTTATACTCAGGAAACATTCTCCATATACGTCTTATATCCTCTCTGGCAGGTTCAATTTCATCTGTTGACATAACAGAGACTCTATATAATCCAGCTTCATTTTTTAGTATCTCTGAACTGAATCCCTTTTTTAATATCTGGCCCTGATATTTTTTTGCATTATCCGGATTTCTGAAACTTCCTATAATAACAAAGTAGCGATGAGGGTCAGGCAATTTTTCATCGATCGGAACAAGTTTCTCCTCCACTTCTTTAATCTCAACTGCCGGTTCTGATAATTGCTTTTCTTCAATTTTAGGGACAACGCTTTCGGTGGCAGATTTCCTGTTTTTCCGTAGATGTTTATTCGTTCCGGCACAAGAGAAGGAAAGCAGAGCAGTACCAATGAGAACACATATCAGAATTATCATATTTTTGTTCATTTTACATCAAGTTTATTTGAAGCTGCAAAAAAATTGTTCATGATTTTTTAAGTATCTCCAAGAAATACACTGCCCAATAAAATTAGGCTGACACATATAATTAAAAATTTATATGATGAAGTGAGTATAAAACATCTTTACTGTTTTTTCTGAATCAATAACCATGTATCATAATACTCAGGAAAGACACTACGTATACGTCTGATTTCCTTCATTGCTTCCCTAGTTTCATTTGTTGCCAGAACTGAAACCCTGTATAAACCTGCTTCATTTTTTAGAATCTCTGAACTGAATCCTTTTTTCAATATCTGTCCCTGGTATTTTTTTTCATTATCCGGATTTCTGAAACTACCTATAATAACAAAATAGCGATGGGGATTCGGTAATTTGGTATTATTTGCTACAAGTTTTTCTTCAATTTCTTTAATTGGACTTGCTGTATCCGGAACTGACTTTTCTTCAATTCTAGGAATAATGTTTTCAGTAAGACGTTTATTTTTTTCTCACATGACGAAAACAGCAAAACAGATCCCAAAATAAAATATATAAGAATTCTCATAACTTCATGTGATTATACCTGTTTTGCAACTATTATGATGTTTTAAAAAATGCCCGCCATATGACGGGCATTTGAAACAAAGTATAGAAAGGTTGAAAAAAAATGTTCTACTTAAGCATTATCCTGCAATTGCCAATGTTATTGCCATCACAGAGTATCTGTATTTTGTATTCCCCTTTTGCAAGCTTCCCTTTTGGCACATAATTTAAAACCACCTGACGTGACTGTTCAAACTCCCCTGTTACAGTTGATAAACTAGCGGTAAAATTTCGTGAATCCAGTGGGAAAGTCCATGTTAATGATTTATCATCCTGATTAATAGTTGTACCGGAAGGGGTAACTATTTTAAAGCTTATTGCTTCAGTAAGGCTTTGAGGAACCTCAAAAGTCATATTTAGTTTTTTTGCTCTAGATGCTCTAATCACAATTCTTTCTGCTTTCTTACCTCTTGTGGCTGTAACCAGAAAATTGTCAGTGTTTACTTTCTGTGCGGTTTCAAGCTGAAGGACAAGGTTTTTCTTCTCGGTTTCCAATGATGATAAAGAATTCTGAAGATCTCTGTTTTGAGCCATTAATTTGTCATAGTCGGACTTCAACTGAGATGATTCCTTTTCAAGTTCTGCCTTTGTTTTCTTCAACTCAGCCAATTCCTTTTTATTAGCACGCAAGGATTTATTTTCTCCTGTAAGGGAATTAATTCTTTTCTCGTTGTCTGCAATCTTAATATTAGTTTCGGCAAGCAATTTTGCGTTGGCATCACTCTTTTGTTTCAGAGTAGAAAAATCTGTCTGTAGTTTGTCCAGGTCCTTTTTAACAAATAGCTTTTCAGATAAAAGTTTTTCGGAAGTCTGTTTCTCTGCATTGAGATTTCTCTTCCCCTTAGTAATTGAAACTGTGGTAAAAACCATTCCAATTAGCAAAAGAGCAATAACTATTGCTCCAACATAGGTTACAGTTTTTTGTCTATTATTTTCCATTTTCTTGTGTAATTAAATATTTATTGGAAACAAGAGTACACTACACTTATTAAGGCCATATTAAGCGGAGATTAAGAAATCATTAAAATATGATTTAACACAAATGAAAAATCTACTGATGAGATTTTTCTGGATGGAAAAGAAATGAACTGAGCTTTTCGTGTCCATCTGATTTGCCTTTGAATATTTAATAAATGGAAAAACCAGTGGCCTTGACCATACTTGGCCGGATTATATTGACCACCAAAAACCGGAGTTAAGTACTTGTTGTCTAGTTACGTATGCAAATTGTAATCTGACCGGCTAATAGTGGTCAATATATCCGGCTTTTGCAGTCTTAGATCAGGGCGGTATTATACTAAACAACTAAACAAGAACAGATTCACATGGTATTTTGTAGGTGAAGTATCCCTTTTTAAAAACTAATAATAACAAATAAATCCCTCTATATATCTCTGAAAAACTCATAATTAATGTTTTTCAGTTCCATCACTCTAGGATAAGGATAATGAGCGATTTCATCTTTGCCTCCCACATAGAATCCGGTATCAATTGTCCTGTAAAGGAGCTCTCCTGAAAATGTACGATGAACAGTTTTCATATGCTTATCATATTCACCCTTAAGTATCTCAAGGCAGTCTCTCAAATGCCCTATATTTGGATAAGGAAGGTGTTCAACTGAACCTGAAAGCGGATTACTTGCCAATTCACCAAGCTTTAATTCAACAAAAAATAGTTTGGGAAGAACAATTGGAATTGACCCATCAGTAAGTCTTTTTAGAAATACCGAAGGAGATAGTCCACTAGCTACTAGTGGAGTCACAGGACATAACTCCTGATACAGGTGAAGAGAATATTTTGGCTCCTTCGTCTTATCATAGATTGCTTTCTTCAGCTCCAGGACGCAACCATGATCAGTAGTAAGATAAAGACTTTTCAGTGCTGCCAAAGGAACAGCTTCGAGCACTTTGTAAACGGAAAGATAGACTGAGCTTTTTGGGCTGCCGTCTGGCTTTGCCACACAACGCTTATTCAGACTATCAATATCTATCAGGTTCTCAATCATACCCGGGTCAATTTCGAAGAAAATGGTCTGGCCTTTGTTCCGCTTTTTGGTACCTGTTGAAAGGTAGTAACCAAATCCCTCCGGAGGAAGCATTGAAGCTACAAGTGCTTCAGGATTGCAGGTTAAATAAATATACTTACTCATAGCTATAATTATTTGAATGAACCATGATTTTTCTAGCAAAACAATTCTGACATAGAACTAAAAGTTAAATCTACTTCAAAGTTACACCTTAGTTTAAACAAAGTCAATTATATTTTAACCAATAAAATACCACCCACCCAGAAATTAACCCGGATGAATGGAATTAGTACTGTTGATTTTCAGTGGTTTTTGAGATTTTTAAGTTGAGATGAACCATCTCAGAACAACAGTAAAGAAAATGCAGTATGAATCGAATAAAAATCGGCTCCGGGTACTTTTTAACCCCTTAAGAAAGTAATCTTAAGGGGGTTTTTATTGTACTATTGCTTGTCTGCTTACAGGAGGTACCTTACCGGAATGTACATCCGGAAGCCTCTTAAAAGTCTCCTTTACAGCATCAGTCAACTCGGTATATGGACGGTCAGTGACATCCAGAAATCCGATGTTATTGTTTTCACCATCATTACGCCCTGTCGGAGGTTGAGTCATCCATTGAAACCAATGCGTACCTATCAGGGCAGGATGTGCTGCCGCATTTTCAACGTAATACCTATAAGCAGCACCCCATTCCAGGGTCAACGCACGAAGAAATAAAAAACTGACAGGCTATTAACAAATTGACCTGGGTTATTAACAGCCTTCTTAGATAAAAAATAGTTTTTGGATGGTTGTTAATAGTTTGGTGCTATAATATTGTAACCCTGTTAATTAATACTTGGTTGTCATTAATTATTGTTTCAATAATTAGTTGAAATTTGTTGGAATCAATAACTCCAACGCCATGATAAGATCAAGTTTATATG
>Ga0307376_10003299_pt1 | contig 15125 bp, 13 predicted proteins | sample TR2MG_FD_202536 | JGI IMG/M metagenome (GOLD analysis project Ga0307376, IMG submission 202536) | Soil microbial communities from Risofladan, Vaasa, Finland - TR-2 | ecosystem: Environmental > Terrestrial > Soil > Coastal area > Acid sulfate soil | place: Finland: Risofladan, Vaasa | collected...
CCACGCTTGTGGACATCAAAGCCCCTGGAGGACTAACATTTGTATATATAGATTTTAAAACTTCATAAGATATAGCGGAGATACTATTTGGAACTGTGAAATCCTGCAAAAGGAATTGATAGTATTCCGTGACAAAAGAAAATGAAGGAGTATAATTATTGTCAATTGTATAACTTGCTATACTATCATCACAGCAATGCCTCGTTAATGTAACATCCAAAGAATGACTGTCTGAAGTGTTCTCCATGCCACATGTTGCAAGCTCTCCGGTAAGGGATACCTTTGTGGCAGCAACATATCCACCGCAATAGTGGGTTGCAAATTTTATACTGATACCTGAAAACAGTATGAGTATAATTAATGGTATGGATAAGATCTTCTTCATCTAGTCTTAAAACAAAGATAGAGAGTTATTGTTCGCCAAAAGTACATTACCAGGGGTGATGTATCCAGTATTTTCGTCATTTTATGGTATAATTAACCAAATTATAACAAATTTTAACTTTCTGATTATAGACCTTTAAGCCTTATAAAACATTCAAGACCAGTAATACCTGTAATACCTGTAAGATTCAAGATAATCAAACAATCATCCCAGCAGCCATTGTTTCGTTTGTTGCTTCATCAACAAAAATCAAACTGCCGGTAATATTATTTTTTTTATAACTGTCAAAAAAGATTGGTTTGGATGTTTTTATGGTGATATGTGCAATATCGTTCATATTTACCTGAATATTCTCAGAATCATGTTCCAGAGTATCTATATTCACCCTGAAGTTCGAAGATTTAATAATGCATCCGGCCTCATTGCTGTTTATGCGGATCAGGTACTTTCCTCCAACCTTCATAGGATGCTCATTAAACCAGCAGATCATCAGGTCAATTTCCTGACTGATTGTGGGTAAATCATCACTTGCAACAAGCATATCACCCCGGCTGATATCAATCTCATCTTCAAGGGAAATTGTAATTGATTCTCTGGCACTGGTTTCAGAAAAGGTTTTCCCGAAAGAGTCGATGCTTTTAATCTTTGATTTGAGTAGAGATGGTAGAACAGTTATATTGTCTCCTGGTCTGAAAATACCTCCTGCAACCCTGCCGGCATATCCTCGATAATCAGGATATTCAGAATTATGCGGACGGATAACAGTCTGAACAGGAAAGCGCTTATTATCAGGATTTTTTAATTTTCTAATTTCAATTGTTTCAATTAGATCAAGAAATGTTTTGCCGCTATTCCAGTCCATATTATCCGATTTATCAACCACATTATCACCATATTTGGCACTTATGGGTATGTAATGTGAATCATCAATATTAAGTTTTTTTACAAGCTGTACAAGGTCAGACTTAATACTATTATATAAATTTTCTGACCAATTCACCATATCCATTTTGTTGATACAGAATATGATGTGCTGGATATCAAGCAGTGAAGCTATATATGAATGTCTGATTGTTTGTTCAAGTACGCCTTTGCGGGCATCGATTAGTATTACGGCAAGATCTGCAGTACTGGCGCCAGTGACCATATTTCTTGTATACTGTATATGCCCTGGTGTATCAGCTATAATAAATTTTCTGGCAGGAGTAGCGAAATACCTGTAAGCCACATCGATAGTGATTCCCTGTTCGCGTTCTGCTCTTAATCCGTCAGTAAGCAGTGATAAATCGAGTCCCTCCCTTCCCATGCGTTTACCTGATTGAACAATATGCTCCATCTGGTCTTCGAATATTGATTTACTATCATAAAGGAGTCGTCCGATCAGTGTGCTTTTCCCATCATCAACGCTTCCTGCAGTAGTGAATCTGAGGAGACTTTTATTTTTGCTTTTTCCCTGGATTGTCATGTTTTGCTTGTTACTTGTTGCTTGGTGCTTGGTGCTAGATGCTGGGTCTGGGTGCTGGGTGCTTGTTATTATTAAATACCTTATATTTAACGACTGAAGCCTGATGCCTATCAGAAGTATCCTTCCTTCTTACGGTCTTCCATGGCTGCTTCTGACCTCTTATCATCGTGCCTGCCTCCCCTCTCAGTGACCCTGGTGGCAGCGATCTCGGATATTATTTCTTCAAGCGATTGGGCTTTGGATAAGGTAACACCTGTGCAGGTAATATCACCGATAGTACGGCAACGAACATCTGTCTCAATAACTTTCTCATCCTGTTTAAGCTGCATGAAGGGAGCCCAGGCAAGATATAAACCATTTCTGTTGAATACCTTACGTCTATGGGTAAAATAAAGATCAGGAATCCTGATGTTTTCATGCTGAATATATTGCCATACATCTAGCTCAGTCCAGTTACTTATAGGGAATACTCTGAAATGTTCACCAAGATGCTTTCTTCCGTTAAAGATATTCCATAGTTCAGGACGCTGGTTTTTAGGGTCCCATTGACCAAATTCGTTTCTGTGAGAAAAAAATCGTTCTTTCGCACGGGCTTTCTCTTCATCGCGACGGCCTCCCCCAATAGCTACATCAATCTTAAGTTCCTCAATAGCATCAAGAAGCGTAATAGTCTGTGCTTTATTGCGGCTGGAATTAATACCCTGTTCTTCGACTACTCTTCCGTTATTAATTGAATCCTGAACATACCTTACAATAAGTTCTGCTCCGAATTCTTTGGCCAGATCATCTCTAAATTTAATCGTTTCCTCAAAATTATGACCGGTATCAATATGCATCAGGCTAAAAGGTATTCTTGCCGGCCAGAAAGCTTTTCTTGCCAGATGTACCAGAACGATAGAATCCTTCCCTCCGGAAAACAACAATACTTTATTTTCGAATTGGGCAGCAACCTCTCTCATCACATAGATTGCTTCATTCTCAAGCTCTTTTAAATGCTCATCGCTTATGTTTATCAGGTTCTTCATTAACCTTATGTATTTTAATTATGGCGAAGTCACAACTTTGCCCTGCACAACATTTTTATCTAATAATTGATTTGGCGAACTTATGACTTCGCCCTACACCAGGTAACCTGAATAATACCATTATACCATTATTTAATATTAACTCCACACTCTTTAGGACCATCATTTTCCCACCACCATCTGCCGGAACGGAAATCCTGACCTTTTATGACAGCCCTCGTGCATGGTTCGCAGCCAATGCTTAAAAATCCTTTATCATGTAACGAATTATATGGGATATGGTTATCTTTTATATACTTTTCAACATCATCAAAAGACCAGTCGAAGAGTGGATGATATTTAATAAGGTTCTTATTTTCATCATACTCAAGATTGCTCATATTACTACGATTATCAGACTGACTGGCTCTAATACCGGAAATCCAGCATTCCATACCCTTGAGGGCTCTGTTAAGAGGCACAACCTTTCTTATCCTGCAACACTCGGTCCTGTTTTCTTTTGATTCATAGAAACTGAGTGGACCCTTTTCTGTGACCATCTTTTCAACAGACTCATATTCCGGAAAATAAACGTAGATTTTCTTGTTGTATTTAATAGTAGTCTGTGAGAAAACCTCATATGTTTCAGGAAATAATCTCCCGGTATCAAGAGTAACAACCTTAATATCCAGATTATTATTGAATATTTTATGAGTAATTATCTGATCTTCAATGCCAAAGCTCGTGGTAAAAATTATTTTTCCGGAAAAGTGGGAGGCCAATATTTCTAGACTTTCATCAACTGACTTGCCGGATAGCTGATCTCTCAACTCCCTTAATTTTATATTGTTTTCCATCAGTTTTAATAGAGAGATTTAGTTTAATCTTGTGAATATTAGCCCAGAGCCTTTCGTGGAAATAGTAGAGAATTGTTTTTGTGAGTACCTCTACAGTACCAATAGATAAAGCTGCAGTAACTGTACCTGTAATAAAATAGCTAATTATCATTGTATCAAGAGTTCCCACAATTCGCCATGAAACCGTTTTCATGATGCTTTTTATAGGTTTATCCACACGTTCACTGACTTCAATAGAGCCTTGTGGTTTATGTTTTTCCCCAGGTTTTTTTAATAATACATCAAGCATATTAATAGGTATCTGTTTATCCTCAAATGTAAGCCCTCTAATTATAAGGTTCAATGGCAATTATGCGCTAAACACATTGGTATTTATGCATATATCATTATATGCAAATAGCCCTATTTTTGTGGTTTATTGCAGTTATGTTTTAATAGTAGTGCATGAAAATAACAGCTAAAACTACTATGAATTAAAATATAAATCATTTATAATAGATTATATGTCAGGCATTTAAGATGGTTTGAAATTTGTTGCTTACGTTTTCAGGTTTAACTATTAGTGATTTTTCCAGCGGATTCTAATATTTATTAGCGTTATTCTTATAACAGTAGAAGTTAGGATATTATCACTACATATCAGATTTGTTTATCAGGTCACTTTATATCCTGTTTCAGTGATTTTCAGGAATTGATTTAACAGATAATCTTTAGAAGGACCTGGTTTATTTACAAATGATTTTTTATAGAGAACTTTTAAATGCTATTCATGATAATTCAACTGCCAAACTGTTAAAGAACCATATAATGATTTGGTCATTATTTTTTTTCACCATTTGCCTGCAGAATTCTATTAAATCTGATTTGTTTTTTAACCTATGAACAAGCATTTCAACAACACCGCAATAACCTGATGGTGTAACACTTCCAAACTGGTAGGAGGGGATCATATTATTGTATTCATCAAAGAAATTATTAAGAATTCTGTATCTTCTTTCATGTTTTTGTACAAGTTCATCATTTGCTGTAAACGTATTTAAGAGGTTATCAAATCTTTGTTTTGCATTTACAATTATCATATTTCCGATATTCTCAGTTGTTATTCCTCTTACCAGATATATTTCTAAATATCTGTATATGCCAATAAATCCGAATGCATCAAGGTCATCGGCGAGAGATAATATTGTCAGGATATTGTTTCCTGATTTACGAGTAGAATACTTTTTTCTGTCGTGGTGTTCAATGGCTTCAAGTACATCCTGATAATTGTCTATCGGAAGATTATTTTTAGTGAGGAAGTTAATACATAAGTCTTTGCTGTATTTTCCATGTCTAATTCCAGTTTCGACAGACATCCCAATATCATGGAGGTAACTGGCAATAATTAGTTTTGATGGGAGATTATTAAGGATGGCAACCTTCTTATCTGCAAAAAGGGGAAGTAATTCCCTCGAATACTGCCAGACTCTCCGGTGATGATCTATTCCATGTGAGGAGAGAGCCAAATTATTATAGGTGGCGATAAAATAGTCTTCCAGTAACTGTTTTAATTTAAGTTCAGCGGATTCGATTATGTCTATCAGATTCATAAATGGTGAAAAAAAAAGCAAAAGAATAAGACTTTTGCTTTTCAAAAAGGTTAACCGATAGTTTATTAATAGTTGATCATCTTTTTTGCTAAATTGAGAATTGTTATATCGTCAAATTTTACAATACCTCCATCCGGACCCTGCTCAAAATGAATGCCAACCGTTTGTCCCTTATCAAAATTTCTCCCTCCAAAGTAGTTTCTGACTGTCTCTTCATTCAAATCCAGTTCATCTGCAATTTGTCTCATACTACCGGTGGGCAACTGGTCTTTAATTTTCCGGAGTTCATTAAAGGTAATTGTTTTATCCATGGTAAAATAGATTTAATTGTCACTAATATTTCATTATTACATTAATAACACAAAGTTACTCATAAATTAGGTAATTTAAAAATCAACTTCATATTTTGGAAGGATCTCTTAAAATAAAGATACCATAATCTACCATCTCCAAAAATCCCGATTTCTTATAAAGATTGAGGGCCCCTTTATTTGTTCTATGAACCTCAATCTTAATCTGATATCCTCTCTCTTTTGCAATATCCAGGGTCTTCTCTAATAGGATTTTTGCGAGCCCATTACCCTGAAATTCAGGTAAGATTCCAAAATGGTGAAGCAATAATCGTCTCCCATCAAATGTCATCCATGAAGTACCACAAATTTGTCCTGTCGATTTTTCTTCTAATAACAGAAGGCATCCGCCTAAAGAAATAGTCCTTTTAATTGTTTCTTTGTCATCACCTCGTTCAGGACTTGCCATGTCAGTTTTCTTCCATAAATGAACTACTTTAATGTAATCGTCATCACGGTAATCTCTGGTTAAGAATTTATTAATATAAGCCGTTCCGGTCATCATTATTTATTTTTACTCGACATCCAGGCTATCTTGAAGCTCCCTCGTGCCTATTGGAAAAGTTCATAGTGAATCTTAATGGTTGAAATTAATTCATTGAACCACAAATTATCGTAAAAATTGTAATAAAGGAACATTAATTTAATATTTTCATTTTGTGGCTTTTTAGAAGCCATTAATCCCAATGTTTTATAGTTACCTTTATCCCTGGCCTGCCGTAGCGGTATATTTCCAGGGTGAAAAGGAGAGTGTGCTATCAAAGTTTTTTCATCAGTTCAAGAAAATATTCCAATCCCTTTTTTTTCTTATCGTCAAAATTATAATCAATGTTTTCTGTAAGATATATCTTAAGATCAGTACCTGTAATAGTTCCTTTATTCCCTATATTTTGAACCACAGAATCTATATTCATCACTCCGGACTGCAGAGCTTCATTGAATTCTTCAATAAACTTCTTATCAAGTTTCTTATTGGCCGTCCAGCAGGCAAAAACAAAAGGAAGACCTGAAAAATCTATCCATTCTCTGGCAAGATCCATTTTGTAATTGTAACTTTTCTCAAATTCAAAACACTGGTCACCGATTAGAACAACAGCTTCATTCAGACTAATATTAATAAAATCAAATTCTTGCGAAGTATCTACCCAAACGAACTCTTTGTGCCAGCTGAATTTTGCAAGAACTTTTGTTAAGTTTACTGAAGAACGCGACCGGTAATCGAGGTAAATTGTTTCAATATCTTCAAAAGGACAATTGCTAAGAAGCATAACAGTTCTGACATCACGATTTGCGCCGATACAGTAATTACTGATAATATGATATTCTTTCAATAGTGGAATTATGGCAACTGGAATGAGGCCTATATCAACTTTTCCTCCTATAAGTTTTGAAGCACAATCGGCAGGGTGGTCAGTTTCGATAACAGCCCTTTTATCAAAGCCACTCTTTATCAATCCATAAATAAACGGATATGTGTTGGCATATTTTACTGCTGAAATCCTGATTTTTTCCATACCCTTTTTTTACAACGTCTAAAATACTATTTTTGTATGTATTGTAATAACAACTGATACCTCATTCTGATTAATAATGGAATTAAATAATCTTACTGCCATTTCTCCTTTGGACGGAAGATACAGACATAAAGTTGATGAATTAGACTTGTATTTTTCCGAATTCGGACTCATCAGGTACCGTATAATGGTAGAAATTGAATATTTCATTGCCCTGTGTAATATCCCTCTGCCCCAGCTTGCCGATTTCAAAAAAGATAATTTTAAAATTCTCAGATCGATTTATGAGGATTTTAATTTGAAAGATGCAGATAAAATCAAAGAAAAGGAGAAAGTTACAAATCATGATGTAAAGGCAGTGGAGTATTATCTGAAGGACACATTTTTAAATGCCGGCTTTGATAAGTGGAGTGAATTTATTCATTTTGGACTTACATCCCAGGATATAAATAATACTGCAGTTCCATTATCAATTAAAGATGCATTGATAAATGTTTATTTTCCAATTCTTTATGAGGTAAGAGAGACTCTGGCAAATTATGCTGATGAATGGAAAGATATACCTATGCTGGCACGAACACATGGACAACCTGCTTCCCCAACCAGGCTGGGAAAAGAGATAAGTGTCTTTATCGCTCGTATAGATGGACAGTCAAAATATTTTGGTCAGATTCCCTATTCGGCAAAATTTGGAGGTGCGACAGGGAACTTCAATGCTCACAAAGCAGCGTACCCGGATATTGACTGGATATCATTCGCAAATAATTTTGTAAATGAGGAACTTGGACTTCTTCGTTCTCATCCGACAACTCAGATTGAACATTATGATAACCTGGCAGCTTTGTTCGATAATATGCGTAGAATAAATGTTATCCTTATTGACCTGTCACGCGATTTTTGGTCGTATATTTCAATGGATTATTTCAGGCAGAAGATTAAGAAAGGAGAGATAGGGTCATCAGCAATGCCGCATAAAGTAAACCCGATTGATTTCGAAAATTGTGAAGGCAACCTCGGTTATGCAAATGCTGTTTTTGAACATCTTTCTATGAAGCTGCCAGTGTCGAGGCTGCAGCGCGATCTGACTGATTCAACTGTATCTAGAAATATTGGAGTTCCTGTTGGGCATACAGTAATTGCTCTTAATTCATTGTTAAAAGGTCTTAATAAACTGATTGTAAATAAAGACAAGATTGCAAGCGATCTGGACAATAACTGGGCCGTTGTTGCAGAAGCTATCCAGACAATTCTTAGAAGAGAAGGTTACCCAAAACCTTATGAGGCATTACTTGACCTGACACGCACACATCAAAGAATAACCTTTGAATCAATAAATAACTTCATTGAGAGCCTGGATCTAAGCGATGAAGTTAAAACTGAACTTAAAGATATTACGCCGTTTAATTACACTGGTTATTAATATTATACCTGACAGATGAACAATGTAAGGTTGCTGCTTAAGTATTTTGCCCCATACCGATGGTCAGCAATTAGAAATATACTGTATAACATTTTAAGTGCATTATTTGCACTTTTATCATATACATTAGCGATACCTTTCTTGAAAATTCTCTTTGATAGAGTTGAAAATGTAACACATCCGGGAGATTTTCAGCTTACTACCGAGTATCTGGGAGCTTTTAGTAAATATTATCTATATGCTTTTATTGATAAACATGGGCAGGAAGGAGCTTTATTATTAGTTGTTTTGATTGTCATTGTAGCCAGTTTTTTTAAAAATGGCTTTATCTTTTTAGCAAATAACAGTATGGCCTTTATAAGGGCAAGCACTGTGCGTGACCTGAGAAGAAAACTTTATCATAAAGTCCTCAGGCTGCCTTTGTCTTTTTTCTCTGATGCGCGCAAAGGTGATGTTATGACAAGAATCTCAAATGATGTTCAGGAGATTGAGATATCTGTAATGGCTTCACTTACAATGATGTTCAGAGATCCAATGTACATACTTATTTTTGTGATTTACCTGTTCATTAGCAGTTATGAATTAACTCTGTTTGCTCTTGCACTACTTCCAGTAAGTGGATGGCTTATCGGACGTGCCAGCCGGACTTTACGATCATCGTCCCTCCTTGGGCAGCAACACCTTGGCAGACTTCTTTCTGTCGTAGAAGAGACTCTTACCGGCTTAAGGATAGTAAAGGGTTTTAATGCGGAAGAGAAGATGAAGAAACAGTTTTCTAAATCAAACGAGAAATATGCTAAAGTTTTTAAAAGGGTAATACGAAAGGCATATCTGGCTTCGCCTATCAGTGAGTTCCTTGCTACAATAGTTGTCATGGTATTAATGTATGTTGGTGGAAATCTGGCTCTTCATGAAGCGGGTAATATGTCTCCAGATAAACTTATTGCTTTTCTTATTGTGTTTTCACAGATAATTCAACCTGCCAAAAATATTACAACAGCCTATTTCAGTATTCAGAAAGGTATGGCTTCAATTGACAGGATAGACCAGATACTTAATGCAGAAGAAAAAATAGTTGAGAAAAAAGATGCTTTACCGATTAAGGAATTTAAAGAATCAATAGAATTTAAAGGAGCTTGGTATGCTTACAATAGCGAGCCTGTTTTGAAAGATATCAATCTGAAGATAAAGAAAGGTCAGACTGTGGCTATTGTAGGAAAGTCTGGTGCAGGCAAATCAACTTTGGCTGATCTGCTTCCAAGATTCATGGATACAGATAAAGGCAGTGTCCTAATTGACGGTGTTGATGTCCGCGATCTGAGAATAAAGGATCTAAGGTACCTTATGGGTATTGTCAGTCAACACCCAATACTGTTTAATGCTTCATTCAAAGAGAACATCTCATTCGGGGTGGATACCGGAGAGATGGATATGGTTGAAAATGCTGCCCGTATTGCCAATGCACACGATTTTATTATTGAATCAGAAGAAGGTTACGAAAGTACTGTTGGTGAGTCTGGTAATAAACTCAGCGGTGGGCAGAAACAGAGAATTAGCATTGCAAGAGCTATAATGGCAAATCCTCCAATACTTATCCTTGACGAAGCAACTTCTGCACTTGACACTGAATCAGAAAGACTTGTTCAAGACGCGATACTAAAGTTGATGAAGAACAGAACATCAGTAGTAATTGCCCACCGGCTTTCAACAATACAAAATGCTGATTTCATTGTGGTTCTTGATGAGGGTAGTATTGTTGAGACAGGGACACATGCTGAATTGATGAGCAGGAAGAATGGATACTATCGAAAATTGCATAGCTATCAGGAGATATAATACCTTGAAGAAGGAATAGAATATATAAATATTAACTATTTAAGGTTAAATAATCTACTGATGTGTCTATCATAGATGTTCTCGTAAACACACTTCGAAACTGTTTTTTCATTGGCATCAAGCAACCTTAAAAATTGGTCCATATGTAAAGCTGCAAGCTTGTAAGAAACATGGATGAGCTGCCTCATATTAGCATTATAATCTTTATTTTTTTGAACGTGTCGCAGTGAATCAGCAAATTTTTTACCGTGCCATCCTGAGACTTCAGATTTTGATGGAAGTGCTGAAATTTTAATATCAATAACATCAGCATAAGGAGCACATAACTCATCTATTTTTTCAAGCGATTTAGAATAAATCTCTTTAACAAAGTCGAGAGCTTCTGCTCCGGATTCTGCAAGTCCGATAACCTCTTCAAGCCAGGTTGTCCCAGCAGTTTTTAGATGTACTCCCTTATCATATCTTTTTATGATTGAACCAATGTGGGGATAAATAGCAAATTTATCCGAACCGGAATGGATACTCATTTTTAGATTTTCTGGAAGACCAAATTCTTTTATGGCAAAATCTATTACCAGTAGATCTGATTCAAATTCCTCAGCAAATTTTAGAGGGTCACCAACATAATCGACCCCCTTGTTGAACCTCCCGGAAAATTTGGGAGCGATTGTCTGGACTGGAATGTTTTCAGCAGCTATCATTTTAAGGATGAAAAAAAGTTCAACCGGAGCCTGTGGAACCGGTACCTCATCCATCGATATTTCAGTAACAAATTTGTCTCTTCCTTTTGCCTTTTCTATATTTTTAAAAATGTCCCCTGCCTTTTTTGCAGCAAAAAGATATTTTTCAGCGATCTGGCTAAGTTGGGGTTTTGTAGTAGTAATTGTTAAATGTGTCCCTGGCATTTTCAGATCGCCGATGTATTTTTCAACACTTGCAAGAAACTCCTCAATATCTTCATTATCTGCCTTCTTTCCAATATAGGATGCAACATCAATAGTGAAAAAATCAGAGCTTTCGATGAACCTGTCAACAGTATCAAGATTAATATGGTCTGCATCAACAAAATATGGTTTCTTAAATCCTGCATTTTTTGTAACTGAATCTGCTTCTAGCCTTACATCCCTTGGCTGCGATCCAATTGTTATATGTTCTCTGTTAGATTTATTCCATACAGGAGTTATTTCCACGCCTTTCCCGGCAGCTTCAATTATTGCTTTAAGCTGGGCTTCTCCCTGGTGGCCAAATCTGTCGCCAAGTCCCATTGAATATTTACCTAGTGTTTTCATACTGTTATATTAAAAAGTTAATATCTCATTGTTATATTAATTATGAAAGGAAGAAATCAACGTTTTCGGATGTTACAACATCAATCGGCAGATACTCAAATTTATCTGGTATCCTGTGCATTGACAGGTAATCAAATAATATCTTAACTCCTCTGTAGGTTTGTTCTTCCGGTCTCTGTCCGATCAGGAACCTGGTGATGCCGGATTTAAGATATTTGATATTTTTATCAATAAGATCATAACCAATCAGGTTGATCGATTTTATTCCTTTCTTCTCAAGGTACAAAGCAATAAGATAGGATTTTGATCCTGAGATAAAGATAGAACCGATATCGTGGTTATTTTCCAGGACCTTATCCATCTCACCATTAATCGCAGAAGGAGAGGGATCAGGAATATTGATACTTATCTTTTTACCCTTATTACATCCCTTTTTGTTAAGATAACTCATAAATCCAAGCGATCGGTTATTCAGATGGTGAATATTCTTAATATTCCTGGCAATATTTACTACCAGTATATCTTTGTATTCTGCGGTGACAATATCGATCAGCTGACCCGCAACCCTGCCGCTCTGAAAGATATTTTCCCCTACATAGGCGAGAAATTCAACATCCTCGATATATCCGTCAACAAAAACGAAAGGGATGCCGCTGTTTGCAAGTTGAGTACAGAAAGAAATAGATTCAGCTTTGAATATAGGTGCAAGAAGAACTCCATCGGGATTCAAACTCAAAACACTTATACTCTTCCTTTTAAAATCTACCTCACTCTGCATATCGAAGGTTACCTGCGTGATGTAAAGAGGAAATGGTTCAAGCTCTTCAAGTGCTCTTTTCATACCGGCAGGATGTTTTTTCCAGAAAGGATTTACTTCAGTTGGCTCAGGAAGAAGTGAGACGAGGTGAAATCTTTTCTTAAGTTTTAACACCTGTGCCATCAGATTCGGAGAGTAATTGGTCTCCTTGAGGATTTTCTGAACCTTTTCCTTAGTTTTTTCAGCAACCTCACCTCTGTTGTGCAGTACCCTGTCAACTGTGCCTATTGACACCCCTGCGAGAATAGCGATATCTTTAATTCGTGCTTTTTTCGAAGGCATGCTTAAGTTATATCGTAAGATTTAAATCCGCCTTTACCTCTAAAAAAGATAAAGGCGGAATATAATTTCAACAAAATATTAATTTTTACAGGTAGTGATTATCTGAATTATTAATTGAGCATTACTTTTCTGTTCTTTGGCGCAAATGCATACATAATTATCCATGCAATCAGATAAGCGCTGCCTGCTATAGCAAACATTATTACATATCCGGTTTCAATATGACCGGCATTTTTATAGAATTCCAGGACGTCACCGGCAACATATGAGATAAAGGCACCTCCAATCGCCCCGGCAAATCCGCCAATTCCAGTTACTGAACTTACAGCTCTTTTTGGAAAGGCATCAGACACAGTAGTAAAGATGTTTGCAGACCATGCCTGGTGGGAAGATGCAGCAAGGGCAATTAAGATGACCGCACTCCAGGTGCTGATTGATGCTGATGATGCAAAAACGATAGGAGTAACCAGGCATGCAAAGATAAGCATGGTTATTTTCCTGGCCTTAAATGGAGTCATTCCCCTTTTTATCATATATGATGAAATCCAGCCGCCGCCAATACTTCCAACAGTTGTTGCGGTATAGATGAAAGCTAAAGGCAAACCGAACGATTTGATATCAAGACCAGTACCTCTTACATCAGACAGCCATCCGGGAATCCAGAAGAGGTAAAACCACCATATCGGATCTGTAAGTCCTTTACCAATAAAAAACAACCATGTCTGACGGTATTTCAAGAGTTTAAGCCACGGAATTTTTTCTACAGATTCCTGCTGTTCGTCCACATCACTGTTGATATACTTTAATTCTGCTGCTTTAAGTCTGCGTTGCTTTTCAGGTATCTCATAAAAGAGAAACCAGAATATTATCCAGATGAATCCTATGGCTCCGGTCAAAATGAATGCCATCTGCCATCCCCAGGCAATAACTATGGCAGGGACAGCTATTGGAGCCACAATAGCCCCTACATTTGTCCCGGAGTTAAAGATTCCTGTGGCAAATGCCCTTTCTTTTTTCGGGAACCATTCAGCAACAGTCTTAATAGCTGCAGGAAAGTTGCCAGCTTCACTGATTCCTAACAATCCTCTCCAGAATCCAAAGCTTAAAGCACCTCTTGCAAGTGCATGTCCCATTGCGGCTATGCTCCAGAGTACCACTGTCACACCGTAACCTAATTTGGTGCCGAACTTGTCAATGAGGCGTCCTGCAACGACCATTCCTAAAGCGTATAGAAGCTGGAATGCCATAATAATGTGGGAATAGGCCTTTTCACCGATCCCAAGATCAGATTCCAGAAGCGGTTTAAGTATTCCTATTACCTGCCTGTCCAGATAGTTGACAGTCGTTGCAAAGAAGATCAATGCGCAGATTGTCCATCTATAGTTACCAATTTTTGTTTCTGACATTTTAAATAGGTTGGTTAGTAATTAAAGAATTAAACAGTATATGTTGATGAAGAAGTTGTACCACCCCGACCGGTCCAGTTAGTATGGAAAAATTCACCCCTCGGTTTGTCAATACGTTCGTAGGTATGTGCACCAAAATAATCACGTTGAGCCTGCAACAGGTTCGCAGGTAATCTCTCGCATCGATAGCCGTCGAAATAACCAAGAGCTGACGAGATTGCAGGTACCGGTATGCCATTGGAAACAGCAGTTGCTACAACATTTCTCCATCCCTTCTGAGCCTTTTCAACTTTATCTTTGAAGAAAGGATCGAGAAGCAGGTTGGTAATAGAAGGATTATTATCAAAGGCCTCTTTGATCTTTCCAAGAAAAGCAGACCTTATAATACAACCACCTCTCCACATAAGAGCAATTCCTCCATAATTGAGTTTCCAGCTATACTCTTCCGCTGCAGCTCTCATTAGCTCATATCCCTGAGCATAAGAAACAATCTTGGATGCATATAGCGCCTCTTTTAAATCGTTGATGAACTTAACCTTGTCACCAGAAAAATGCGGTGTTGGACCATTAAGAATCTTTGAAGCTTCTACTCGTTCATTTTTTATTGCCGATAAGCATCGTGAGAAAACAGCTTCCCCAATTAATGTAAGAGGTATCCCCAGATCAAGGGCAGCAACACCTGTCCATTTTCCAGTTCCTTTTTGCCCTGCGGTATCGAGGATCTTATCGACAAGAGGTTTTCCATCGGTATCTTTATAAGCAAGTATATCACGTGTTATTTCAATAAGATAGCTGTCAAGCTCTCCTTCATTCCATTCCTTGAAAATAAGGTGCATTTCATCAGCACTCAAATGCAGAAGGTCTCTCATTATCTGGTAAGCTTCAGTAATAAGCTGCATGTCACCATACTC
>Ga0307376_10003301_pt1 | contig 15118 bp, 19 predicted proteins | sample TR2MG_FD_202536 | JGI IMG/M metagenome (GOLD analysis project Ga0307376, IMG submission 202536) | Soil microbial communities from Risofladan, Vaasa, Finland - TR-2 | ecosystem: Environmental > Terrestrial > Soil > Coastal area > Acid sulfate soil | place: Finland: Risofladan, Vaasa | collected...
CCAACGATTGTGGATTCCTGCTCGTCAGCAAGGGCAATTCCACTGAGGATCAATGACAACATTGCAACACATAGAATGAGTTGCTTCAAATTTACTCACCTCCTTTCAATGAATCAAATTATATCGAAAGTGTCCAATCCGTGCAACTTCCGCGTCCTTTACGAGAAAGCTTACATGATGGTCCACCATCCGAACGTCCTTCCCAAAGGGAAGTTGATATACAAATTGACGATAAGGTTGATTACTACGATTCATCTCACCGCCCGTTTGCACTTCGGTTGTGTTGACTTGATCTTTCCTGATCTTCATATCCGTTTTTTGATACAAGCTATATTCGATGCCCGTTGGATTGCTGACTTCAATTGTCAACGTAACGGCTTTAATTTTGCCTGCATAAAATTCATGGAATGTGAGAAAATCAAGATAGGTTGGTTTGGAAATCATTGAACCATCAACATCTTGCACCATTGTGAATGATGTGTAATAAAATGTGATGCCGATTGGTTCTCCAATAATTTTAAGTTGATAGCTTGGATCAGGCATTTGCCTTCCAGCTGGATCTACCATGTTTGTTTTGATTGTTGAGCATCCTACAAACATGATTACCATTACCATTAATAGAGTAACATTTTTGAACTTCAATATATGTCTCCTTTCATTAAAAAAGTTTGACCGTATCATCTTCATTCAGTAATTTATATATATAGACATGTTTTTTATAAATGGTATTTTTATTTAATGACGTAACGTCTAACCAGAGCTTCCACTCTCGCCATTTCCATAAACTCACCGGGGCAGGTTAAATCCTCATCGGTTGATACATCACGATGGAATTTTATTTTGGCTAAGTTGAGATAGAACATCTTCAACATTGGGTTTAATAATCTGTATGCAAGAATCTCATACATTCTTTTTTCTGGAACTTTAAAATCATATGATCCTAATAGAGCAACATGAATGGCTCGCTTGTTAATATCATTGGGGATATCTGGCCACTCACACAAATAAACAAATGGGCGTGTTACAATTGGATAATAATCATCTTTAATCTTTTCAACTACATAGTGATAATTTATATCTCCACTTTTATTTTCTAAGACTCCTTTATACAATGCAGGTATTTGAAATTGGGCGTTATCAATTCGAGCAGATGGTTGTGGATAAAGTTCCGCCGTATGATGGATAATAATCCATTTAACTGATTGTCTTCTAAGTTTTAATAAAGAAGGTCTTAATTGTAGTTTCATATTTTTATATCCTAATTAGTATCATGGTTTGGAGCACCGCTTATCATTTTGCCTGTAATACAACTTGATGCTACATTGCTTGTAACTCTCGCTACTTTCTGTCCGCCTGTCTCATGTGTTGAAGCTCCTGAGACAACTCGTGTAAAATGCCCGCAATCTCCAAGACAAAGCGATGTGATTCTTCCCACTTTTTGCCCTGTGGATTCATGAATTGAGTTACCTTCAATAATTCTTCCACCTGTTGATATACATGGTATCGGTGGATGGCAACAACAGATTCCAACAAATCTATCAGTTATTCTTGAGACTTTTGGCATTATTTATAGTCCTCAAATATAGTTTTTGATGCTGCTATTTTATTTTTATCTGCTGTCAATAATGATTGTGCTGATTGTAATCCTGATAAATTATCATATAAACCATAACTTGCTCCAGATGTCAATGGTCTTGTTAAATAGTCATTTCCAAATTCATAATCCGTAACGAGTTTATCAATTGTAGTATCATCGCCTGGTGTATAAACATATCTTACATAGTATGCTGGAGATGGAACTGGAGGGGCTGGTAGTGGGGGTATAACAAGATTGTCTTGTCTATATTCCCAATCCGTAATGTTACCAACTGGACCCGGACTGCTCCATGCAATTGATCCATATGTACCACCATATACAATATAACATTCTCCAAGCGTACCAGGAACTGCTGGATACGCAGCTTTAATTTCATCTAGTTTTGTGGTATTTAAATAATCCGACATATCAGTTTCAGCAACACCACACAACCCATTTTCAACACCATCTATTTCTTCAAGAGTCACATCAATCTGTTCTTCAACCTGACCAATGCTTGATGTAATAGAATCCACTCGTTCATCCGCTTCCGCAGACATGTATCCAAGAATATCAGAAGGACTAGCCATTAGAATAATCCCCCTTTGATAGCATTCTTGATTGCACCAACTGAATTTTCAATTCCTCTTGCAGCTTCAGCTTGAACATCTCCGAGTCCAGTAATTGTGCTTTCCATGTTTACAATAGCAGCATCGCTCATCCCTGCTAATGTATATATTTCTCCATATTTAACTTTACCGTATTCTGGACTTGCTGGATTATCATCAAGTCTTAAAATATTATACAACTCTTGAAGATCATTTAATATCAATTGAAATTCAGGAGTCGCTACTGTTGCTGGGCATAAAGAGTTCATACAAGAAACCATACAGTCTGCTCTTTTTAACAAATCTGCAATTTTATTACTATATGGTAATCCCAAACCAGCACCGTCAAGTATTTGGTTTAATGTATTTGCAACTGCACCAGCTCTAAATTCAGGATATGTTATTTGTCCAACATAGTCATCAATTTGATCATATATACCAAGCAATCCGCCAAGGACTGCCCCTACTGCACTTTCACCACCTTCATCTGTTCCAAAGAAACAATCACATCCATCAACAAATAATTTAACTTCTCTAACTGCGTCAATAGTGTCGCCTGGAATTAAATCTTTTGCTGTATTTTGTAAATCATTTAATTGATCAGCAATTTGCTGTGTTGTTGAAAATACCATACTCGATAGTGTAACTTCAAGTTCATTCAACTTAGTTTGAAATGCATTTTTGATTTTATGCACAGGTGCAACGAGTGCCCAATATTTTTGAACAAATGAGTTACACAATGCTGTATTAGTTGCTGTTATTTCAAATGCCATTATTTATCCCTTCCGCCTATTGGATTCGCGTCAGTTGCATCGCCTGCCTCTCCTGCACTCTGAGATGCGCCCTGCTGTTCGCTTAATGTAGATCCGTCATGAGCCATTATACCACCAGCTTGACCACTTATTTTTGCAGCAGAAGAGTATTTTAAATCCTGTTGTGCTAACAAATCCATAGTCCCACCAGAAGCTTGTTTCATGGCATCACCTGATTTTATATTCATTTTTCCTGTTGATGCTTGGATATTAACATCGCCTGTTCCTGATTTTATATCAATGTTATCTTGCGCTGTCAATTTAAATGCGCCTTTAGTTTTAATCTCAATATCACTTTCAAACTCAACAAGTAATTTACGATTTTCAATATCAATATTTATAAAGTCGCCTTTATATGTTCGTATTAAAAGTTTCTCTTGCCCATCTCTTTCATCAAGTAATATGGTTGTTTGGTTTTGATCAATTTGATATACTGATACTGTATCTCCAGATGGTGGATCTTTTAGTTTTCTTTTCTTTCCTGTTATTTCAACCCTTTCATCATCTGGATCATCTGATATAACAATTGTTCTTCCGGCATGACTTTTGAATATAACCCATTTATCTTGATATTCTTTTCCCAGTCTATTCTCTGGCAAAACTGTTGTATTCTGTAAATCAAGTCCTCCAAAATAATAAGGTCTGTTAATATTACCTGTCTCAAAGAAAATCCAAACCCAACTTCCATTCCTTGGAATATATGAAGTTCCCATATAATAATTATCAGATGTTCCGCTTTGTTTGTTGCGCCCACCAATTGGATTATTTGCAGGTCTTGCCCATATTCCCTTTGTATCATCCACACCCTGCATCAGGTCAGGTATCCAAACCAGGACTCTTCCAAATTGTTCTTTGTCTTTATTTGATACCACCTTAGCTCGATAGTTCCCATAGAGTTGGCTTGTTAGACCTTTATCCATTCTGTTTAAATACTCCCGTCACAAAGTTTTCAATTGCTTTAAATCCACCACTCATTGCCTGACCTAATTCTTTTTGTTTACGAAGAATTATTTCAATTCGTTTTTTAACAGGTGGGTGTTCATCTATTTCTTCACTTATTTGTCTTTCCAATTGACAAATCTTTCCACAGGGTTGTCCACTCATATGTTCTTTGGCCCAAGCTTCAATCTTTTTAAGAGCTGAAATTAACTCACTTCCATACCCATGTTTTACTGCAAATTCATCAGATTTTATTTCAAAGTAACGACCTCGGAATCTAGCAAATATAGTTCTGAATGAAAGTCTCATAATATGAAACATTATAAGTGCTAATGGCCAAACCAATCCTGCAAACATAGCAGTTGCAGCAATAAAAGCACATAGATAAAGAAATGATGACTCGGCGGCTACGTTTCTCCAAACATGCATATCTTTATTGTGATAGACTTCATGTAGTAATACAGCCTCGGATTCTCTCTCTGTTAGTATTTTTAAAAGTCCAGTTGTGATATAAACATGACGCCCACCAATCGCAAATGCATTTGGACCGGCATCCGGAAATATGTGAACAATCCATTTACTTCCAGATTTAAGAATGTCATTGATACGTTTTGATAATTTAGGATCGATCTTAACTGAATTTCTGTATTGAGCTGTTGCAAGTAAAAATGAAACAAGCATTGCAATTGTCCAAACTGTTCCTGATGCTAATGCATATGCAGCCCCTGCTGTAACCGGGTCAATTTCATTCAAGTTTTCTTCTTCTTTTAACTGATCCATATAATGATCAATGTAATAATCTTCAATATCCATTAAAACATCCTCCTGGTAATTTCGATCAATTGAAAGTATTCCGTTTGGTTAAACTTGAATAAATATTTTGGAACCAATCTGTTTCCAGGAACACTTGATGTTAAAATAACAGAGAAAAATCTAGAACAATCTTCCATTGCAGGAAGAATATTAATACCGAAAAATCTATATAATTTTGATGTGAATTTAGTTATTGTCATTCCAGGCATAACTTTCAAATCAGAGATTGCCTGAGTGAAATCTTCAATTAAAGAAAAATCATATTTTTTCAATTGCTCAATTTCATCATTATATAAATAAGGAGCAATCGTTGATGCTTTTTGAAATAACGTCGGCCCTGTTTTAATTCCAAAGAATGCAGAGTATATATAACAGGCTGTTAGAAATTTTAATTTTGGAATACCAGATGCATAGATACCAACCAATCCATACTCTTTTCCAAATATTTGAACAAAGAATGAAAGAAGATAATTGACAATTATCTTTGAGTATTCTTCTTTGATTTTATACCTTTTTGTTACCAATCTCTCAAATGCATATGCATAAACCAATGAAGCATATAAATCGTTTGGACTCATACTTGAAACTTCATCGACTGAGAATGGTTTTAAATTGATTATGTTTCCTCTTGTAGGAGGGTTGTATGTTACGGGCAATGGATAATCTTCGACCATAACTACCTGAATTGATTCACGTTTCTTTTTATCAGATACCCAATTCATTATTTTATTACTTGTGAAATGGACGATGCTTTTCTTTTTGAGTTCTAATATAGCAAAAACATGTCTTGGACTATTTTCTTCACTTGAGTGTTTTTCAATAACTGATGAGGGCACATGGATTACATTTTCTGCTCCACTAACCAATCTAAACTTATCTTTAATTACCATGTTAATATCCTCTTACCAATTAATGGACTCTAATTCATCTGGCGCAGGAATTTGAAAGCTATCCTGTATTACAAAATTTATTGCATCCAACGAAGGAATTACAACAGTATCCAAAACAAAATCTTCAACAGAAAATACATTATTTATATACAGTAACATTTCCCACAAGATTACAGTTCCATAATAATCAAAACTAAGATAATCAGGTCTATAAGCATATTGTGCTTCAAACGGAACTTCTTCTGAATGCCTTAATAAATAATATAAGTTTTTATCCAGTGTCAACAAGTTTGGATCAGGAAATGTAAACAGGTTATTTTCTGTTTTCCATCTGGGTCCAAACTTTTCAATGTCTAATGGAGATTGAAGATTTTGGGTTGCCTCTGTGTTAATCAGTACTGGCATTTATTACCCCTCCGCTGCTATAGGATATTCATCACGCGACCATGTGCAATTACTTTCATTGACAGCCAAACGTGATTGAATCGTATCAAGATCCTGTTCATCTATATATCTTGAATATGTATCAAGAAAATGTTGAAAATCTCCTTTTACAAAACTCACTGGTATTGTTAAATATCCATTGTGAAACTTTTCATGTATTGATTTGATTAATGTTGTGTAACCAATCTTATTTTTAAAGTGAAGATCTATAGCTTCTTGTGCAATATCAAAACTACAGAAGTCTTCATTGTTCTCTATCTTTTTATTTACTAACGCCGATACAAGGGTGAACATCGACGGTATATGATGGTGAACATCAATTGAAACTTGTTCAATTGATTCTTGGGTAATCATACATGTATTAACTTGAAGAACATCAACAATGTAGTTTCTCCATAATTTATACTCACCACATTTTCGTATCAGTCCCTCACAATTTCTGACAAACTTTTTATAAGATGTTTCGTTCTCAAAATTTCTAATTCTCAATGACAATCTAAAAGGATAATTGTCACTAAACAATTCTAAATTTTGAACATTTGATTTAACTTGTGCTTCATCACTCATAGGTAACTCCTTTTAAACACCCATAACTGCTTTTAACCAAAAGAGAGCCATGAGAACTATTAGACATAGAATTGTAACAGTGGCAGTTTTCATTACCCATGGCAACATTGCTGCAATAGCAACAGATACAACTTTCAATGCAACGTAAACACCAGCACCAATACCGAATGCCAGAGCAGTACTCATTACAACAATAACCCACGCTACTGAAAGGTCTGCATAATCACTTGGGCGCATCTTTGTTTTTTCTTCTTTTTCATCGTCATAATCTTCGCCAAATTTTCTAACTTTTGTGACGAACACTTTCAGATTACTTTGAAGATTTTTATCAAGGCTTATTCCTTCTTGGCCCTTTTTTACAAACAATGCAGAAACAGCTAAAAATGTTCCAGCGACTTCTGCCATTTGTTTACTCACTCCGCTAATAGAGTTTTGAACAACAATTGTAGCTCTTGTTTTCAGTTTTGGATATTCTGAAATCTTTAATCCAACAACCTCATCAATTTTTGCTTGTGCTCTTTTAGCATTAAATCCAGGTGCAAGCTTTTTAATTTTTCTCATGCTTTCTACTGGCTTTTTTTGGTCAATAGATGCCTTGATTTTTCCTAAGAATGTTTTGTCGAAGTTGGAAAAATCCTTCAGCAACTCTTGCATATCTTCCTGAATATAAATTTCATTAAGATAACTATCTATTTTATTCATCGTGATTACCCTCACTTAACTGACTATATTTATAAAGTAGTGCTTCAGCCTTACATTCACCTATGATTCGGCTGAACTTTTTTGAGATTTTGAATATGGAGCTGTTTGCTTTCTTTGCATCTTCCATTGTTTCGTATGCTTTTTCTTGTCCGAGATATTTATACATCATAGCATAAGGAACTGCATTACACATACCTCTAAACTCTTTCATACAAAACCATGCTGTTCTTGCTATATCATCAGCAATTACAAAATTATCCCAGCCCATTCTATACAAACGGTTAATCTTTTGAATGTTGTCTAAGAAGAACTCGTCAACATCTTCTTGCTTACTTAAAACAATAAAGGTTTTGCTTCCATCCTTCATACCAGTACGTCCCATGATAATATCACGTCTTGGATCACCAGATGGAGTCAAACCACCAATTCTTAATCTGCTAGTCCATCTATCAAAAAACGACCAAAATTTTCTCATGATCTTTCTACCCAAGGCAAGAGAGACTGCAAATAAAGCATTTATTTGTGTATCAAACAATAACAGATGAGATAATTTAACATCAGATTTTACTCTGATTGGAATAACCTTAACACCAAGGAAATCTCTTCCAGTGCTTCCATCAGCACGTGTTGTCATTATTTCCATGTATGTTGGTTCAAGATTAATGGACTTCATATCAGAAACTCTGACTTCAGCCTTAGCACTTCTTGCAAGTTTAGCCTCTTCTTCAGCTTTTTCCTTTGCTTTGGATATTTTGTCTTCAAATCTTTCCTTTTCTTTTTCTGAACTCCTTTCATATCTTTCTTTTTCTTTTTCAGCAGTTCTAAAGTCTCGTTCGTCCTCTCGTTCTTGTCTGCGCATTTCATCATCAATTCTTTTTTGATCCTGTTTTATCTGATCTTGTTTTTGCTGATATTCATATTTCTCTCTTTCAAGTGCCTGTTTTTCTCTGGCCAATCTATTTTTCTCTTCTGCACCGTTGGCCTGATCTATCCGTTTTTTGACTTCATCTAATTGTTTCTCAACGTCTTTTTGTTTATCTTCAAGATCTCTCCACTGTTGATTCAACCTGTCATGCTCTTCATCATACATTTGTTGCGACTTACTTTTTGAACCAGGTCCTGAACCAGGAGGGATAGCTTCATTTAATTCAACACCTTCTCTAAACATTAACTTACCTGCTGCACCTGCTATACGAGAAAAGGTTCCCTTTGTTTGTTGTCTAAGCCCTTTATTGCTCATAACTTCATTTTGAATATTAACCATAATGAAGTTTTCAACGGTTTTTGCAATTCCGGGAATTGAGTTCTCCGAAACTGCCCGAGAAACTAGCATTGGGTATACGATAATCATTTAACTTTCCTCCGCTTATAATAAAAAAGCTTCCTTTCTACTCTTTTTCGCAGGTGCTTGTTTGTTAGCTTTTGGTGTTGATTTTTGTTTTTTTGCAAACGCTTGTAATACCTCATGTGGTTTATCATCCTTACATTGATTTCTGTAAAGGCAATATTTACATGTTTCATCTGTCGATCCAAACGGGTCAGGTACTTGTGAGGTTTCAATGGAAGATTTGAGGATTGGTGCACGATTTAAAATGGATTCTGCGAGTTTCTTATCTACCGGCAAATCATAAGCAACTATTCTCTTGAGACTTCGCATGACGTAAATGATTGTAATTGTATTGATTTTGTAATCATACTCTTCGTTGAGAATATAAGCATAAATATTTGCCTGTACATAATGCTCCCTAATATAAGTATCTTTGAATTTATCATCAGAGATACTTTTAATCTCACATAAGAAGCTCTCACGAATCCCGTCAATTCTCCCTTTAACTTTGAACCGCTCACTTACAACTGTTTTTTCCGTTTCCGCGAAATCATACAAACCTTGTATAACTTCATGAATCTCGTTCCCTACCTTCTGAATAATATAAAGGTAGGGATAATTGTAAAGTTTATTAAGATTGACAGGATAACGCATCCTGACGTAGTAACATTTTCTAATGCAGTCACATAATTCCGTAACTGAAATATAAGGTCTCTCATAGCTTTGAAGTTTTTTATGTTCTTCAATGAGCTTGCCTCGCATCATCGTTGTAAACTTCTTAACACTGAATCCCAATGACTTTGACTCAATGTCAAATTTATCATCGGGAATGTAGCTATGAATTTTCGAGTCTTCAAGTAACTTTTTAGTATCGACTTTTTCTTCTGGCTTCGCTATCTTTTTCGGCTTAGATTCCTTAGCAGGCGTTTTCTTCTTTGTTGGTGCTTTTTGAGTCTTTAGATAATCTAACAGTTGATCATATTGATTACTCAGCTGACTCATCGTATAGGAGCATCATTGCTGTTTCACACAAGTTGTCCCGCAGGATCTTATATGAATCTTCAACGATTTTGCCTGTCCATTCGTTCATAGCTTTTAGATTTTTAGCTTCTGTCAATGCCCTTGCTACGAGCAAATTGTCAATTGCCAATCTAAATGCTTTTTCACGAATTTTTGTCTCAACAAGTTTATTAACATCTGCTTTAGAATTTTCACTTAATGCTTCTTTCAATTCAATTTTGATGTCTTTGCGTGCCGCTTCTGTCGTTACAATTTTCTGAGATGCGTATCTCGAATTTTTGGCGCTTTTTCTTGCCATTTCATTTAGTGCCTTTGAATCAACCTTTTCTTCGATAGATTGTGGAGTGTGATCCATAAGACGTAGCATTTCTACAAATACTGATAGCAAGGCGCCTTTGATGGATACATATTCCTCTTTGACAACTGGACAACAGTTGCCAACTTTCCCCACGGGTTTGCCAAAGAAAACATAGTCGATTCCGTAAAAGTTTTCAAGCACTCTAATTTTACTCTCTTTTGATAACATTGTTATGTATCCTCCTGTTTACTTATACGAAAAACTTGTGTTTTCATCTTCAAGAACTTCAAGCATAACACGTCTTGAGTCCTCTGGGTGTTTTGTATTTTTCATCGCTAAACAAATAACTTTCATAGAGTCGATGGTTCTTCCTCTCTTCCCAATGATTTTGCCGCAATCTGATTGTGCAACTTTAATTTGAATGATTACTGCTTTTGTTGATATGGATGCATTAACAGAAACTTCATCCGGTTTATCAACGATATCCTTGGTTAGCAACTCAACTCTATCTTTCAGTAGATCTGTCATTCCGCTCATAATTTTTCTCCCTCTCAAAAATTTCGTTATTAACTTTATCTTTATATTTTGTTCTAATTATTACTTTAGATTAGTCAATGTCCGGGTTATATTTATCAACGATTTCTGTTTGAATTGCTTCCTTTACAGCTGCGTCATATGCTTTTTGGAAACCAATATTAGTTTTATATAGATTTGGAGCATCTTTAGTTCTGAACTTTACATCCGGTAAAGACACCAAATAATTCCAAGCACCTGCATTTAAACGCTTAGTTTGTTTCAAAAAATTGTAGTTTGTCCAGAAATTTGAAAATCCTGATGTGAATGATCCAACGACTGGAATCTCAACATTTGGAGGAAACAGCTTATTTTTTACACACTTTAATGTAACGATAATGCCCTCAAATCCATAGTTATCAGACTTCTCAACACCTTTATCACTAATAGCTGTTTTGACTTTCATCTCAACTAATTGAAATGCATTGAACTTTAAGACGTTTCCACCAGGCATGTCTTTTGTTGAAGACATGAACTTTAAGTCTCTGGGTGGCGCAAACTGACCCAAAGCAAGTACGTCACGCAGCTGATTAACAGCAAGCAAACATATATTGTGTTGAGCACATTTAGCAACGTATTTAGGAACAAGGATAGACAACAACCGAGCTTTGTAACCAATGACTGTATTCGGATCATCTGTTTCCCTCTCTTTCTGGGATAATGTATTTGCAATACTATCCCAAACAACTACTGATGGAGTTTCAATGATTTTCTTTTGATCTTTAAAAACACACAACCCTTCAATAAACTTGAAGACTTTTTCAACTGTAATGTCAACATATGGTTTCAATTTAGGGAATCTAACTCCTAAATTTGAAAGTCTTAAAGTTGTTGTTGCTTCTTCTGAATCTAAAAATCCTCCAATCAACTTACCGCCATATTGTCGTTGACCTTGACCAAGAGTTTGAATTGCAAGCATTGTCTTTCCGCTTCCAGGTTGACCAACAATAATATTCAATCCACCAACAGCAAATCCTCCACCCAAAACAGCATCAACTAAATCAATGCCTGTTGAGATTGTAAGTTTGATTCCTTTATCTTGTACAATATCTGCCTTGTTTTCAAGAAAGGATGCAAACTCACCATACAGTTCTTTTGTTAATTCCTCATCTTCCATAACCGGAGCTTTTTCCTCCACTCCATGATCAACCATTTCAACTTCAACCTTATTTACTTTCTTTGGATCAGGTTGTGGTTCATCTTCATCATCCATTTTCAAAGATATATTATTCATAATTTCATCTACGTTTACTTCTACCTGCGGTTCAATATCTTCAGAATCTTTGATCTCATCAGTCATTATTCACTCTCCTCCCTGCGGCATCCGATAAGCCGGGTATTTCAATTTCTTCATCAACGATCTGATCTTTGATGACCTTCAATCTTCCTCTGTGAACTTTCTCAGTTTCTTCTTTGAATTTATCTATTTTGGTCGCCATACTACGGACATCCAACATATCTTCAATGTCAATCATTTCATCGTCACTCTTGATTTTTCTACGAATTTCGATTTCATCTTTAACACTCTTTGCAATTTCTTTTCTCATTTCGAGCAAAGAATTAAAAAGACCTGTTATTGATTTAACCTTTTCTTCAAAGAATCTCATATACCTTGCATCTAATTGATCTGGTATTAGAGTGTCGATTCGAACTCTGATCTTCTCAAGGTCCACAATCATGCTTTTGATTGCATCCCTATGATCATCATATTCATTGAGAAGAAAGTCAATACGTTCCTGCTGTTCATCTTTTAATAGATCTTCTTCCATTGTTACTCCATTATAACTTTCATTTTCCCCGTTTGGTCAAGGGGATTACGACTTCCTGCATCTGTTATAAGTTGTCCACCAACAACATAATCACATTCAAATTGATTTTTTCTTGATGATAGAGAACCATAACATCTTCCATGCGGATCATTGTATGGGCATTGATTTGCCAAATGACAAGCCTGTCCTGCTTCTAAAATCATACTCATAATACGACCTCCTGTGGTTTATTGTTTGTTCTAAATTTCACAGGAACCTGTTGCACACACAACCTGTTCTGTATCAAGATTGTTATCAACTGAGTCAGTTAATAAATACTTTTTTACTTCTTCCTCTGATACTTTATTGAGTATTTGCCCTTCTCTGGACCCGTCACGATAGACTGTTACGCCTTTGAGATCATGTACATACTCTAACAACAGATTGCTTAGATCTTTGTCTGTAGTCTCTTTAGGAAGATTAATTGTTTTGCTTACAGCTCCATCACAGAATTTCTGGCAAGCAACCTGCATTTCAAAATGATCTTTTGGTGCAAGATCAAATGAATCAACAAACCATTCTGGAATTTCTTCATCGTTGAGTATCATTTGTTGATACTGTGGATGAATATACATACGGTCGCTTACTCTATCATGGCGCATCATTGCTTTTGCAAATAGAGGTTCAACTGCGCTTGTGTAATCTGCAATCAATGAGATTGTTCCTGTTGGTGCAAGAGCCATCAATGTACAATTTCGAACTCCATGCTTTTTAATGTCCATGCGAAGTTGTGCTGGAAGTTTACGAATGAATGATGCTTTTCCATATTGAACCGGATCAAACATTGGGAATGCTCCCTTTTCAATTGAAAGTTCGAGAGAAGCTTGATATACTGCATCTCTGATAAAACGCATCAATCTTTCAGTTTCAACTACAGCTTTTTCGCTTCCGTATCTTGCCTTTTTTGCAAACAAATATTCAGCGAGGCCTATAACTCCAATACCAACACGCCTTGATTTATGAGCGTTAATGTCAATCTCTTTTAAGGTGTATTTATTAACATCAATTACATTGTCAAGAAAACGAACTCCCAACTTAATGATATACTCAAGTTTCTTCCAATTTGTATTGACGTTACCTGTAATGAAGTTTGGTAGGACCAATGACCCAAGATCACAAACACCGTATGGACCAAGGGTTGTTTCGCCACATGGGTTTGTACCAAGAACTGGTTCAAAGTAGTATGAATTGTTTTTTGCAAAGTTTGACCAATTGAGAAGGCCTGGTTCTGCACAGTCGACCATATTTGTGATAATTTTATTCCATAAATCTCTTGCTTTGATTTTACCATATTGTTTTTGTTTAAATTTGAATGTCCACATATCATCAGCTTCAACTGCCAGTAGAAAATCATCTGTCACTGAAACTGAAATATTATAATGTGAAAGAGTGCCGTGTTTTAATTTTGCATCAATAAAGTCAACAACCTCTGGATGAGATACATCAACTGTGGCAATAGCTGCTGCACGTCTTGCGCCACCACTTTCAATTGTGTTTGCGACTGCGTCTGATGCTTGAATGAAACTTACAAGTCCTGAGGAATGCCCGCCTTTCCCCATGATAATATCATTTCTTGGACGTAGAGGTGAAAAATTACAACCAACTCCGCCACCCTCCGACCACAGAATTAATGAATCTTTAATAAACTGCCCGATTTCTTCAATTGAATCTCCGATTGGTAAATGATAACAATTGAACAATGACCCTCTTGGTCTTCCACAATTTCTTAATATTCTACCCCCCGGCAGAAAGTCCATATTGTATATCATTTGTGTAAATTCATCTTTTATTTTATCTCTATTGCTGACCTCTGGGACAGCAATGGTGTTGGCAACACGTTCAGCACACCCTTGCCAACCTTCACCATTCATGAAGTATCGACTTGATGCAACTGCTAACGCATTGTCAGACAATGTTACTTTTTTCATAATACTTTTATCTCCTTAATAATCCGTAGTAATTGTTAGGTGAAACGAATTAGTAGCTTCATTTCTTTGTAGAAAAAAGAAACCATCAACTTCAGCTACATTCCACCCCGTCAGTTCACACAGTTTTTTAATAGTTAAAACTGTTGCCGCACGAATTTCACATTCTGCGAGAGACCCTTTTGGAATTAGATCGCCATTTTCAATAGCTGTTTGAAGGGAATAGTCGTAAGAAATACAACCGAAGTGTTCGAGCATTTTTGGAACTTGGTAATCAGCGGGAACATGTAGGTTTTTAAGATCATCAGCAAACCATCCAAATCTCCTAAATAATTGAATAAAAAATAATGATGCCCTTTTTAAAAATAGATCAGATGCAAATCCAGGATAAGTTGAGATGAGCATTGTCATACATCGGTCAAGATTCAACTTTTTAGTAAATTGATCATTTACTACCATCGTTGCAAATTGTTGTGCATCTTCTTTTACTAATTCTTCAAGATGTTTTATACGTTCTTCTATGAGAGGAAATCTTTGTTGTGACAAAAGGACAGAAAATAAATTAATACAATCTTTAAAACCTTCTGTTTGATGTGATTGATAACCATCGAATGATTGAAGCAACAAATCATACATCTTTGTTGAATTAGCATGTAGTGGTCTTACGGTGCTTTTCCCGTACCAGTAACAATAGTTTACTGATGCGGCTACGAGTTCAAGTAACACTCCCTTCTTAGCATCCTTCACCTCCGGAACCGGAAATGATGGTGCTCCTTGTTCCTTCATCTGTTCTGCAACCTCGTAGATTCTATCGAG
>Ga0307376_10003303_pt1 | contig 15113 bp, 11 predicted proteins | sample TR2MG_FD_202536 | JGI IMG/M metagenome (GOLD analysis project Ga0307376, IMG submission 202536) | Soil microbial communities from Risofladan, Vaasa, Finland - TR-2 | ecosystem: Environmental > Terrestrial > Soil > Coastal area > Acid sulfate soil | place: Finland: Risofladan, Vaasa | collected...
GAGTCAAATAGCGTTGTCGCAGCCATAAAGGAACATATAAAAACGAAAATAGCTCTCGGAGATGAGCTGATAGATAGAATGAGGCGGGTTAAATAGGAAAGCTATTATCTTCCGGAATACATTAAATCATAATATTTACTGTAATCACCTGACAGTACTCTTGCCAGCCATTTCTCATTTGCCAGATACCATTCAACAGTTTTTTCAAGACCATCTGCAAAATCAGGTATTGGAGACCATCCAAGTTCATTCTGTATTTTAGTGGAATCAATAGCATACCTCATATCATGTCCTGGCCTGTCTTTTACATAAGTAATAAGTTTGGCTGAAGTACCGGCAGCACGTTTTAGTTTTTTATCCATAATACTACAGAGAAGATTAATAAGGTCAATATTTTTCCACTCATTATTTCCTCCGATATTGTATGTATCACCTACTTTACCATGATGATAAATAAGATCTATTGCTATGGCATGATCCTCAACATATAACCAGTCGCGAATGTTTTCGCCCTTACCATAAACCGGAATCGGTTTGCTGTTCTTTATATTATTTATAACCAGTGGGATAAGCTTTTCCGGAAATTGATTAGGTCCGTAATTATTAGAGCAGTTGGATATTACAACCGGAATTCTGAAGGTGTGGTTATATGCTCTTACCATATGATCGGAACTTGCTTTGGATGCTGAATAAGGACTTCTGGGATCGTATGCAGATTGTTCAGTGAAAAGGCCTTCTTTTCCAAGAGATCCATAAACCTCATCGGTAGATACATGGTAGAATAATTTACCTTCGGTGTCATCTTTCCAGCTGTTAAGAGCTGAATTAAGAATATTAACAGTACCAACAATATTTGTAAATACAAATTCGTCAGGACCTGATATTGAGCGGTCAACATGCGATTCAGCAGCAAGATGTATAATTCCGTCGAAATTATACTTATTGAACAGTTTCAGGACAGATTGTTTATCAACGATATCAATTTTCTCGAAAAGATAATTCTTTCGTGATTCAATATCAGTCAGGTTTTCAAGATTCCCGGCATAGGTAAGCTTATCTGCATTAATTATCAAATAATCAGGGTAGTTATTTACAAATCTTCTTACTACATGAGAACCTATGAAACCTGCGCCCCCGGTTATTAGAATCGTTTTCTTCATAATTTTTCTATTTTTTTCCTGATATACTTTTCCCAATCCCAGGCTGTTTTCATGGCTTCATCAAGAGAACTTAAAGTTTTCCAGCCAAGCTCTTTATTTGCATATGAAGGGTCAGCCCATATTTTTTCGATATCTCCTGCTCTCCTTCCGGTTATCTTGTATTTCAGATTAATACCTGATACATGTTCAAACGATTTGATAGCTTCAAGTACTGAAACTCCAGTACCCGTGCCCAGGTTAAATACTTCATAACTTGATTTGTTTCTTCCTTCAAGAAGCCTTTTCAGAGAAACAACATGGGCTTTTGCCAGATCGACCACATGTAGATAGTCCCGTATACAGGAGCCGTCGGGAGTGTCATAATCATCTCCGAAAACTTTGAGCTCATTTCTTAAACCGTATGCAGTTTGTGTAATAAATGGCACAAGATTTTCCGGTACTCCTCTTGGTAATTCTCCGATTAGTGCAGAAGGATGAGCTCCAATAGGATTAAAATACCTTAGTGAGATTGCCTTGATATTTTTATCAGAACTGACAGTATCCCTGATAATTGCCTCACCAATCTGTTTGGTATTTCCGTAGGGGGAGGTTGCCGGCTGTAGCGGAGAATTTTCAGTGACGGGCAATTTTTCAGGTTGTCCGTATACTGTGCATGAGGACGAGAAGATTAGATTGGTTATGTCATTGTGTTTCATTGAATCAAGGAGATTTATCAATGACAAGAGATTATTCCGATAATATTCTAGAGCTTTGTTAACAGACTCACCCACAGATTTATAAGCAGCAAAATGAATAATTGCAGCTATATCATTATGTCTCTTAAAAAATTTATAGAGCTTATTGTGGTCACAGAGATCAAATACTTCAAGAGCAGGTTTTACTCCGGTTATTTTATTAATCCTGTCAACCACCTCAGCATCGGAGTTGTAGAGGTTATCAATTATTACAACCTCGAATTCCTCCTCAATAAGTTCGACTACAGTATGTGAACCAATATATCCGGCTCCACCGGTTACCAGGATTTTCATTTTCATTTACAGGCTCCAGTAATTAAGGGTCTTTATTCTTCCTCGCATTATACCTTTTATATCAACAACGATACCTTCTTTATTAAGTAATGGGATAAAGAATGATTCATCTAATTTTAAATATTCCTGATGGCTTACAGCAAGTATTACTGCATCGTATTTACCGGAAGCATTCTCTTTCAACTCGATTCCGTATTCTTTCTTTACCTCATCTTTCGATGCTCTGGGATCAATTATATCAACTTTTATTCCAAACTCGTCTAGTTCACTTAGTACATCAACAACTTTTGAATTACGAATATCGCTGACATCTTCTTTAAAGGTAATTCCCATTATAAGAACGCGGGCACCTTTCAGATTTTTGCCGGTTGCTATTATTTTCTTGACAGTCTGTTTTCCAATATATCTGCCCATACTGTCGTTAATGAATCTACCCGAATCGATCATCTGGGGATGATAGCCAAGGGATTTTGCTTTGTATGAGAGATAATAAGGGTCAACACCTATACAATGTCCTCCAACCAGACCAGGATAAAATTTAAGAAAGTTCCATTTTGTTCCGGCAGCCTCAAGTACTTCATATGTATTTATTCCCAGCCGGTTAAAGATGATTGACAGCTCATTCATGAATGCTATATTTATATCGCGCTGTGTATTCTCAATGATTTTTGCTGCTTCAGCAACTTTGATGGAACTAGCGCGGTGAACTCCTGCCTTTATGATCAGTTCGTATGTTTTTGCAATCTCTTCAGCAGCTTCTGCGTCGGAACCACTTGTTACTTTAATGATTTTTTCAAGAGAATGATTTGTGTCACCCGGGTTAATTCTTTCCGGAGAGAAACCTACCTTAAAGTCAGTACCACATTTTAAACTAGAAAATTTTTCAAGTACAGGGATGCAATCTTCTTCAGTACATCCCGGGTAAACGGTTGATTCATAGACTACATAATCTCCTTTTTTTAATATTTTTCCAACAGTTTCTGAAGCATTAAGCACAGGTGTCAGATCGGGTAGATTATTTCTGTGGGTTGGAGTGGGTACTGCAATAATATGGAAGGAAGCTTCTTTTAATTTTCCCGGATCGCTGGTAAAAATGATATCAGTACCTGTAAACGCTTCTGAAGTGAGTTCACTGCTGGGATCTATGCCTTTTTTCATCAGCTCCACTCTATCGGTTTTCACATCGAAACCGATAACTTTTATCTGTTTTGAGAACTCAAGTGCTATTGGCAGTCCTACATATCCAAGACCGATTACAGAGAGCCTGATTTCCTTTTTTATAAGTTCATTGTACATGTTTTTAAGTAGATTTTAGTATTGGATGATAGTCTCCTTTGAGACCAACTGGTTTTGAATTTCTTATTGTGAATGCAGTTTCAACAGATTGACGTGCTTCATTAAGGCCAAATCCGTGACCGGCAAGAATCTCTTTATATGTAAGGGTATGAAGATCGGTAAATCCTTCGCTAAATTCAATTGCTTCACCTTCAATAATAATCGATCTGTATGTTCTCTGGCCTGTTACCTTAATATGATCAGGAATATCATGATAATCGAGACTTAATAACCACCTGACCCTGGCATTTTCAAGTTCCAGGAATCCTGCAGCTTTTTTAGGCTCTGAAAGATGAACAATATTATTCTTTGTGTCTCCAAAGATCCAACTAAGCAGATCGAAAAAATGAATACCTATATTAGTTGCCACTCCACCTGATTTCTGGATGTCGCCTTTCCATGATATTGAATACCAGTTACCCCGACTTGTTATATAAGAGAGATCAACATCATAAATCTTACCCTTTGGTCCGTTTTTTATTCTTTCCTTAAGCTCCTGTAATTTAGGATGAAGACGAAGCTGAAAAACGGTATAAATTTTACGTCCTGTCTCATTTTCAATCTCTTGAAGAGCATCTATATTCCATGGATTTAGAACTATCGGTTTTTCACAGATAGCGTCTGCCTGATGGCGCAGAGCAAATCTTATATGCGAATCATGAAGATAATTTGGGGAACAGATACTTACATAATCAATTTTAGTTCCGGTCCGTTTTAGTTTATCAAAATGTCTGTCGAATCTTTCAAATTCAACAAAAAAATCACTTTCGGGGAAATAATTGTCAATTTGGCCGACACTATCAAACCTGTCGAGGCTGGCAAGAAGGTTATTGCCTGTATCTTTAATTGCCTTGAGATGCCTCACAGCAATATATCCCGCTACACCTATTAATCCGAAATTTTTCTTAGTATTTATCATTTTGAACGTCGATAAGCAGTAATAGATAACTATATTATTTTAGAAACAATTCCATTCTCAAGCAGATATCTCTCGCTGCTTTCAGGGCAGAAGGCAAAACCGCTATCATCAAAATTGAGCTTATGTCCGAATTCACTAACCCAGCCTGTCTGAAGTGCCGGATTACCCACGACGAGGGCATAAGGTTTGACATCTTTTGTAACAACTGCACCAGCTCCTACAAAGGCATATCTTCCAATAATATTTCCACAGATTATTGTTGCATTTGCTCCTATCGTGGCACCTCTCTCGACAATTGTTTCAATATACAGGTCTTTTCGTATTATTGCACTTCGTGGGTTGTTTACATTTGTAAATACCATAGATGGACCCAGGAAGACGTCATCATCACAAATAACTCCAGTATAAATGGAGACGTTATTCTGGACTTTTACATTTCTACCTAGTTTTACACCTGGAGATATAACAACATTCTGGCCTATATTACAATTATCTCCGATTTCCGAACCTTTCATAATATGGCTGAAATGCCAAATTTTTGTTTCTTTTCCGATTTTACAATCCTCATCGATGACAGCTGTTTTATGTGCAAAATATTTTTTCTTCATTTTATTAATATTTATTGAAGAATTGTAAGATATTAAAGATTATGTAATCAAGCTGATCCTGTTCCATATCAGGATGCATTGGCAGAGACAGGACCTCATTGCAAAGAGTATTAGTAACAGTGAAATGATCATCTTTATATCCCAGGTATCGGTAAGCCTTCTGTTTATGTAATGGCCCTGGATAATATACCATTGATGGGATATTTTTAGATTTGAGAAATTCTTTCAATTCATCTCTTCTCCCGTTTTTTACTTTAATGGTATATTGATGAAAAATATGAGAAGAATAGCTTACCCTGCCAGGGATGGTTAATGAATTACATCCAGATAAACCTTTATCATACAGATCTGCAACTTCTCTTCTTCTTGTGTTGAATCTGGCAAGGTATTTTAGTTTTACTCTCAGAATTGCTGCCTGAATTGTATCAAGTCTGGAATTAAGACCTATATGATCATAGTGATATCTCACTTTCATCCCATGATTGGCAATGCTTCTAAGTTTTAGTGCATAAGCTTCATCATTGGTATAGATTGCCCCACCATCTCCGTAGCATCCAAGGTTTTTAGAGGGGAAAAATGAGGTTGCCCCGATATGTCCAATGGTCCCAGCTTTTTTTATGGTTCCATCGCGATAGATAAAATCTGCACCGGTTGCCTGTGCAGCATCTTCAATTACAAAAAGGTTATAGGTTGCGGCAAGCTTCATAATGCTCTCCATATCGGCACACTGGCCGAAGAGATGTACTGGTATGATAACTTTTGTTCTTGGTGTGATTGCTTTCTTAATGGCTTCAAATGAAATGTTAAAATTTCCTGGATCGGGATCTACTATTACAAGTTTAAGTCCAAGCAGAGCTACAACCTCTATTGTAGAAATAAAAGTGAAATTTGTAGTAATAACCTCATCTCCCGGTTTTAGTCCAAGAACCAATAAAGCAAGGTAAAGAGCGTCAGTCCCATTTGCACAGGATATAACATGTTTTATTCCCATAAAATCCTGGAGTTCTTCTTCAAAAAGTCTAATATCCGGACCCTTGATAAAAGCAGTTGATTCGAGGACCGATTTCATTGCACCATCAATTTCGGGCCCTATCTTTTTGTACTGAGCCTTCAGGTCGACCATTTGGATCTCTCTCATATTTGCTTTAATCTTGGAGAAACGAAGATAATGATTTTAACGGCTATTGTTTTCATCATACCCCCGAAAATGAAGCTTACGATATTTTCCTGTAAGAAGTCTGTCAAATTCATATTCAAAACTGGGAGTAAAAATATTCTTTCCGATATTATCTATTATATCCTTAATTGGCCAGAATTTTCCTTCCTCAATTTCTTCAATATTTATTACAGGCAACTCATCTGTAATTGTCAAGAATGAATTTACAAGTTCTCTTTCAGATGGTGATGTCCAAATATAATTACCAATGAACTCAGGATCAAAACTTGTCAATCCGAGTTCCTCTTTGGCTTCCCTTTTTAGAGCCATAGTAATTTTTTCTCCAGAGCTGACATGTCCTCCGACCGAGGTATCCCATTTTCCCGGATAGGTATCTTTTATGGATGCTCTTTTTTGCAGAAAAAGTTCGCCTGTTTTATTAAAAAGATGAAGGTGAACTACAGGGTGAAGGAGCTTGCTTATACCATCATGACATACTGAACGGGTTGCTTCCCCTATTGTATTACCATGTTCGTCGACAATAGGAAATAGTTCTTCAGTATCATGGGATTTCATAATGGAGTAAATTTAGATATAATTTTAGAAAACACCCCTGCACTTTAATCCTTAATGCCAGTAGCCTTTAGGGTGTAACCATCTCTGTACGAAGTTTATTTACGTAGTCGCGTATCTTATTAAGGTTTTCGACAGTTATAGTCATATCAGCGCCAGATGAGCGAAGGACCTGTTTTGTTGTGTCAATTTCCAGGTCTCCTTTTTTGAAATAAATATCGAAGGAGTCGAAATAGTTTTTCAGGAACTTAAGTTTTTTTGTATAATAGACAACTACCGGATCGTCGTAATAATTTTTCATAAAGCTAAGCAAAGAGGTGAGAGTATATTTCTGTTCAGCAATCTTCTGCACTACTTCCGGATCGGGATCAGACGAATCATAGAGTAACTGGGTGGCAATAAACATTGCTTCAACCCATCCTCCCATTACCATAAGTCCGGCAGTACTCGCTCTGCCTTCATCCCGAAGATGTTCTTCCATATTGAAGAAAGCGGTATTCATTAAGGTCATAATTGTGTCAGGATCAGACATATCTCCCTGAATGCGTTTGATAGGATCGGTTAAATAGTGATCGGGTATACCCAGCTTATTACTCATATCACGGATAGTAATCATATAGTCGATCATCTCCTGGCCGATACCAAACATTTTAAGATATCCGAAATCTACGCCGTAGATACCTGTATTTATCGAAGCTTTTGAGCTGCTCAAGTAATTATCCTTTCTTGAAGTGGGATTTAGTGCAGCATTATTGTAAGGAACAGCAAGTCGTTCAAAGATTGTACATATCTCTACGGGTGTGAGGATGCCATAAAAAATTTCATTCTTTTCAATTGGCAACGATGTTTCTGTTGAATCAGTCTTATAAGTTGAAAAAACCGGATTAAAAGAATCCTTCTCTCCAGAACGTTGTTTGCATGATGAAACAACGAATATTAACAAGATTAACAGATAGGAGATGCGTATTTTCATTATAGTGTGATTTGGTTTTAATATTGTGATAAACACCTTGTTCCTTTTCCGACTTTGTTAGATGTTGCCGATAATGTTATATGAAGACCGAAGTAAAAAAACATTTTGTTAATTCTTAAATAGTTGTGATTAGCTTCTCTGAATTCGTGAACACGGTTTTATTTGCAAAAAATGTGGGTTTCATAAGTATTAAATTATTAAAACAAATTTAATAATAAATATTAATAAGGAGGAATATACTACTAATTGTCGTAATTTCTATGTAACCATATGCCATTTATATGATATGCCTGTTCCCTTCCTCCCATAAAATATTATTATAACAATATTCTGTTCCCCAACTTCCTGGATATTAGTCCAAGGACCATACTCAGATTTGCATATCTCTTTTGAAGTTGCAGCACCATTTCAGTATCGTTATCCTTTACTGCCTGCTCGAGTAGAGTCATTATCTCTTTTCTTCTGGTAATGATTTTATCGCTCTTGAATTTTAGTACAGCATCACCAACTATCTCCTTCAGTTTCATCTCTTCAGTCTCTACATATGTTTGTTTCTCCTTCCATATCCTGCTGAGTTCATGCGAGTCAGCAAGCAGATCAGCTGACAGCATTGAAATCTCCGGATCTTCATGTTTGACGAATTGTTTATCTCCGGTAATCAGTCCTTGCTCAACATGAAATTTGAAATCGTCAAATATCTTAATGCATACTGGATCATCAAAAGAGAGGTCGTCATTGGTAATTTCAGTGACAACATAATCTGACACTGTCAGAACTTCCTCCTTTCCGTCATCTTCATTTATTTTACGTTCAAATTCCACACTGCCGAATTTTAGAAGTAAACGAATTATCTCTTTTTCTGAGTATCTGGTGTAAGTATCACTCCGTATAGGTTTTACAGTTTCGGGAGGTGGAACTGGCAGATCCTCAGGTCCGGGATATTTATTTCTGTCCTGAAAACTTTTTTGCTGCCGCAGTTTATTCACTTCATGATATAGAATTGACTCTGAGACCTCAAGCACTGTACTGCATTCCTTAATATATACTGTTCTGATTATTGTTTCTGGTATTACCGCTATTGATTTCACGACATCGCTAATAAGACCTGCTTTTTTCACAGGGTCGTTATTAGCTTCAGAAAGAAGCAGTTGTGTTTTAAATCGGATAAAATCTGTTTCGTTCTCTTTAAGAAATTTGGTGAACTCCTCATTGCTGACCTTTTTCGACCATGAATCAGGGTCCTCGCCTTCAGGAAGGAGGACTATCTTAACATTCATTCCTTCTTCGAGCACAAGATCGATCCCGCGTAAGGATGCTTTTATTCCTGCTGGATCGCCATCATAAAGGATAGTGATATTTTGAGTGAATCTTTTTATTAATCGTACTTGCTCCTGGGTTAGCGAAGTTCCTGATGATGCGACAACGTTTTCGATGTTTGCTTCATGGAGCGACATTACATCTGTATAGCCCTCAACCAAATAGCAACGGTCATTTTGTGAAATTGATTTGCGAGCCTGATATATTCCGTAAAGAATCCTGCTTTTATGATATATCTCCGATTCGGGGGAGTTTAGATATTTTGCACTCTTTGGATCTGGTTTAAGAACTCGTCCGCCAAAACCGAGTACCTGACCCGAGAGTGAGTGAATCGGGAACATAACCCTGCCACTGAACCTGTCAAAGATGCGATTTTCGTGCTGAATTGACAGACCTGATTTGATAAGAAAATCTTTTTTGTATCCATCCTCAATTGCCTTTTTAGAAAAAGCATCACGAGTTTCAAAACTGAAACCAACCTCGAACTTTTTTAAAGTATCCTGTCTGAATCCCCTCTCTTTAAAATAGGTAAGGCCAACTGATATACCCTCGGTAGACTGGAAAAGATTTTCGGTGAACTGACGTGCAGCATATGATGTTACAACAAGCAGACTCTCTCTCTCATTCTGTTTATCGATCTCGTCCTGACTTAGCTCTTTCTCAACTACTTCAATATGATATTTTCTGGCAAGGTATTTAAGTGCCTCAGGGTAGGTGAGGTGTTCATGTTCCATGACAAAATTAACAGAGTTGCCCACTTTCCCACAGCCAAAACATTTGAATATCTCTTTTGCCGGGGATACGGTAAAAGAGGGTGTCTTTTCATTATGAAATGGACATAATCCCAGGTAGTTAACTCCTCTCTTCTTCAAATGAACAAACTCCTGCACAACATCAACTATCTGAGCAGCATCGAGAATCCGTTCTATTGTTGGGCGGTCAATCATAGTTCAAAGATATCAGGAAAATGTCTATAAGTTACGAAGATCAGAGAATTTATATAATGAAAAAAGGAGATTTAACTCCTCTCCAAATAACTCCTTCACTCCTTCTCTAATTCACTTTCTCAGTGTCTTCCTGAAGTATTCTACTGTTTTCGCTAAGCCAATTTCGGTACCGATCTTTGGTGACCACCCTAACTCCTTTATTGCCAAGGCAATATCTGGTTTGCGTTGCTGAGGATCATCTTCAGGAAGCGGGAGATGGATTATCTTTGATTTTGAGCCGGTAATTTTAATAATCATGTCGGCAAGGTTTTGTATTGTAATTTCTACAGGATTACCCAGGTTTACTGGTCCAGTAAAGGTGTCAGGAGTATCCATCAACCGTATCAGGCCATCAATCAGGTCATCAATATACTGAAAACTGCGTGTATGGGAACCGTCACCGAAAATAGTAATATCTTCTCCTTTGAGAGCCTGTACAATAAAATTGGACACGACACGTCCATCATTTGAGCTCATCAACGGTCCGTAGGTATTAAATATCCTGGCTATCTTAATACGTACTTTATTTTGAGTATGGTAGTTCATAAACAGAGTCTCAGCACATCTCTTCCCTTCATCGTAACAGGCTCTTGGACCAAGGGGATTAACATTTCCCCAGTAACCTTCATGTTGAGGATGTACTTCAGGATCGCCGTATACTTCGCTGGTTGAAGCCTGAAGGATCTTAGATTTAGTCCTTTTAGCAATACCAAGGGTATTAATAGCACCCATGATAGATGTTTTTATTGTTTTAATACCATTGTATTGGTAATGTACAGGCGATGCCGGACATGCAAGATTGTAAATCTCATCCGCTTCAATATATATGGGCATTGTAACATCGTGACGGATCATTTCAAAATAATGATTATCAAGTAGATGAGCAATATTTGTCTTTGATCCGGTAAAGTAATTATCGAGACATATCACCTCATGTCCCATTTTAAGCAATCTTTCACAGAGATGTGAACCAATAAACCCGGCACCGCCGGTGATTAAAATTCGTTTCATTATAAAAATATTATATACAAATATAGTGAAACAAATTTTGGTAAGTGATATGTGGTGTGGGGTTTGAGGAAAAACCTCTACCCCATGTCTTGTATCTTGCTCCTTAAAACCCTTATTAATTACTGTTCTTTGTTACAGACACCTTCACGATAACCTCATCAATATCTAACTCCCTTATATTATTGCCGGGAATATCGTTGACAAGCAGGACCTCGGTTGCCAGTGTCTGTGAGCCGATATAAGATGCATGCTTTTTAACTGCTTCACTTATTAAGTCATGTTCTTTAATAAGTACGGTTATTTTATCGGTTACATCGAAACCATTTTCCTTACGGATATTCTGTATCCTGTTCACAAATTCGCGTGCTATACCCTCATTCTTAAGATCATCAGATACTGTAATATCAAGAGCAACAGTGAGTTTTCCTTCATTTGCAACCTGCCAGCCAGGAATATCTTCTGAGATGATCTCAACATCATTGGTGCTAAGGATTACCTTCTCTCCATTGATTACCGTTTGATGACTTCCGGTATTCTCAAATGATAATATCTCTTCTGGTGTCAGACCAGCAATAGTATTACTTATTTCTTTCATTAGCTTGCCGTATCTTGGACCAAGGGCTTTGAAATTAGGTTTTATCTTTTTTACCAGGATAGAGGCAGTGTCATCAATATATTCAACATCTTTAACATTGACTTCTGCAAGTATGAGATCTTTTACAGCTTCAAACTTGCTTTTGAACTGCTTATCAGGAATAGGAACCATTATCCTTGCAAGTGGCTGTCGTACTTTGATGTTCACTTTTCTTCTTAATCCAAGGATCAACGAAGATACTTTCTGAGCGATATCCATTCTCTCCTCCAGAGACTTGTCGATAAGTGATTCATCATATTTGGGAAAAAGAACCAGGTGAACGGAATTTTCTTTATATCTGCCGGTAGTGTTATTAAGATCGCTGAACAGCCGGTCCATATAAAATGGTGCTATTGGAGCTGCAAGCTGGCTTATTGTTTCAAGGCAGATATAAAGTGTCTGATATGCGGCAAGTTTATCATTATTATTCTCTCCTCCCCAAAAACGTTTTCTGTTGAGGCGCACATACCAGTTGCTCAGGTTCTCAGTTACAAAGTCCTGTATTGCTCGTCCTGCGCGTGTAAGATCATAATCCTCATAAGATGCGCTAACCTCTTTTATAAGTGAATTAAGAAGAGATATTATCCAGCGGTCAATTTCGGGTCTTTCGTTTACAGGTATTTCTTTTTCGGTGTAGGTGAAATTATCAACATTAGCATATAGGGAAAAGAATGAATATGTATTATAAATTGTTCCGAAAAATTTACGCTTGACTTCATCTAATCCTGAAATATCGAACTTTAAGTTATCCCATGGTTGCGCGTTTGTTATCATATACCAACGTAAAGGATCGGAACCATGTTTTTCAATTGTAGTGAAAGGATCAACAGCATTCCTGAGACGTTTTGACATCTTGTTCCCGTTTTTATCGAGTACAAGTCCGTTTGAGATAATATTTTTATACGAGACTGAGTCGGAGATCATGGTGGCTATTGCATGAAGTGTAAAGAACCAGCCCCTTGTCTGGTCAACACCCTCGGCAATATAATCAGCCGGGAACATTTCATGAAAATTATCCTTGTTTTCAAAAGGAAAGTGTGCCTGAGCATATGGCATAGCACCGGAGTCGAACCATACATCAATAAGATCGGGTTCGCGAAGCATCTTTTGACCGGTGTTGCTGACTAAAGTTATATCATCAACAAATGGTCGGTGCAGGTCAAACTTCTCATAATTTTCAGCAGAGTTATCCCCTTCTGAAAATTTTTCCAATGGATTATGATTCATGAATCCTGCTTTGACTGATTTCTCAATTTCAGCTTTAAGCTCTGCTGCTGAACCAATGCATATTTCTTCTTTTCTGTCTTCTGTTACCCATATCGGAAGAGGTGTTCCCCAGTATCGTGAACGGGATAGATTCCAGTCAACAAGGTTCTCCAGCCACTTGCCAAATCTTCCGGTACCTGTTGATGGGGGTTTCCAGTTTATTGTATTGTTTAGTTCAATCATACGTTCGCGAAAAGCTGTAGTACGTATGAACCATGCATCGAGTGGGTAATACAGTACAGGCTTGTCTGTTCTCCAGCAATGGGGATAGCTATGAACCTGTTTTTCAATCCTGAAAGCTTTGCCTTGTTGTTTTAGCATTACTGCAATATCAACATCAAGTGTTTCTGCGTTGGAGGGAAGAGTTTCATCATATTCATTTTTAACCGGACGAGCCTGAAAAGAAGAATATGTGGTTATATTAACGTTTTTTTCAATAAATGACTTATCGAGGTCATCAATTGGAACCATGAAGCCCCGCTTATCGACCATTGGTCCGAAAGAGCCATCATTTCTCTTGACAATAAGAGGAGGTACTCCATTTTCCTTTGCCACTTTGTAATCGTCTGCTCCAAATGTAGGAGCAATATGAACGATCCCGGTACCATCTTCGGTTGTTACAAAATCACCGGTCAAGACACGGAAAGCGCCTTCCCCGGGATTAACCCAGTTGATAAGTTGCTCATAGTTAATATCTTGCAAATCACCACCGGTAAACTCTCCAAGAACCTTAAATGGGATCTTTTTGTCGCCAGCTTTGTATTCTGAAATATCAATTCCTGAGTTTGATTCAGGGAACATTGCATTAAGGAGTTCTTTGGCAATGATAACAGTTATCGGATCGCCAGAATAGGGATTAAAGCTACGTACCTTAATATACTTAATATCTTTTCCGACAGCAAGTGCAGTGTTTGACGGAAGTGTCCAGGGAGTTGTGGTCCATGCCATCATATGAACATCGGAAGTGTCAATATTACTATAAAGGAATTCAGATCTGGCATCTCTGATTAGCTTAAAGAGAGCAATACATGTTGTGTCTTTAATGTCGCGGTAACATCCGGGAAGGTTTAGTTCATGTGAACTAAGCCCTGTTCCTGCAGCAGGAGAAAATGGTTGTATTGTATAGCCCTGGTAAAGATATCCTTTTGAATAGAGCTGTTTCAGCAGCCACCATAGGGTTTCTATATAACGATTATCATAAGTAACATAGGGGTGGTCCATGTTAACCCAATATCCCATTTTGCGGGTTAGATCTTCCCAAAGGTCGGTATATTTCAGTACATCTTTACGGCAGGCCTTGTTATAATCTTCTATCGATATTTTTGTGCCAATGTCTTCTTTAGTTATACCAAGAGCTTTCTCCACACCAAGCTCAACAGGCAGTCCATGAGTGTCCCAGCCAGCCTTACGTTTAACTTTATATCCACTTTGTGTTTTGAAACGACAGATAGCATCCTTTATGGTCCGGGCCATAACATGGTGAATACCCGGGATCCCGTTAGCTGAAGGAGGACCCTCATAAAAAACAAATTCACCTTTCCCGTTTAACTCACGTATGCTTTTATGAAAAGTATCATTCTCATCCCATACCTTCAACACATCTTTGTTTACCTGGGAGAGATCAAGACTTTTATATTCTGGAAACCGTTTCCCCATTGGATCAATAAGTTATTAATTATATTATTGTTAAAAAATTTCGCACAAAGATAGTAAAATTAGGAATAATATAAAGAGGATGGGGAGAAGGGGAGACCAGGTGAAGAGGAGATATTGTGTCTTGTCCTGAAGTAGGTTTACACAAATTGTACTCTTCCTTCTCTCCCCTTCTCCTCTTCTCACCTTCCCCCCTTCAGTTTCTATATATGAACTAAGTTACTCTAATAATTTATATCTTTATCATTGATTTATATTATAGTATCAAAATGCGGAAACTTGTAATACTAACAGGTGCCGGGATGAGTTCAGAGAGTGGGATTAAGACTTTCAGAGATTCCGGGGGGCTATGGGAAGAGCATGATGTAAATGAGGTTGCAACACCAATGGCATGGTGGAAAAACAGGGATCTGGTACTGAGGTTTTATAATGAGAGGAGGAAACAACTGGCTGCTTGCGAACCAAATAAAGGTCATTTTGGACTGGCTAAACTG
>Ga0307376_10003306_pt1 | contig 15106 bp, 10 predicted proteins | sample TR2MG_FD_202536 | JGI IMG/M metagenome (GOLD analysis project Ga0307376, IMG submission 202536) | Soil microbial communities from Risofladan, Vaasa, Finland - TR-2 | ecosystem: Environmental > Terrestrial > Soil > Coastal area > Acid sulfate soil | place: Finland: Risofladan, Vaasa | collected...
TTGAGGCGCAGGGAGCGAGGACGGAAGCAAGAAGGTTGCAAGGGAATGCGAAATTGAAGGTTTTCGGTGGTCGGATCTGGTGTTGGGTGCGTGGTGGTACCCGGCCCAGCTCAAGACATTCGAGACTCGCGTCGAGGCTGAGGCCTGGGCACGCAAAGTTGAGTCAGGGATGGATGGCGGCACGTTCGTTAGCCGTGCTGAAGCTGAGGCCACTTCGCTCAGTGAAGCGCTAGACCGCTACGAGCGCGAGATCGTGCCTGGCAAAAAAGGCGACGTGCAGGAGAAGTCGGTGATCCGCATGTGGAAAGCCACGACGCTTGTACTTCGGCCGATGGCCGCGATCCGGAGCGCCGACATCGCCAAGCAACGGGATGAGTGGCTGAAGACATGCAAGCCAGCGACAGTTTTGCGGCGGATTGCTCTGCTCTCCCACGTGTTCAAGATAGCCCGACATGAATGGCGCATGGAAAGTCTGACGAATCCGATCGAGTTCGTTACCAAGCCATCACTCAACAACGCCCGCACGCGTCGCGTCACGGCCATAGACGCAATAACTGGCCGGGGTGCTGACGAGGGCGAGCTCGAACGCGTCATTGCGGCCAGTGGCTCTGCTGTGTTGCCGGCGATCATTCGTCTGGCGGTTGAAACCGCCATGAGGAGAGGTGAAATTGTCGGGCTGCTTTGGGAGAACGTCGACCTCAAGAAGCGCGTGGCGCATCTGCCGGAAACGAAGAACGGCACCTCGCGGGATGTGCCGCTTTCCTCACGCGCTGTTGCGGCCCTGGATGCGTCGAAGCCAAGCGAAAGCGACGCCACTGGCAATAAGGCGGTGAAGGGGAAATTGAATGCTTCGGTCAAGGCGTTACGCGCCGCGCCGCTCACGGGGCTGGTGTTCGCTGTCAGCAGCGATGCCGTCACGCGAGCATTCGAGCGTGCAGTCCTTCGCGCCCGGCGAACCTATGAGGCCGAGTGCAAGAAGGCCGGGCGTGTACCAGACAAAAAGTATCTCACTGACCTGCGCTTCCATGACCTGCGACACGAGGCTGCCTCGCGGTTGGCGTCGATATACCAACTGCATGAGCTGGCCAAGATCACTGGCCACAAGGATCCCCGCATGCTCATGCGGTACTACCACCCGCGAGCTGAGGACTTGGCGAAGCGCCTTGACTGACTCAGGGCGCTGGTGGCGACCAGTGCGAATCCGCTAAAGAGTCTGCCGCGCAGAACAACGTCGCTACTATCGCTTGCAGCATGCCCACAAAAGCGAAAAGCGTCCCGAAGGACGCTTCTCTAAGAGAGCACCCGGGGTGCGTCACGGCGAGCCGCGCTGCCCACCTGATCCGGGTGTTGCATGGACGATAGTATAGGGTCTCGCGACCTCTTACAAGATGTAGTGTCTCAGCCTGAAATTCACAGTTGTGCTTCTTGCTCAGCGCAGCGTTTCGTGGCAACTGGCTCTGCCACCAGTGCGGCAATCTCTTCCAGTGACCATACATGGTCAGACACGCCAGCTTCCATCGCAGGCGTGACGCGCAGCGCCTTGTGGACGAGTCCGAAGTTGTAGTGCATGAAGTGCAGCGCCAAGGCATTCGCGTGCCTCTCCACCTTCTTGCTGACGCCGTTGGCCAGCCGCGTAAAGCGGCTCATTGACATCCTCATGGTCAGGTTCTGGTACTCGACATGGCTGGTCAAAATCTTCGCTATATCCCGGGTGTCTTCGATCTTGATGATCTTTGTACCTAGCTGGCTGGCCGGGCTGTACTTGCATTCCGGGGATGACGGACCTTCACCGAACAGCTTGATGAGCATGGCGTAATCAATGTCAGCACCGAATGCGCCTTCAATGGCCTGCAGGTAGACTTTGTGACCGTCCGTGGTGATCTGGACGTGACTTGAGAGACGGTCGGCCAGATCAGCAATAAAAGCCCTTGCTGCGTCACCGTCTCGGCTTCCGACCATCCACGAGGCAATCAGCTTGGTATCGGCGCAGATCGCCGCCCATGTCCAGACATCGCCGTAACCGACAGCACCCTGCGCGACATTTTTCTGGGCACCGAAGAACGACCAAATTTCGTCAACTTTGAAGCGTTTGCAAGGCAGGTTGCGCAAAGCGGCATCCTGAAAGTTGGTGCATGCCGTCCCAACGTCATGAAGCAGCTTATTCACTGTGTTAATGGAGCAGTCTGCCAAGCGGGAAGCAGCGCGAAGGCTCATGCCTTCAACAAGAAAGCCGATAATGCTAGCGCGTCTTATCAGCGACAGGCGGTTCATAGTGGAAAGTCTTGCACGCCTAAATTTTTTAAGTCAAGCATTTATGTCAGTTTGCGTTTATGCGCAAACTGGACTAATGTTCAAACTATGGAAAATTCTTACAAGACCCCGGGCCAACTCATCAATGCCCTGCTTGAGGCTCGCGGATGGACCAAGAGAGTGATGGCCGTTGTTTTAGGCATGGATGAGACGGCCGTGAACAGGCTGGCATCAGACAAGCGTCAGATCACAGCTGACATTGCGATTACCTTGGAGGAAATTTTTGAGGTTCCTGCGGAAGAGTTTCTCCGGCTTCAGAAGGAGTACGACCTAGCACTGGCGAGAGTTACAGCGATGCCTGATCCTGGCCGAAGTACACGCGCGCACTTGTTCAATGGTCTTCCCGTATCTGAAATGATTAAGCGTGGCTGGTTAAATGTAGAAAACATCAAAGATGTATCTACCGTAGAAGCATCCCTTGCGAGCTTCTTTGGGGTTGAGTCCGTCAATGAGATAGAAATTCTTCCCCATGCTGCGAAGAAAACACATGTCTCCGTTGACGCAACACCTTCGCAACTTGCATGGCTTTACCGGGTCAAAGAAATTGCATCAGAAATGCTGGTATCAAAATACACGACCGCATCTGGTTCGGCGGCAATAGATAAATTACTTCCTCTGCGCTGTGCGGCCGAAGAAATTAGGAAGGTTCCGCGCATTCTTGCAGAAGCTGGCATACGTTTTGTTATTGTTGAAGGCCTCCCATCTGCAAAGGTGGATGGCGCATGCTTCTGGTTAGACGACAAGTCACCTGTAATTGGACTTACAACTCGTTACGATCGCATCGACAATTTCTGGTTCGTTTTACGCCATGAACTTGAACACGTCGTATTGGGTCACGGAAAATCGGCAGCTATACTGGACGCTAATCTAGAAGGAAGTCGGGCCGGTACAGGGACTGATGTTTCTGAAGAAGAGCGTCTTGCGAATCAGGCTGGCGCGGAGTTTTGCGTCCCATCTAAAAAGCTCGATGGATTTATCGCGCGCAAAGACCCTATCTTTGCCGAGAAGGACATCATTGGATTTGCCCGTACGCTAGGAGTCCACCCAGGACTGGTTGCAGGGCAATTGCAGCGTGCCACAGGTCAATACAACAGATTCCGAGACCATCTGGTGCGTGTTCGTTCAATAGTGGCCCAAGGTGCCACCGTTGATGGCTGGGGTGATATTGCGCCCGTTGGACTATAGGTGAGTAAATGACCACTAAGAACGAAAGGATGCAACGCGTAATTAAGCTGTATCGCGAAAAGACCGGCAATACATCTATTGAAATGCGTGAGGTTGCGAAGTTTGCTGCGGGATTGGGCTGGGAACTTCCTAAACCACGAAGTGCTCTAGATCGTCTTGCGGAACAGTTTTCGTCCGCGGCGAGAGAAGAGGTGCGACGCGACCAAATTACTGGACGCCCCTATCGCGCCAACATGGCAGTCACTAACTGGGTTGGAGGAGAGCAATCCACATTCTGGACTGATATAGATGAGGCGCCGCGCCCAATCGCTCATAAGGCATTAAAGCAGAGACGCGAACAAATGATTGGTGATGCTCTTCATCTTTCTTACGACGTAGAGCATTGGAACCGTATCAATCCGAGTGAGAAACCAATACAGATGCCGCTAGACTTCACCGATGACGTTGCCGAACGCATGATGACCGATCAAGAAGACAAAGCCGCTTAGCTGCTCTTCTTCCATCTAGCTGCCGCAGCCAACTTAGCAATCTGTATACGTTGTTGCGGCGATAGGGCGCGGGATCGTGCCGGGCCACCTTTTAAGCCGGCGTTGCTTGCACGATCTTCGTTCTTCGTCGGCACCCTGTCCTCAACCAACCCTGTAGCGATGCCCGTGATGACTTTCGCTAGCTGGTTCGGGTCGCGTGGTCGTTTGGGTTTGTTGGTCATGCTTAAAGCATAGGGGCGCAAGCTTAAGCGCTCAAGGAGCCTAACTTTCAAATTGAGATACTACCCTTGCAAGGCAACAGCATGGATGACAGTTCAATCGTATGGCTCCTCTCGCCCGAACGGCTAGCCCCGTTCTTGGCCATCACTGGCACCGAACGGGACGCGATTGCGCTCCATAACCAGTCCCTTCAGCTGAACGCCGCGATCATGCCGGTCATCGCCCTCATTGAGATCGGTCTCCGTAATGCCATCAGCGAGCAGCTCCGTGCGAGGCTTGGGGTCCCGAACTGGCTGACTGCCCCACCGCGCTCGCACCTGGTTTGGCATGGCAAGGAAACGGCTAGCATCGCGAACGCCATCGTCCATGCCCAGCGAGCCGCCTACGCCAAGCTCACCAACGCCGAGAAAAAGGCCCTGGACACCTTAGCCTATCCAGCCGGTGTACCCGTCGGTCTGCCGCGTGCTCGCCGCGTCCGGGCCCGGCAGAAGCAGATCACGGTGGGAATTGGCCAGACCATTGCGCAACTGACGCTGTCCTTCTGGAAGGGCCTGTTTTCGGCCGACTATGAAGCTGCACTGTGGAAGCCAGTCTTACGCCGGCTATTTCCGAACAAGGCCATCGAGCGCGTAGATGTCGCCCGGCATCTGGAAGTGATCTACGAAGCTCGAAACCGCATAGCCCACCACGAGGCCGTGATCGATGGCCGCCTCGACGCCCTATTGGAATCGCTCGATTACATCACGCAGAACTTCGGCGCTAAGCACGCGAGCGCCGATGCCATCATGCTGCAGATGACCGCGCCGTTCCGAACCGCGCTCGATGTGGAAGCGAAGGCCACAAGAGAGCTGATAGGGCGCTATTCGCTCGCGCCGTCGGAATCGCCGCATCAGCACTAAAAATCCCGTCCATATATGGTTGCGTGCGGCCTTGGCATGTGGTCGTTGGCTTATTCGACGACTGCGCTACGCATGCAGTGCCGAGTTGAAGTAGCCGTTTTGGATCGAAAGCCACGTGTGATACCCAAGTTTTAGCTTGGCAAGGGACGTCATAGTAAGCTGTACACAGGCGCTGGCCTTTTGGCCAGGCGGATGGTCTGACGACCGGGGGGGCAAGGATGCATTTGAAAAAGCTGGCCATCCGTAATTTCAGACGACTGAAAAGCGTCGTAATCGACCTCGCTTCCGACATTTCGATTTTTGTTGGTGCAAACAACAGCGGTAAGACGTCGGTCGGGCACGCACTCCAGCTCTTCACCGGCAGTGGCCGCTTCACCATCCACGACTTCAGCGCTGATGTTTGGAGCGACATCAATGCGTTCGGTGAGGATGAGGGAGAGGCATCCCTGCCTACGATGGAAATCGACATCTGGTTCGAAATCGGTCCAGCCGATGTTCACCGCGTTATCGATCTTCTACCCAGCCTTGCCTGGGAAGGCTCGCTAGTGGGAATACGTGTTGCGTACGTGCCAAGCAATCCCACGATGACACGTGAGCGATACGTAGAAATGCGCAAGCGGGTGCTGGATGCGACCGCAAAGGATGAAGGCGGAGAGCCAGTTTTCGATCCCTCACCGCGTAACCTGCGGGAGCTTCTCCGTGACAGGTTGCACGACGAATATGAGCTGCGCTATTTCGTGCTAGACCCCGCACGGTTCGATGAGAACATGGTTGCAGAGAATGGTTATGTGCCAGCTTCTCTCACTGGTCGCGACCGGAGCGGTCGCGAGATATTGAGCGACCTCCTCCAGATCGACTTTTTGAACGCGCAGCGTCACCTTTCGGACAGCCCCGGTGGGTCTCGCGCCGAGGACCTCTCCCGCGTCCTCAGCCGCTTCTACGGACGCAACCTCGAGCAAAAGGGCGAAGATATCGATGCGTTGCGCGCCCTCGCCGCATCCGAGGTCTCGCTCAATGAACATCTTGAACGAGTGTTCGAGCCGACGCTCAAGAGCCTTTCGAAGCTCGGTTATCCTGGTCTATCAAATCCACGCATGATGATCCGATCCGCCCTTGACCCGGCTCTGATCATGAGCGGTCGCGATGGTGCGATTGTCCATTACGCGTTGGGGACTGATGACGGGAGCCCCGACCCACCTACCTTGCCCGACCGCTACAACGGTCTTGGCTTCAAGAACCTTATCTTCATGGTCGTCGAGCTGCTCGACCTCCATGCTCAATGGCTGGCGATCGAGGACAACCGTCCTCCAGTCCACTTAGTTTTCATTGAGGAGCCAGAGGCGCATCTTCACGCTCAGCTTCAACAGGCCTTCATCCGGAAGGTGATGGACATCCTCGCTCTCAAAGACAACGACGGGGCGCACTATACAAGCCAGATCGTCGTCACGACCCATTCGACTCATATCCTCTATGAGAGAGGCTTCCGGCCGATCCGCTATTTTCGTCGGAGCCGTGCGCAGAATGTTTCGACCTCGGACGTGCTCAACCTCTCGGTCTTCTACGACAACACTGATCCACACATTCGTAGCTTCCTCGAGCGCTATTTGAAACTCGCGCATTGCGACCTGTTCTTCGCCGACGGCGCAGTGCTGGTTGAAGGCAATGTTGAACGGCTGCTATTGCCGCAGATGATCGCCAATGCCTCGCCGCGACTCCAATCGACTTATCTCACCATCCTTGAAATCGGCGGGGCGTTCGGCTACCGATTCAAGGAGCTGATCGATTTTCTCGGCTTGACGACGCTCATCATTACCGATCTTGACAGCGTGTTCGGTCCACTTGTGCCAGATGGTGAGGCCGTTGCGCCGACTCAGCCAGAGGCTGCAGAACCAGCTGCTGATATCGTGCAGACTGCCGCCGCAGAGGATAGCAAGGAGGATGCGCCAGCGGCGGCGGAGAGGCCTGGCAAGTCGTGCATCGCCGGGCATCCAGGCGCGGTGACATCAAACCAGACTTTGCTCCAATGGCTACCGAAATGCGAGACGGTCGCAGCCCTGTGGGATGCTACGGCCGAGCAAAAGACTCAGGCGCGGGCGAACGACAATGACGCCTTGGTACGGGTCACTTATCAGTGCCGGACCACAGTCAACTGGGGCGGAGAAACTTTGGGGCTCGCTGGGCGCACGCTAGAAGAAGCGTTCGCGCTCGAAAATCTGGAATGGTGCCAAGCCAAGGATCGCAGTTTGCTTCAGCTCCGTATCGCGAAGGCTTCCGAGAAGGACCTGAGTACGCTTTCGGAACGCATCCACAAGCGCGTGCAGGCCAAGAGCTTTAGCAAGACTGACTTCGCGCTCGCCCTGCTCGCCGAGGACCCTGCCAGTTGGCTGGTACCAACCTATATTACCGAGGGGCTTCGCTGGCTCGAGGCAGAGATAGCGCCGCCGGAACCTGACGATATTGAAGATGAGCAGCCACCGCAGGAAGAAGGGCCAGAGCCGGGGAACATGTTGGCCGCTGCTGGTGATGGGGTGCCAGCGTGACGAGCCGAATCGGCAGCCCTGATACTCAAGCGGATCAAGATGTTCAGGCGTGTCTCGATCAGACACCGCCGCGGTCGTTTGTCGTTGTCGCTGGCGCGGGGTCGGGAAAGACGACTTCGCTGATTAAGGCAATCGCGCACCTGGCCGAGACCCGCGGTCCCGCCCTGCGTCGCGCCGGGCAGCAAATCGCCTGCATCACTTATACCGAGGTCGCCGTTGGTGAGATTTCGACCGATGTCGGTGTCTCGCCGCTATTCCACATCTCGACCATCCACAGTTTCCTTTGGTCGGTCATTCGGCCGTTCCATTCCGATATTGCGACTTGGGTTACCACCCGTATTGAGGAAAAAATCGGGGAGCGACGTTCGCACTATGAGAAGCCTCGAACCCAAGCGAAAACGAAGGCACGCCTTGAACATGAGATCGCTGATCTGAAGACCGAGCTGGGTGCGATCGGCAAAGTCGAGAAGTTCGTTTACGGTACCGGCAGTAGCTACGCTGAGGGCATACTTGGTCATGACGATATTCTCAAGCTCACCCCAGCCTGTGTCGCGGCGCACCCACTGCTGAGGCAGCTCATCGCTAAGCAATTTCCCTACATATTCGTCGACGAAAGCCAAGACACCAATCCCGACGTCGTCGAGGCGCTACGACTTACTGCGAGCGAGCAATCGGATCTGTGCATCGGCTTCTTCGGAGATCCGATGCAGAAGATATATATGAGCGGAGCAGGTTCCGTGCCGCTGAATGATGGCTGGGCGGAGGTCACAAAGCCAGAAAATTTCCGATGCCCGACATCGGTGCTCAGGACCATCAATGCGATCCGTGCCTCTGGCGACGGCCTGAAGCAGGTGCGTGGTCGAACGGTAACTGTTGATGGCATCGAACGATCGGTTGCGGGCACGTCTAATCTATTCATCCTACCGGCAGACGCAGAGCGGAGCGAGCGCATTAATGCTGTTAGGCAGTGGCTAGCCGCAGAAACCGCTGATGACCTCTGGCTGAGCGATGTACGGGAAGGCGATGTTCGCCTGCTTGTGCTTGTGCACCGCATGGCAGCCACTCGGCTTGGCTTCCCCAATCTGTATGCGGCGCTCAATGACCATGCTCCGATGAGTTTGAGTGAAGGGCTGAGTGATGGAACAGCCTGGCCGCTCCGCCCGGTCGTCCAGCACATACTCCCGCTTATCGCAGCTGCACGAGCGGGCGATCGTTTCACCGTAATGTCGACTTTGCGCAGCGAAAGCCCGAGGCTTGAGCCCGAGCGTCTTCGAGGACAGGTGGCAGCACAAGTTCTTACCGCGCTTCAGCAAGCGGTCGACGAACTCGTTGGTCTTCTTGCGGAAGGGTCGCCAGCAACTGTCCGAGATATCATGAAGCATGTGGACAATAGCGAGCTGCTTCGCCTTGACGATCGCTTCGGGGTGCATCTGGTCTCTGAGCCGGTGGACGACGCCAGCAGCGGTTTCGAGAATGTTCAAGCGTATCTGGCATGCGGTGTTGACGAACTATGGGCCTACCGGCGCTACTTCACCGAGGAATCTCCGTTCGCAACCCATCATGGCGTGAAAGGCGCCCAGTTCGAGCGCGTCTTGGTCGTCATCGACGATGAGGAAGCGGGCTTCCGACAATATTCCTATGGAAAGTACCTTGGGTACGCTTCGCTCTCGGAGAATGACGAAGCCAAGATCGCGGCAGGTGAAGAGTCCGTGCTCGATCGAACCCGTCGCCTCTTCTACGTGTGCTGCTCGCGTGCGATGAAGGACTTGGTAGTCGTCGTCTTCGTTCCCGATGTCGCGGCTGCTCGCGCTGCGATCCTTGAGAAAAACCTATTCCCCGAGTCCACAATCCGAGGCGTAGAGCATCTGGGCTAGCGCCACACCGTGAGTGTTTCCTAGCCCTCGCTCCTACCCCACAGAGCAGAAAAAATGACGACCACACTTGATCAAGCATTTGACGCGTATCTAGACCTCGCGCATAACTTCAGGGAGCATCGTACAAAGTTTCTTGATGTGCATTATCAGGAAGCAGAGGTCCGAAAAGACTTTTTAGACCCCTTCTTCATTGCGCTTGGATGGGACGTTAACCACCAGCTTCAGAAAAATCCGTGGGAGCAGGAGGTGAAGGTAGAGCGCACGGTGGATGTTGAGCTTGCTCAGAAGAAGGCTGACTACGCCTTTTATCTGGCACCTCGCTATCAACAGATCAGATTTTACGTAGAGGCCAAAAAGCCTAGCGTTGTCGTGAAATCCAGTGTAGACGCACATTTCCAAACTGTGCGTTACGGGTGGAGCGCCAATACACCATTTGCAATACTCACCAACTTCGACACCTTTGTAGTTTTAGACTGTCGGCGTCGCCCTGCACCCGCGACGGTATTGGCCCAAGCGCACCTTGTATTTTCATTTGAAGAACTTTGTGACTCAGAACTTTTTGCCAAGTTCTACTGGCTATTTTCCAGAGAAGCTATTGAATCAGGTGCATTTGACCGATATGTTCGCGCACTCGCGACGTCGCGCAAAAGCGGGAACCGGAAGCAGGTTGTTGTTGGCGAGATTCAATGTGTCGACGACAGCTTCCTTCAGGATCTTGAAGCGCACCGTGAATCTCTGGCAAAAATATACAAGAAGGCCGATATCACACTGACGTCATCTGATCTTACGGAAATGACCCAAAGGACGATTGATCGGCTTGTGTTCCTTAGATTTCTTGAGGACAAGCTGATTGAGACTCAACTCCGGGTGGCCGATTTTGGTGGTAGAAGGGACGCGTGGCATGACTTTCTCGACGCAAGCACGCAACTAGATGCTACCTACAACGGAATCGTCTTCAAGCCGCACCAGAAGCTGGATAGGAGCAACTTGCCCGTTAATCCGGAGGCATTCTTAAAGGTGTGCTCAAGCTTTTCACATAGCTACTCTCCCTACAATTTCAATGCAATTCCTATACACATACTCGGATCAATCTACGAACAGTTCCTCGGGAAGGTCGTGGTCGCGACAAATAAACGCGTGCGCCTAGAGGAGAAACCGGAGGTGCGAAAGGCGGGCGGCGTTTTCTACACGCCGGAGTACATCGTTAGCCGCATTGTTGTCTCGACAGTAGGTGTGCAAATCGAGGGCAAAGAACCTAAAGACGTATGGGCAATGAAATTTGCGGACCCCGCTTGCGGGTCAGGCAGCTTTCTCTTGGGCGTCTATGACTATCTTCTCTCGTACCTTGAGCGCTGGTACAACGGTGCTGGCGCCGACGAATCCGAGAAGAGCGATCGCAATGCAAAGGCTAAGAATCATGGCTGTATTCTCAATGATAATGGGGTGTGGCGCCTTGGATTAAAACTGAGGCGAGATATACTCGTTAAATGTATTTTTGGTGTGGACATCGACAGCCAGGCTGTCGAGGTCTCGCAGTTGTCGCTTTTCCTCAAGCTCTTGGAAAACGAGAGCACCGCGACGGCACATCAGTTCAAAATGGATTTGGGCGGGGGGAGAGCTTTGAAAATGCTCCCGAACCTTTCTGGCAACATTGTTTGTGGAAACAGCCTCGTGGACTGGGATGTACAGGTCCGTCAACTTTCAGACGAAGATGAGAAGCTGCTCAATCCGCTCTCCTACAAAGATACATTTGAAGAAGTTTTCCGGAACGGTGGATTTGATGCTGTCGTGGGGAATCCTCCATATGTCGACTCCGAGTGGATGACGCGCCACTCACCATTGCTACGTGCATATTGCACGGAGAAATATGGCGCAGCGTCCGGAAACTGGGATCTCTTCTGTGTGTTCGTCGAACGAACACTCCAGATCTGCAAGCCAGGAGGGTTTGTAAGCTTAATCTTACCCAACAAGCTTGGGTCGGCGAATTATGCCTCAGGTGCGAGAAAGGTATTGATAGAAAATAAGCTTGTGTCAATTTCTGACTACTCGAAAGTACCAGTCTTCCCGGTCGCAGTGTATCCAATCGTATATTGCGCACAAAAGCAGCCACCACCCGCCTCTCACCTTGTTGAGTATGAACGCTACGAGGCTACTGAGGACGGACGGTACGAGGTATTAGCGCCGGCGTTCCTTTCGTACGACAGCCACTTCATGCCACCTGGCGCAACTTGGACGATCTTTTCTAGCTTGGACGGCGCTGCAATATGCCAACGATTGGTCGGGAGTAATTCAACGCTCGGCGACATAGCTACCGTCACTGGAGCAGCCACTGTTACGGAGGCTTATGCGATTGCTGATCTTCTTCAAGATGGAGGTCAGGGGCTTCGCATGGTCAACAGCGGCACGATCGATCCGTATATTCTCAGGTGGGGGGCAAAAGATTGCCGCTACCTGAAGAAAGTTTATGCTGAGCCGACTATATCTAAGGAGAATCAAAAACATTTGCCTCAGAAACGTCTGGCGCAAGCTCTGACGCCGAAAATCATCATCGCGGGCATGACCAAAGCACTTGAATGTGGCCTTGATGCCAAGGGCGAGTATCTTGCGGGCAAGTCCACATCAATTGTTTTCTGGGATGGTGAGCTGGAGTACTTGATTGGAATTCTGAATAGTCGGCTGGTCAACTTCTTCTACGACACTCAATACGGTGGAGATCGACTGCAAGGTGGCTATCTCCGCATAGGCCCCCCACAGCTTAAAGAGATTCCGATACGAGTGGTCGATGCAACCAATCCGGCTGATATTAGGTTGGCTGCGGAAGTGAAAACTAGTGTTGGAGTAGCAATAGATGCACGCCGCAACGAGCAGTGTGCAACGAACGACGCTGATCGTCTGCGTTTCGGAAGGAAGGCGAAGGCCGCGGAGCGACGTATTGATGAGCTTGTCTATGCTTTGTACGGTATTACTCCGGCTGAGGTTATTGTCATCGAGGCGTCCGTTAAATGAGCAGATATTGGGTCGCTAAACCTAGACGAGTTCGATCTCTCTAACGTAGCGTCCTTGTCATGGACGGAGTTCAAGATCGGCACAGATGTTTCGGCTTTCACCGATCTTCCCGTGCCCCTCGGCATTCTTTGCCTCCGCGCGAGCCGTTATGGCTTCTATGGCGAGTTGGTGGGTCGTTTTAGCTTGTGGCATTGCCTGCGTGAATTGGACAGCCTTCACAGCAAGCGCTCGTTCTTCGGCGTTGCCTGTGGCGCTTTACTAAAGGCGCTTTTCCGAAGTCGAACTTGTCGCCGCGAATCGTCCGCTGCTTCTTCGCTCCCTTGACTCGCTTCGGTGCAATCTGCTCTCCCCAGTCCTTGATGATGCCATCGACAACCTTGCTCATCCCAGGCTCCAACGCTCAATGCTCGCACCCATGACCTTGCTGACTTTCTTGACGTGCGTGCGAATCTCGGCGGTAAGCCCCTCGATGTACTTCACGGTGATCGTGTCGGGATGCCCTACGTTCATCCGCTTGGCAATCTGATTGAGGTTGCGACCTATCGCCAGCAACTGATAGTTGGATTCACCGAGTGAGTCGATTTCAGGCATGCCCATTTGCGGCTGCTTTGTGAGCGTCCCCCTAACCACGTTCACCAGCCACATCGATCGGGAACATCCCTCCCTGTCAGCTCTGGCATCCACCGCGTCCATTTCAGTCGGGGTCAATCGAACCTCTGCCCGTTTCTTTGGCGCGTTGTCCGGCCGCTCATCCCGCTGCGCGGCTGGCTCGACACCCTCCTGGTTTACGCGTGCGATTTCAGTCTTAATGGAAGCTTTCAGGGCTGCGCCCGGCTTCAGTCCGCGCTCTTGGCAATACAGCTCCCAAGCTGTTCGAAGCTCTACCCCCAAATAGATCTCCAAATACGCGCCAGCCATGAGCGAAGCTCCGAATGTCCCAGTACCGGGGCATTTTGCCGGCGTTAGCCTATCCTGCACTAGCCCATTACACAACACGGGCTTTTGATATTATCAAAACATATTGCGCTATTATGAGTAAATATGAATAAATGCGCGTAAATGCGATTATAAATGTACGTTTGAATTCAATGCTTGTTGAGGCTATGTCACCGACCGCCCCTATGGAGCCATTCCGGGATCGCCGTAATGGAGCCAGTCGATGATCGGCGTTATGGAGCCACGCCAGGATCGCCTTAATAGAGCCACGCCAGGATCGGCTTAAAGGAGCCATTTCAGCGGTCTGACAGGCTCCCTGCTGCCGACGCACGCCCCCAAGCAGGTTTCGAACTCCATCCACCGTTAGCCTCTCCGACCTTTCGGCAGGAGACGGCGATGAGCAAGAGGAGATTCGAGATGTATCAGTACCGACAGGCTTTGCTGCGTATGCGGCAGGGCGATTCCGATCGTGAGATTGCCCGCGCCGGCCTGATGGGCCGGCCCAAGTCCGCGGCGGTGCGCATCATCGCCACCGAGCGCCGCTGGCTCGATCCGACGATGCCGCTGCCCGACGATGAGGCGCTGGCTGCGGTGTTTGCCCGTCCGCCGCAACCGGCACCGTGCGTCTCGACGTTGGAGCCGTATCGTACGCAGATCGAGCGCTGGGCCGCCGAGGGCATCCAGGGCACGACGATCCACGCGGCGCTGTATCGCAACCACGGCTACACCGGCAGCTACTCGGCGGTGCGTCGGTTTCTGCAGGCGCAGGCGGCCTCGCAACCGATCGCGACCACGATGCGGCTGGACTTTGCGCCCGGCGATGCCGTGCAGGTCGACTTCGGCGCCGGGCCGCTCATCCCGCATGCGCGCACCGGCGAAGCGCTCAAGACCTGGATCTTCGTCATGACGCTGTGCTGGTCGCGCCACCAGTACGCCGAGCTGGTGCTGGACCAGTCGGTAGGGACGTGGCTGGGTTGCCACCGTCGCGCCTTCGAGTGGTTCGGTGGCGTGCCCAGGCGGGTGATCATCGACAACCCCAAGTGTGCGATCACCCGCGCGTGCTACACCGATCCGACGGTCCAGCGGGCCTATGCGGAGTGTGCCGAGGGGTATGGCTTCAAGATTAGTCCGTGTCCGCCACGGGACCCGCAGAAGAAAGGCATCGTCGAAGCCGGCGTGAAGTACGTGAAGCGTGCGTTCGTGCCCTTGCGTGCGTTTGGCGACCTGGCCGACGGGAATCGACAGTTGCACGACTGGGTGCGTGCTGAGGCCGGCACACGCTGCCACGGCACCACCCGCGAACAGCCGCTGCAACGTTTCGCCGACACCGAGAAGGCCTTGCTGCAGCCGTTGCCGCTGGTTGCGCCGGAACTGGCGGTCTGGGCCATGGTCAGCGTGCATGGCGATGCGCATGTGCAGTTCGAGAAAGCGCTGTATTCCGTGCCCTTCCGTTTGATCGGGCAGCGGCTGTGGCTGAAGGCCACGACCGGCCTGGTCAGCGTGTTTCAGGAGCACCAGTCCGTCGCCACCCATCCCCACATGACACCGGGGCAGCGCTCGACACTGGCCGATCACCTTCCGCCGGAAGCGCTGGCCTGGTCGCTGGCCGACCCGCAGCACTGCCTGGCCGCCGCCGAACGCATCGGCCC
>Ga0307376_10003308_pt1 | contig 15101 bp, 14 predicted proteins | sample TR2MG_FD_202536 | JGI IMG/M metagenome (GOLD analysis project Ga0307376, IMG submission 202536) | Soil microbial communities from Risofladan, Vaasa, Finland - TR-2 | ecosystem: Environmental > Terrestrial > Soil > Coastal area > Acid sulfate soil | place: Finland: Risofladan, Vaasa | collected...
GGGAATCGTAACTGCCGGCATCGCCCCGTTGATGGAGATCGCTTTTGGCTACACCACGGACATTAAACTTCTCGAACTATCAAATCTCGATCAACCGATTCTCCGCAGACTGATGATAGAAGCTCCGGGATCGTATCATCATTCGGTGATTGTGGGAACCATGGTGGAGGCTGCGGCATCTGAAATCGGCGCCAATTCTCTGCTTGCAAAGGTTTGCGGCTATTATCATGATATCGGCAAGATCAAAAAGCCGATGTATTTTATTGAAAACCAGACCGACGGCGTGAATAAACATGACAAGCTCGCGCCGTCCATGTCCAGCCTTATCCTCATCGCACATGTCAAGGACGGCGTAGAAATCGCCAAAAAAAACAAACTCGGGCAAGTCATCATAGACACCATCAGACAATCCCACGGAACCAGCCTTATCCGCTATTTTTATGAAAAAGCAAAGCAGTTAAAAGGTGGGCATTCGGTGAATATCGATAACTTCAGATATCCCGGGCCAAGGCCGCAAACCAGGGAAGCCGGACTTGTCATGCTGGCAGACGCGGTTGAAGCGGCGTCAAGAACGCTTGCCAATCCAACGCCATCCAGAATCCAGGGCCTTGTACAAAATCTGATAAACAAAATTTTCTCGGACGGCCAATTGGACAATTGCGCGCTGACCTTGAAAGATCTGCATAACATCGCAAAAAGTTTTAATAAAATATTAAACGGAATACACCACCATCGCATTGAGTATCCCGAGCAACCGCTCTTGAGCAACGGGAAGGGAAAAAATGGAAGTTTTGATAGACAACAGGCAAAAGAAGTGCAAGATATCACTCAAACAAATTCAACAAAAGGCCAAAGCCATCTTAAACGCCTTGGACAGTCCTGACGCTGAACTTTCCATCCTGATTGTTGATGATCCGCAGATAACGGTATTCAATAAACAATATCTCAATCGAAACGGGCCGACAAATGTGATTGCCTTTCCCATGCGCACCGGCCCCTATGCAAATATAACCCCACAGCTTCTCGGTGATGTGCTGATTTCCGTTGAAACCGCCGATAGAGAGGGAAAACGAGTGAAGATCAGCATGGAAGAACGTTTTACTCAGCTTCTGGTGCATGGGATTCTTCATCTGCTGGGTTACGATCACGAAACATCGGAGCAAGACGCGCACGAGATGGAAAAAAAGAGCAACGAGATTCTGAAACTAATTAACACCTAACTCGTGTAGGCCCGGCACCGCATACCGCATCTTTCACCAGCGGGACAGGCCGGTTGTAGCGAAGCGGATATCCCGATGTATCGGGGAACCAAAAATATTTGCCACCAAGGCAAAAGACCCGCCCGCCTCGCCTAAGGCGAAGCCGATGGCTGCAGGCGAGTCTTTGTGGCGAGAAGAAAAAAGTTTTATCCCAAAAAGCACAAAATCTACAATTGAGGAACCCATGGAGGTTATTCGATGGCTGGACTATCGGTAAATGTTGATCATGTTGCTACATTAAGGGAGGCCAGGAAAAGCCGTTATCCCGATCCCGTATCTGCGGCAGTTCTGGCGGAACTTGCCGGGGTTGACGGTATCGTCGTTCACCTGCGGGAAGATCGACGTCACATCAAGGATCACGATCTCAGAATTTTGAGAAAGGTTGTTCAGACAAAGCTCATACTGGAAATGGCTTCAACCAATGAAATGGTTGGGATTGCGCTCGATGTTCAGCCCGATATCGTCACCCTGGTTCCGGAAAAACGGGAAGAGCTCACCACCGAAGGCGGGTTGGATTTAATCGTACACAAAGATACCGTTGCTGAAACCGTCGGCACGCTTCAGGACAACGGTATTCCCGTATGCATCTTCATCGATCCCGACCCGGATCAGATCAAAATTGCCCATCAGATCAATGCGAACATGGTGGAGATACATACCGGCATATTCTGTGATGCAAAAACTCCCAAAAAAAGAGACCAGGCTTTTTCCAATGTCGTTGATGCCGCAAAGCTCGCTTTTAAATTGAGAATGGGCGTTAACGCCGGACATGGTATTGATTACAAAACCATAAAGGCGTTTAAGGGTCTTAACGAAATCGATGAATTCAGCATCGGACACAGTATCATCTCAAGGGCGGTGCTTGTGGGCATGGACAGCGCCGTCAGGGAGATGCTAACACTTATAAAAGAACTTTAACAATGATTAACTTGAATAAATCGAAATCATCTCGCTTTAAGTTTTAGTATCTCATAAATAATTTCCGTGTTTTTTGTGCCGAAACACATTTTAATATCGAATGTCGAATATTGAATGATGAATATCGAAGTAGGGTATTTTGTCATTATTATTTATATTAAAAGACAGAACGAACCAACCTCAGCAAAGTCGCACAAGCTTCGACGGTTGAAAACGATTCCAACCTTCTACATTCGATATTCATTATTCGATATTCGTTATTTATACTGCTCTACCACTTAAACGTAACCTATCGCAAAATATATTTTGCATGCTCCGCAAGCACTTTTGGGAGAAGAAAATGTACCTTGTAACCGCAAGAGAAATGCAGAAAATGGACCGCCTGACCATCGAATCGTTCGGTATCCCGGGGATGGTTCTGATGGAGAATGCGGGCCGGGGGGCGACACAATTTTTTTTAGACCAATTTGAAGACGCTGAAAATAAAAAGATCGGCGTTGTTGCAGGTCGGGGTAACAATGGCGGAGACGGTTTTGTCATTGCCCGATATCTTGCTCAAAAAAAGATGCGCGTGACGGTGTATCTTCTGTCCGAAAGCCATAAGGTCAAAGGTGATGCCGCCGCCAACCTCAACCTTCTGCGCCCGCTGAAAGTTCCTGTCATTGAAATACCGGATCAAGAATCCCTTTCAAGGCATAAGACCGCCATGCGCCATGAAGCCATCTGGATAGACGCAATCTTCGGGACCGGTTTGAAATCGGATGTAAAAGGATTTTTCAAGGACATCATCGACTTCATTAATGGTTTCAACAAACCGGTTTTTGCGGTGGACATTCCGTCCGGCCTCAATTCCGATACCGGCCAACCCTGCGGAACCTGTATCCGAGCCACCGCCACCGCCACATTCGCGTTTGCCAAAACAGGTCATATTCTCTTCCCCGGCGCAGATTATACGGGAAACTTGAAAATCGTCGATATCGGCATACCGCCGTATATTGCGGATGATGTGCGACCTTTGCAACACCTATTGACTTTGGATCTGATGCGCGCTGTTTTTCAACCCAGACCCTCGGATGCCCATAAGGGACACACCGGCCATGTTTTGGTCATTGCAGGTTCACCCGGAAAAACCGGCGCGGCCGCAATGACGGCCATGTCAGCCATGCGGGCCGGAGCCGGCCTTGTGACCCTTGGAGTCCCTTCGAGTTTAAACCCTATTTTAGAAGCCCATGTGACCGAAGCCATGACAGATCCGCTTCCTGAAGTCAGGGAAGGCATCCTCGGCGAAACATCATTCAACAGAATCATGGATCTTCTTTCCGACAAAAATTGCATTACCCTAGGGCCCGGAATGGGCACGGCCCCAGAAACGAAAACGCTGGTTCATCGAATCCTCCAAAAAAGCACAAAACCGATGGTTATCGATGCCGACGGATTGAACAGTCTTGTCGGGCATACCGAAATACTGAAAAACCTCAAAATCCCGGTCATTTTGACGCCCCATCCCGGTGAGATGGCACGGTTGATCAATACCACTGCAGCCGACGTTCAAAAAGACCGCATCCATTGTGCCCGTGAATTTGCAACAAAATTCAATACCCACGTGGTCCTCAAAGGGGCCGGAACGGTTGTTGCCCATCCGGACGGCAGGGCGTTTATCAACCCCACCGGAAACCCCGGAATGGCATCGGGCGGAATGGGGGATGTACTCACCGGAATCATAGCAGGCTTTATTGCACAGGGACATTCACCTGAACTCGCCGCCCATGCCGGCGTCTATATACATGGTGCAACGGCCGACGCATTGGCCAACACCAAAGGACCCTTTGGTTATCTGGCAACAGAGGTCCAGAATGCCATCCCCGAAACGATCAAAAAATTTGCGGACAGCGTCTGAAAATGGCATCCGGATCTCAAACTTCAAGTTTCAAACATCAGATATCGACAGATTCCGTTGAAGCAACAAAAACACTGGGCAAAAGCATCGGTATGTGGATAACGTCCGGAACTGTTTTGGCCCTGAGCGGTGATCTGGGAAGCGGGAAGACTTCGTTTGTTCAAGGGCTTGCCAGAGGCCTTGAAGTCCCGGACAATTATTACATAACCAGCCCGTCTTACACGTTGATCAATGAATATCCCGGCCGGTTTCCCCTGTTTCATGTTGACCTTTATCGCATCTCAGATATCATGGAGCTTGAAGATATCGGTTTTTATGAGATACTCGACGCTAACGTCGTGGTGGCCATTGAATGGGCGGATAGAATCGGGAATGGGCTTTTACCCGGCCCCATAAACATACACTTTAAAATAACCAGCGACGAAACACGAAAAATAACCATATCTGCAAATGAATGCAACGATTTGAATCTGTTAAAAAAAATTGAAGGTTTCGAAAAAAATCTTCTTTGCCAATCTCCTTGACTTCACAAAAGTAAAGAATCCGTGCCCAAAGGACCAGGTTTTTCAAGATTAAATAAATTAAAGCCTCCTGAAGCCCTGCTGAAGCGGGATCTCTGCATTGCTCAGACAGACTTCGGGGAATGCGCACACTGTTGAAGTCCAGACACAATGTTCCATGTTACAAAAGTGTTTCATTCATATTGAAACGGATGGTTTTGAAATTATCTTTCAATTTTATTCCTTTACTGAAAAATAATTTTGAGCTATATATATGGTTTTAATCCGTATTCCATTACTCCATCGTTTTTTCCCGAGAATTTTTTTTTCAATTTCACCGGGCCCGTGGAGTGGAACCAATCATTTTGCCAATGAAGCTCTATAATTTCATTCAATTGTAGAACTTCCGTGACGTTTAAATTAATTTTAAGGATTTAACATATGGGTTTAATTGTACAAAAATATGGCGGCACTTCAGTGGCCGATATAGAACGGATCCGAAATGTTGCAAAACGGGTCGCAGAAACCTTCGAACAGGGCAACGACGTGGTGGTCATCCTTTCAGCCATGGCCGGCGTTACGGACAACTTGATCGATATGGCGACCCAGATCACAGAATCCCCGGACAAACGTGAACTGGATGTGCTTCTGGCCACAGGAGAGCAGACAACGGCCGCGCTTCTGGCCATGACGTTAAAAAGCATGAACCGCCCCGCCGTATCCATGCTCGGACATCAGGCCAACGTGGTTACGGACTGCACCTTCGGCAATGCACGAATCATCGAAATCGGCGTAGAAAATATAATGGACCTTCTCAAAAATGGCAATATCGTCGTTGTGGCGGGATTCCAGGGATCTGATATCAAAGGCAACATCACGACCCTCGGACGCGGAGGATCGGATACCTCCGCCGTCGCCATCGCTGCGGCCCTGAAAGCCGATATCTGTGAAATCTACACCGACGTGGATGGCATCTACACCGCTGACCCGGGCATCTGCGAAAGAGCCAGGAAGATCGATAGAATTTCCTACGATGAAATGCTCAATATGGCCAGCCTGGGGGCTAAAATTTTGCAGATCCGGTCTGTGGGATTTGCCAAAAAATATAATATCCCGATTCATGTCAGATCATCTTTTAGTGAGGAGGAAGGCACCATGGTTGTTAGTGAAGACGCCGGCATGGAGAGTCTTGTTGTATCCGCAGTGACGCACGATAAAGATCAAGCGCGAATTACCCTGAAAAAGGTTGAAGATCAGCCGGGGGTTGCGGCAAAAATCTTTTCACCCATCGCCGAAGCCGGTATCGTTGTGGATATGATCATTCAAAATACTCGGGTCGAAGGTCAAACCGATCTTACATTTACGGTTCCCAAAGAACATTTCTCCACCGCCATGGAAATCGAGCGGAAGGTGGCCCAAGAAATCGGCGCAGAAGATGTTTTGGGCGATAAAAATATTGCAAAGGTCTCGGTTGTCGGCGTCGGCATGAAAAATCATTCCGGTGTGGCATCGATTATGTTCAGTACACTGGCCAGGGAAAATATAAACATCATGATGATCAGCACATCTGAAATCAGAATATCGTGTATCATCGAAGAAAAGTATACCGAGCTTGCAGTTCGTGTTCTTCATACTGCATTTGGGCTGGACCGAGAAGATTGACCCGGAATTACGCATGAAAAGATTCGGAACCGATCAGATGCTGTTCACCATCTTACTGGCGGCGGTAATTCTGGGGGTCATTATTTACAGGGTTTTTCATTTTTTTTGATCCCCGTTTCTCATGAACAGTGCCAAGACGTATTTTATGGTGTGAGAAACGCGGGGTGCCGCTGCAAATTTGAACCGCTCTCATGAAAAAAACACCTCTTGCCGCCATTATCCTCATTCTCTTTCCGGCACTCCTTGCGGGCCAAATTCAGGAAGATTCCCTTGGATTCAAAGCGCCGAGGGAAAAAATGGTCTCTTCACAGATCCGTCGACGGGGTATATCCGACAAAAAGGTTATAACGGCCATGTCCGAAGTGCCTCGCCACAGGTTCGTGCCCGAGAATCTCGTGTCCCAGGCTTACGCAGACCATCCCCTTCCCATCGGACAGGGCCAGACGATTTCCCAACCGTATGTCGTAGCCCTTATGACCGAAAGTCTTGAGCTCAAAGGATACGAACGGGTTCTCGAAATCGGGACCGGCTCAGGCTACCAGGCTGCCATTCTCGCAAACATCGCCAAAGACGTTTATACCATCGAAATTAAGAAGAACCTCTATAAAACGGCCAGTCAGACACTCCGTTCAATGGGTTACACGAACGTAACGACCCGCCACGACGACGGTTACTTTGGATGGCCCGATGCAGCGCCCTTCGACTGTATCATGATAACTGCGGCCATCGATCACATCCCGCCGCCGCTTTTGAAACAGCTCAAAGACGGCGGAAGACTCATTCTTCCCCTGGGGAACCCGTTCAGTTATCAGAACTTAAGCATAGTCACAAAACACGGCACCGATTATACGGTGCGGCAAATTACCGGTGTACTCTTTGTTCCCTTGACAGGGTACGCCCTCGACCAGAACTGAACTGCAACAGCTCACCCGATTGAAGTTCGGGGATTCAACCGGGAAAGCATTCCCCGCAAGCTTGTCGAAGATCTCGTTTTAACGAGGATGCGGGGAGTTTCAATGGTTAAAAACAATATCTCATGATACTTACGGCCGTATTTTTACTATCACTATCAGCCCTCACTTTTGAAGTCCTCCTCGCAAGGGTCTTTTCCATCAGCCAGTGGAACCATCTATCTTTCATGGTCATCAGTATAACACTCTTCGGATTTGCCGCAGGCGGTACCTTCCTAAACATTATAGATACGCGGTTAAACGGCTGGGAAAAAAAACTTTCCTCAACCGGGTCGGTGAAAATATTCACTGTTCTCTATACGGTTACCGCCATCACATCATTTATCGTTTTGAATCGAATCCCCCTCGATTACTTCCGGCTTCCCCTGGAACCGATACAGGCCCTTTACCTTTTGGCGGCGTATCTTTTCCTGGCGCTCCCCTTTTTTTTCACCGGTCTTGTGGTATCCCTTGCTTATGCGTCTTTTCCGGAAAAAACCGGATCGGTTTACTTTGCCAGCATGGTCGGTTCAGCATGCGGCGCTGTTATTCCGGCACTTCTTCTGCCGTTTATCGATGAAGGAAACCTTATTATCTACACAACACTCATTCCGTTGTCAGCGGTGATTTTCAAACGATCAAATCCTATTGAAAAGCATCCGTCATCAAAAAACATCTTCCCCTTAAAACCATTGACCCTTCAGTTGTGCAGTTTGGGAATTGTTTTTGCTGCAGCCGTACTCGTCATGACAAACGGTGGTTCCATGGTTCGCGTAAACCCCTCGCCATACAAGGCCCTCAGCCAGACACTCCAGTTTCCTAGAACCCGGGTTGTCGAAACCGTCACAGATATAAGGGGTAGATACGACAGCGTTAAAAGTCCTTACATACGATTCGCACCGGGCCTGAGCCTTAAATTTACAGGCCGGCTCCCGGATCAGATGGTGACGTATAGAGACGGAGACAGTCCCGTCTTCTTTTATGACCCTCAACCTGATTCAGACGAAAGTGCCTGCAGATTCACGCTTTACTATTCCGGGTACCTCCTGAACCCGGCGCCAGAGAATATCCTTTTGATCCAGCAAGGCGGCGGATCGAGCATCCCGTGCGCCAAGGCATCCGGCGTCCGTAAAATCACAATTATCGAACAACAACCCCAAATCGCTTATAGGGTCCGGCACCATTACAACATTCCGGTTGTCAATGAAAATCCGAGGGCATTTTTAGCCCGTTCTCCCCGGCGATACGACATCATACACATCGAGAACTGGGGGACCTCTCTTCCCGGCGCAGCCGCTCTGACCCAGGATTATCTTTTTACCACCGATTCGTTATCAGAATATTTCAGCCACCTCACGAAAAAGGGCGTCCTCATCATTTCGCGCAAACTTCTTCTCCCGCCGTCCGACTCGATCCGCCTCTGGGCCGGGGTATATGAAAGCCTAAGATCCCTTGGCGCCGAAAATCCCGAACAGCACATTTCCATCCTTCGCAACTGGAGCCATTTTACCCTCATCGTATCGAAACAACCCATCGATAATACGGCCATACTTCAAAACTTTGCACAACGCATGAATTTCGATATGGTTTATATGCCTGGGATTTCCCGGAACATGGCGAACCGTTTTAACATTTTTGATACACCCCATCACTTTCTTGAAATCAACCGGCTCGCAAATGCTTACCGATCCGGAACAGAAAAGAAATACTTTGAAACCTACCCCCTCGACGTCTCCCCTCAAACGGACAACCGGCCCTTCCCTTACCGGTTTTTAAAGTGGACAAGGTTGAAAGCGCTCTACAAAACGACCGGAAGCAGATTCTATTCACTGTTCATGTCCGGCGAACTTGTCGTCACCGTTGTTTTTCTGGAAGCATTCGGGATCTCCGTTCTCCTTTTAATGCTTTCCTTCTTTACAATCCCTCGAAATACCCGAAAGTTTTACTTCCCCCAAATTCTCTATTTTCTTTCAGTGGGCGCCGGCTTTATGTTTGTGGAACTCTTTTTTATCAAAGAATACATATTTGTTTTCGGTGACCCGGTGATCAGTCTCACCGTCGTTCTCGCGGGAATCCTTGTCTTTTCAGGATTGGGAGGGTATTGGTCACAGCAGATACGTCCCAAAAACCTCTCCTATGCCCTTGCTGCCCTGATTTCGGTTCTCATTTTCATGTGTTTTGCTGTTAATCCGATTTTAGATCGAATACAGGGACTTTCTATGATTTTTCGTTACCTCTTTTGCCTGCTCCTACTGATCCCGCCGGGATTCTTGATGGGCCTCCCCTTCCCCCTTGCCATGCAACACCTCTTAAACCTTCCATCTCAGCGAGCATATGCCTGGACGGCAAACGGATGTGCTTCGGTTTTGGCCGCCGTCGCTTCCGCACAAATCGCTCTCAGTTTCGGTATTTCCGAAATCCTGATGGGTGCAATTTCAGCTTATTTTTTGGCACTGTTCATCGGCCGTTTCAAAATAATCGGGCAAAAATAGAAATTTTAGAAAAGATATGTTCGCTTCGGCGACAGTTTTCATGCCGGAATAAAGTGTTGCATAATATTTTTTTTACATTAAGATCCGCGATTTTCCTGCTCTCAGCGAAATCATACTAAGGAGTTCATTAATTATTCGACATTGAGCAAACTCCCTTCATTGGCGCGCACCCCACTTGGACGCATAAGGGAATCCACTCAATGTCGAAAGGCTTTTAACCCCATTAGTAACTCGAGAGATAGAATGTTCTTCGAGAACAAAAAATTGATGTCATGGCGCGTAAAATGGACTTTTTATGAAACAACCGGGATCGCAGGATCTAACAATTAATACCGCCAAACAAAACCCCATGTATCGGTATCTCATGGTACTGACCATCAGCTCTGCAGTCGGGCTGCAAACATGGCGGACCCTATTCGACAATTTCGCAGTCATCATGGTCGGTCTGGACGGTGAACACGTAGGGATGATTCAATCCGTGAGGGAGATTCCCGGCTTCCTGGCACTGCTGGCGGTTTTTATCATCATGATCATCAAAGAGCATCGCCTGGCAGCGATTTCGACGCTCATTCTGGGGATCGGCGTGGCGGCCACAGGCCTTTTTCCTTCTTTTGCAGGGCTCATTGTTACCACCCTGGTCATGAGTTTCGGATTTCATTATTATGAAACCATCAATCAATCCTTAACGCTCCAATACTTCGATACAACAACATCGCCATGGGTATTCGGCAAACAGCGCGCTTTTGCCTCGGCATCCAACATCGGGATCGGTCTTATTATTTTTGTTATTGCGCCTGTTTTGAATTTTACTCAAATCTATCTGCTGGTAGGCAGCATGATCGTGGCAGCCGGTATTTGGAGCTTTTTTCAAAATCCTGTTGACCGAAACATCGTTCCTCAGCGAAAAAAAATGATCTTTCGGAAAAAGTACTGGCTCTTTTATTTCCTCACCTTTATGGCCGGAGCCAGACGCCAGATTTTCGTCGCATTTGCTGTCTTTTTGCTGGTGAAAAAATTTCATTATACGGTTCGAGAGGTAACCATTCTTTTCGTGCTCAACAATCTGATAAACTATTTCATCAGTCCGCTCATCGGCAGATCTATCATTCGTTTCGGTGAAAGAAAGGTACTCTCTTGCGAATATTTCAGCCTCATATTTATTTTCCTGGGATATGCCTTCGTAGATTCCAAAATACTGGTGGCGGGGCTTTACATACTCGACCACATTTTCTTTAATTTTTCCATTGCAATTCGCACCTATTTTCAAAAGGTGGGAGATCCCAGAGATATCGCTCCGAGCATGGCGATGGGTTTCACGATCAATCATATTGCAGCAGTGGCGCTTCCGGTTATCGGCGGGCTGCTGTGGATCATCGATTACCGAATTCCCTTTGTATTCGGCGCAATTCTGAGTATGATTTCCTTGATCGCCGTGCAGCGAATTCGGGTGAAATAACCCTACCCTTTTCAGGGAAAATGCATCTGAATTTTAGCTGAGGGGAAGTCAACATCCGAAATGAGTCGCGTCAGAGAGCAGAATATTTTTTCCCAGGTGAATTCTCCAAATGGGTTTGTCCTGTGAGTTTTTAAGGATGACCTGACAATTTTCCTGTTTTATGGTATGCTTTTTTATCGTACGGCGTCACTAACATGCGAAAATGTTGAGAATGAAATATCTGCTGATCATTTTAGGGTTAATTTATATTTTGAGCCCCTATGACATTGTTCCCGATTTTTTGATCGGGTGGGGCTGGCTCGATGACTTGATCCTTCTGTTTTTTTTGTGGCGATTGGTGAAAAATCTCCTCCAAAAACAATCCAATACCCGAAGTTTTTATCATCACCACCGTCAATCCTTCGAGCATAACAACGGCTTCTCAGAAAAAGACGCGCATGGGCCGGGCGCAAGTCCTTCAAAAGATCCCTACACGGTATTGAATGTCACCAGAAATGCATCTCCTGAAGAAATAAAGAACGCTTACAGGAAACTGGTCAACAAATACCATCCGGACAAGGTGTTCCATCTGGGAGAGGAGTTCAGGGAACTGGCAGAAAAACGCTTTAAAGAAATAGAGGAGGCTTATCGGAAATTGATCCCCAAATAACTCAGCGCAAATGAACTGGAAGAGCTGTTGGAGTTTAACTCCAAGGGTCTTTTATTCTTTAAGATTCTTCACTTTACGCAACGCACGATCGATAGCAGGGGCAAGTTCTGAAAGATCGCTTTTCAATATGTAATCGTGTGCACCGGCGTCCATAATCACAACTGCATCTTCATACGCAATCGCACCAGTTACAATGATAAACGGTACAATAAGCCGCTTCTCCGAGTATATATCCAACGCATCGAATGGAGTAAAGCCGGGCATTGAATTGTCGCACAGGATAACATCCCATGTCTCTTTTTCGAAGGCTTTACTCATGGCTTCAGCGGTTTCGACCTGCTGGTACGTCGGGTTAAAGCCGTCTTTCTTCAATTGACGGACCAGCAGCAAGACGTCATCTTCAGAGTCCTCGGCGATCAATACGCGGATGGGTTTGTTCCTAAATTCTTTCTCCGGTGGCGGGGACTCGTTCAACGCCAGCCAGTACCGATCCAGCTGACCGATAATTTCCGCAAGTTCCACAGAGTCCGCTGGTTTACGTATAAAACTATTGACGCCCAACCGATAACAATCCGTTAGATCCCGATTATCCTCGGTGGACGTAAAGGCAACCACAGGGATCAGATTCGTCCGTTCATCCTCGTGCAAATTTTTTAATACTTCCAGACTATCTATTTTTTGGAGATTCAAATCCAACAGAATAACGTGAGGCATTTTGCTCCGGTCACGGTCCGCATAGACCCCGGTGGCGAACAAATAGCCAAGTGCTTCAGCCCCATCTCTTGCAACCACCAGTTCGTTGACAATATTATTTTTTTGGAATGCATCGAGAGCCACCCGTTCATCGTCGGGATTGTCTGTAACCAGGAGGATTGTTTTCGCATCTCTTGCGTGTCTTCTATTCTCACCGCTGCGTCTTTCAGGGCCGATGTAATTGGGATCATCCTGCTGTCTTCGATCATACTCCTGAATCAGGGTCCCATCTATAACTTTCTCCCGACGGTCCTTGTTATTTTGCCAGACATAAATTTTGTTATCGGGTTGCATACCTTTGCCTTTCAATGTTATTTTGCATGACCCTCGTTTCGATGTTGCCGCTTTCACTTCAATCAAGCCGAGGCAATACCCCTATCAAATACAAAACCGTGCCGACGACGATAATGGCAAGGATGGTAACTACATAAGACAATATAAGTTTTTTTTGTTGTTTTCGCGTTTTCTCAATACTTTCTGCAGCCAGTTTTCTCTGTACGTGGACAAAGGCTTCATCGGTATACCCACATCGTATGCAATGGGTTGAGAGTCCATCGTTTCTCTGACCACATTCAGGGCACTTCCAAGGTTCAAAGGTCATTTCCTCGGTTAGAATAACATCTTTGGTTTCAAGGAACTCGATTCCGGTCTGAAACAGTCCGGAACCGTCTGTATTGGAATAAACGACCCGACCTTTAACACCGAGAGATTTACCTTTAACATCGACGGTCAACAGCAGAAGATCTTGCCATTTAAACGCGTCGGCAGTTTCTATGAGGATTCCCCCTTGACTGACGTTTATCGCCTTTCCCTGTCCCTCTTTTATCGGGCTGCCATTATCGTCTACACAAACATAAGATATGGGGTCGTTTGTTTTGAATCTCGGATGTTTTCTTCTGTCTGCAAATGTCATGTCTCTACCCCTTCTGAATACTGGGAAGATCCATTCTCCAGAATTGAAATATAGAAGACGTTTGATCGGGTAGCAACGAAAAAGGCGATTCAGCCAAATCGCCCTGTCCAAAGATTGTCGAGAAAAGTATAGAATCCTGCAAGGCACCTGCCGCAAATCATCGTTTCCCAAAATGCCGTTGTTAACGCCGGGGCATAGCTTCTCTTTTTATTTAAATTTTGAAGACACCCGGCCGAAAAGATGCACGCACACCCGAGAACTTCAATGGATTAAACTTGTGTGAAGCAAAAATCGTGCAAGGTTTAACATTCCAATTAAAAAACTTAATAATCTAAAAATATCATATAGTTAACTTTGTTGTGAGAATTGCTGGACCACAACCGCATGATAATATTTGACAAAATTTGTCCTTTTTTGACAGATTTACACTATTTCGGCGTTATATCATCAGAAATAAAGGCCGCTTATAGGCGATTGGGCAGATGGGTGTTGGCTGTGTGGAAGGTGTTACCCCCTATTTTTCCCTCATTTTTAAGTTTTTCAGCATTGTCCGCATTATTTCTATCATATGCTCGGATCCAATGGCTTCAAAAAGCGCCAAGCCCTTTTTATACATTTCTTCGGCTTGATCCAAATGGTTTCGGATTCGGCAAATGTCTCCCAAGAAGCCACAGGCAGTTGCCACACCGCCTTTGTTATCAAGCACTTCTTCTATTTCTAAACTCCTTTTGAACATGTCCTCGGCCTGATCCAAATCACGACGGGCATAGTAGATTTCACCGAGCTTTCCGTAGGCCGTCGCCATGCCCTCCCTGCGGCTCAGCTCCTGATTGATTTCAAGGCATTTTTTGTACATGTCTTCGGCGTGTTCCAGATCGCTGCGCATCTGGTAAATCGAGCCCAAATATCCGTAGTCTGATGCCATCCCCGCCTTATCGTCCAGCGCTGCTTCCATTTCCAAGCTCTTTTTAAACATCTCTTCGGCTTGATCCAGATAACCCAATGATAGATAGATAGTTCCGAGGTTGCCGTAGGCATCCGCCATGCCCTCCTTGCGCCCCAGTTTTTCTTCTATTTCAAGTCTCTTTTTGTACTCTGCCTCGGCGTGTTCCAATTCGCTGCGGGATCTCGGGGGTATTCGCGACATATTGTCATTCTCCTTTCTTGAGTTTGATCATGGACATCTTGACTGTATGGCTTAGCAGCCGTTTCAAAACCGAATAAGCCCTTATGATATTTTCATCTAAATATCAGGGATACCCCGGGCTGTCAAACGCCAGAAATGAATCAAAAAAATTAATTGGAAGGTTTATTTTTTCCCCTAAATTATATGAAAGGAGATATAAATCTCACAACAAATTTAAACTGAAAACATACATGCATTATACTAAGAGACTTTGAGCTTTCCCACCAGATAGCCGTCCATCAAAAGGTGTATCATATGATGCAATACGCATACAACGAGTGCCAGCCCGTATTCCGGGAAAAGGGAAACCTGTAAAATTATCGACAGCGGGAGGGTCTTTTGTCCGCCCATGAAAATAACACTTTCCCGCCGGCCTTTGCCGAGTTTCAACAGTCGGGCCAAAAAACCGGCCGCGGCCAACAGTATGCCGTGAAAGCTAAAAACCAGAAAAAAAACGATCGCCACC